>ENA-OQBV01000593-OQBV01000593.1-human-gut-metagenome-genome-assembly--contig:-NODE-593-length-20104-cov-10.910297_pt1 | contig 20104 bp, 17 predicted proteins | sample MGYA00242750_ERZ504559 | MGnify/ENA primary metagenome ERZ504559 (study PRJEB26092, sample SAMD00036230) | human gut metagenome | host: Homo sapiens | study: EMG produced TPA metagenomics assembly of... | reverse complement strand
TTTTTTTGAAAGTGAAAACTATGTAAAGGCAACCCGAAGGCTGCCCCAGACATCAAGCCTATCCTGTTTACACAGGTTCGTTGTCATCTTCATCGACGGAGCCATCTACATCATCGTCCTCAAACTCCAGATCGTACCCATAGTCCTCGTCATCATCCACATAATCAGCATCCGGATCAGGCTTTGCCGCCTCCTGTTCCTTCTTCTTTTCCTGGACTTTCTTGAATACGAAGAATCCACCGCCACAGGCAAGCACAATCAGAGTCAGAATCGCCGGGAGCATATTCGTGGATTTTGGATAGGATCAGAATAGGTTATCAGCCCATACGGTTATTTTTTACTATTTTACGGAGGTACGCAGATATGGATATGAATATAGAAATGGATAAAAATACAGCTACTGATTCAATTACCAGCAGACTGGCTGACGCAAGAAATGATCTCGGCATTACGCAATTATCTCGTCCATTGACACACCAAAGACTGCCGCCAGTACCACCAGATTATCCAGGGTTGGCATTGCCACACCGTGCTGCCACTTGTATACTGCCTGTGGTGTTGCAAATCCGAATATATCTGCCAGATCCTTTACTGAAAGACCTGCATTGATTCTCAGTCTTGTTATGTTCATTCCTGTTACTGCCATATCTATTGTAGGCATTGTTATCATTTTTCCTCCTGTTCCGGCTGTCAGTCAACACCTTCCCAACAGCCGGGCTGTACAGGCGGTGCTACTCTGATGCCTTAAAATTGTATATAGGTTTCATTACATCAATAACATCCACCGACTCCCTGATTACATCTATGATGTCATCCAAAGACTTGTATGCCATTGGTGCCTCGTCCAATGTATTTTCATTTACTGAGGTTGTATATACTCCCTCCATAGCTTTCTTATACTCATCCAGATTGAGCTCATTTTTCGCCTTTGTTCTGGACATAATCCTTCCTGCACCATGTGGGGCTGAAAAGTTCCATTCCGGATTTCCTTTTCCAATGGCAAGTATACTTCCATCCTTCATGTTAATCGGTATCAGCACTTTTTCTCCCTTATGGGCTGCGATTGCACCTTTCCTCAATATCATTTCATCTGTGTCGATATAATTATGAATCGTGTGAAAAGCATCACTCCCGGTCATGACTGTTCTTTCAAGAATAACCTCTGCCATCTTCTCTCTGCTTCTTCTGGCAAATGCCTGGCATATTTCCACATCATGCAGATAATCCTCCAGATATATTCCTTCCAGATAACACAGATCCTCCGGCATGCTTGTAGGACTTTCATATACCTGCCAGTGAAGCTGCTTTAGGGCATCCTGTATCTCTCTTTTTCTTCCCTGTTCCTTATAGGTACGGATAATCTCATCCCTCTTTTCAAGATACTCCCCATAACCACGGTTTAAGTTAATGGCAAGTTTCTGATAAAGCTCTGCCACCTGCTTTCCAAGATTTCTACTGCCGGAATGAATTACGAGATACTTTGTTCCATCTGCTGCTTCATCAATCTCAATAAAGTGATTTCCGCCTCCAAGTGTTCCAAGAGACCTTGCAAGTCTCTTTGCATCTTTCAGCTCCCTGTAGCATCGAAGCTCTGTCAGATCAAATTTCTCCTGCCGTCCTTCCCACACCTCACGTCCTGATGGAATAAAATGTGCTGCCTCATCCACTTTCTCAAAATCAATATCGTCTTTTCCAAGATTTACCGTATACATCCCGCATCCGATATCCACTCCGACCACATTAGGCACTGCCTTGTCTGTTATGGTCATTGTTGTTCCTATCGTACACCCCTTACCGGCATGCACATCAGGCATGATACGGATCTGGGAACCTTCTGTCATTGCATAATCACACATGCGTCTGATCTGCTCTATAGCCTCATCCTCTACTACATTTGCATAGCAGAGAGCCGTATTTACTTTTCCCTTAATCTCTAATGCATTCATTTTTATTTTCCTTTCTGATTCTACATTGGACAAGTGCTCCTCATGGGATTTGAACCCACAACCTACCGGTTAAAAGCCGGTTACTCTGCCGATTGAGTTAAAGGAGCATAAAAAATACCGCCTGCCTTATCATCTAAGGTAAGCGGTACGCTAAAACATGTTTATCTATTATACCCCTGTCCGGCTATGCCTCCGGTTCAGGTGCAGTATCAAAAACACAATTTTCTCGTTTATGCCTAGCCTTAAATGAGCGCATGTAATCAAAGCCCCACTCATGATCTTTAAGCAGTGCTAACGATTTACGTTCACTATGAAGCTGGTCAAAACGATACATTGTTGTCATGTCTTTTTCCTTTCTGTGGAGTTCTCTGCCTCCGCTTATCTTCTTTCTGTAACCAAGAATAACACAATTTTCTGCGGTTGTCATTATACCTGTGGTATAAAATTTATAACTATTCAGAGCCATACAAAATTGCTTTCTGTGAATGCCAGCATACATACAGAACAGCAATTTCATATGACAGGATAACTCATGGGCAAACAGAAAGCAGGAGCTCTCACCGAAAACAAAAATTCCTCTTCCCAAAACGGATTTCATCCCCGGGTTCCACCTCCACCATTTCCTGCGGCTGTATTCTCAGGCCGTTCTTATGTCTTTTTGTTAACAGGGTCAACCTCTAAAACGCTTCGCACTTCTTCAATCGCAAAACACTGACAGAATATGGCGGTGCCTCGTATACGAACTCTGAGGAAGCGCCATGCATATTCACGGTAATATTCTTCACCTTCTCCGGCTCTTCAAAGCTGTTTTCATCCCCCTTTTCACCGCTAAGAAGTGTTACGGTATAGTCGCCCTGTACCTGACAGTCCAGTGTAATGGAAACCGGATCCACATCTCCTGCAAAATTAACCGCCTTAATAATGATTTCGTCCTTGGTGTCAGTTACTACCGAAACAAAAGCAGGTCCGTAGGGAATCGAAATTTCCTTCTGAAGCTCACCATCAACATACAGGCGAATCTGTTTTCCGTCCGTTTCATATCCAAAGCGGTGATATTCTCCCGGTTTTACTGAAATAGCAAAGTCCTCAGTCAGCTTGTTGTCATGCATATAGCCAAACTCTTCCAGTGAACATTGTCCTCCATTAACCTTCCAAAGGAACGGACGCACCAGAGCTGCATCCCATTCTTTTTCCACTCCGGCCGTAATCACGAGCTGCTCCTCATAATAGGAACGAACCACCCTGGCACTGAATATACCCAACTCGAAGTAAGCATTTTCCTCAACAAAAATATCGGTCTCAAATCTTCCATAAGTCTGGTCTTCTTCTCCAAATACCACAAAGCTCTTGGTCTCATCAGCCCATTCCAGAATACTGTGAAATTCCTTTTTCTGCTCCTCATCCGGAAGCTGAAGCAGGCGGCCATCCTCTGTATCCTGCACATGTCCCATTAATTCATGAGTAATCTTTGCTTCTTCTCCATTCCAAATGGGATTTCTGAAGCGAAGTTCCTTATTGGATTTTAAAGATGCCATTCCGGTTCTCGGACGATAAACACGTCCTCCCTCATCTTCGGATCGCACCACATATTCTCCGCGATTTTGACCGAACATTTTCCAGACATAATAAGTAGGAATTCCAAGGCTCTGATGATTATTGAAACGAATCAGATTAGGATACCACGCTCTGTAATTTACATTTTCAAATAATGGAGCATAAGAGGCCAATGTTACGATATCCTGATTTTTCTCAATACCCATAAGGAAAGCCGCTTCTCCCAAAGCCGCATACAACTGTCCCATATAGTTGCCTTCGTTTACAGCCACCTCTCCTACAAAGATTTTTGGTCCCTTACGATCGTAGTCATCATAATAATTTACACGTTCTGCAAAGAACTCTGTTGTATTGTAAAAATGTTCATCCACGCACTCGGCAGGACAACCATTTTTCTCTACATGCTCATTGGCTATGGTTTTAATCTGGGGATACAGTTCCTTTACCTTCTTATAAATCATGTTGTATCGCTTTTCATAATCCGGACCCCAGTTTTCATTACCAATTTCCAGATAGGTCATTTTAAAGGGTTCCGGATGCCCCATAGAAGCACGAAGCCTTCCCCATTTGCTTTCCTTAGAGCCGATAGCATATTCAATGGCATCCAGTGTATCCTGTACCATTTCATCAAGAGCCTCTCCTTCCAGAAGGACACTCTTTCTTCCCTGACAGGTCATTCCGCAGTTACATACATACAGGGGCTCCATCCCCAGATCCTCGCAAAGCTGCAGATATTCATGAAAGCCAAGTCCTAATGTACTTCTGTAATGCCATACAAACAGCTTACTGGGTCTTTCCCATGCCGGACCTACCGTATCCCGAAATCTCATCGCTGTGGACGGTGTCGTTCCTTCCACAATACAGCCTCCGGGAAAACGCATAAACTTTGGACTCATTCCCTTAAGCTTTTCTACAAGATCTGTTCTGAGTCCATGCCCCATGTAGGTATTGTCAGGCATTAGTGAAATAAATCCCAGCAGAACCTCTCCGCCTTCTTTGCAGGAAATAGTAAGCTGTGCCTCGTGACAATCCTCAGCTGCTGTCAGCTTCATGTCATATCTTGTATACTCCTGACCGGAAACCACCAGACTGTTTCCAGTCAGTACTTTTCCCTGGTATTCGATCGCTACGTCCAGTCCTATTTCTTCCTTTGCTTTTGCAAATAAATACAAAGAGTAACTTTCTCCAGCCTTTACGGATATACCGCAGTAACCGGTATTAGTCAGAGATCCGTCCTTTTCAAACTGCATACGCAGAGCTGCGTCCCGATGTTCATTCAGGGTATCCGTCAGTTCCAGTTCCATCTTTGCATTGTGTGTATACCATGCCGGTATTTCTGTCTCCGGAATATTGTTGCCCTTTACCCAGCGGCATAAGCCTTCTCCGTTGCAAAACTCATCCAGCCATCCGGATACGGTTTTTACATGGATGCCATCCTCCTGCTGTATATAACCCTCCGGTAAAACGGAATCTTCGAAGCTTCTGTTTCGAAGCATTTCCGGATAAAGTCCTCCGTCTCCGGCACGGTTAATGTCTTCAAAAAAGATTCCGTATAAATCCCTGGCTGTCTCAAATCGTCTTTCCTTTGTTTTAATCTTTAACTTGCTCATTGTAGTCTCCTTTTTTTACATTCCAAGAGTTTTGATCACTACCTGTGCCAGAATTCTGGCAAGATAATCATTGGGGTGATTTAACCAGTTTCCGGTTATATCAATGTATCGTTTTCTCTTTCCGATTTCTTTTTGAACTGCCTGTATATGCAATAACATAGATTATGATAACTCAAATGATCTTAATGCAGCATTTCCGTTACCGCGATAGGTCAGGTAAAGCGCCTGTATTCCATCCGGAATCGTAACCGGTGCGGTATACTTTTCCCAGACATTGGTATATTGAACCTCTAATGTCGCCAGTACCTCTCCATCCCATGCTGTCTTTACTTCAAAAGTGCCATCTGCATAGCCCCGGGTCCAAATACTGATTTCACGAATATCATGGCAGTCAAAATATTTGAAGCCGATGGTAGTTGAATCTGTAATATTGGCAATATATCCAACTTCTTCGTCTCCATCCCTTCCGTCCTGCATTACTCGTGGAAAATTCCCTTCGCCCACATAAACTGATGGGGTATCGGTAAACAGATTACATGCAAGATAAGCGGGGTATTCGCCTTTACCCTCAAGCGGACCTCCATTTAAACCGCAGGAGGTAATTTTTACCTGTGGAATACTGCCGTCCGGCATAATCTGCAGCTTTTCAGCACATCCCTGTCTGCTGTACCAGGTATTATTGGTATGCCTGTGATAAAAAATGTACCAGTCCTCTCCGATCTGCACAATACTTCCGTGATTATTGGCACCGTAAGCTGTTGGCATATCTGCCGGCTTGTAGGTATCGATGTGCAGATCACAATTGCTGACAATAACTCCGCCATAGACAAAGTCCCTAGTAGGATTCTTGCTGGTGGCATAACATAATTCGTGCATTAATATGGATGAATAGACAAAATAATAGGTGTCACCTACTTTACGGATGGAAGATGCCTCAAAAAACTCATGTCCCTCAAATCCGGTACCGGCACCATATTCACAGCCGGGGGCCACAAACACCGGAGCTTCCCTGATCGTCAGCATATCTGCTCCCAACACCGTAGCCATAGCTCCGGTACGGGATTTATCACCTTTTCCGCAAGCTCCGGTATAAAGATATGTCACATCTCCTTCCGTCAGAACCCCCGGGTCAAACTGGGGTTCATCACCTTCCTTTTCGCCCAGACGTGTGCCATCTTCATAATGAACATAGCCATAAAATTCATACTTTCCTGCCGGAGTGTCACATACAGCAACTGAAACTACCGAAACCTTGTCCAACACGTAATAAAGATAGTACCTTCCGTCCGGTCCCACCGTAACATCCGGGGCATACAGACACATTTTGCCTTCCGGGTTCAGCGGATCGGCTGTCTTCGGATAAATCACACCCTCATATCTCCAGTTGCCCAGGTCATCGACCGGAGCTGACCAGCACACATAGTCTCCCATGCAGAAAACATATCCGTTAAAGTAATCATGGGATCCGTAAACATATACGCGATCGCCAAAAACATAAGGTTCTCCGTCCGGAATATACTCCCAGGACGGTAAATATGGGTTAAACGCCTGTTTTTTCACTTTGATATCCTCCTTTACAAGCCTAATCTATGTACATTGTTTCATAAAGCAAATTACTGGGTGCTAGTTTAAGCCTTCAAGCTGACCACACGATCATAGTCATATCCTCGATCCGGATTCACCTTTCCGGCATTCAGTTCGAAATAAACCACACCGTTTTCGTTTACAGGAAGCTCTACGCAGATATTTCCATCCTCCTGCTTTTTACGCTCTGTTTTTACAAAAGGTCTGGATGATTCCCGAATCAGCTTCGTCTGTTCCTCACTCAGATTGGCAGGTTCTCCCATATCATGCCATACCTTCAAGGGATTACATGTTTCCTCATCTACCGTCTTAGTCAGGAAGCAGTACTCCTCCTGTTCAGCCGGAAATGTAAACTCCAACAGCATTTTTTCTTTACCCTGTTCTGCACTTTTACGGGCAATATTCCAGGCTACACCTAGATAATCACCGTTTGCACGTTTCAAAACAACAATATTGTCATCCTTATATACACAATTGGCTTCACTTTCCTCAAGCTTTTTGTAAAAAGCAAATGTCCAGAAGGTCGGCTTGGTAATACAGCCATTGGCAACCAGTCCAAAGCCGCCGTGGAATGGTGTAAAAGGAACTCCCAGCTCTTCAAACACATCACCAAATGTCCAGTAGGAATAGGATTCATTCACATCTCCCAATCTGGAAAGCTGCTGTGCTATAAAGGCCGCATTCAGGTTTGTATCATGAATGACGCCCTGAGGAGTATAGGAGCTGTTGAACTCCGTGATATGAATCTGCAGACCCTTATATTCCGGGAAACTGTCAATAATATCTCTGGTTGTTTTTAAATTGGCAAAGCCGTCCTCTGCCTTCATCAGTTCAGAATATGCATAATGTCCAATACATTCCGGCGGATCAATGGTGTAATGATGTCTGGTTACGAAATCCACAGGTATGTGATTCTCATGGCAATATTCCATAAATGCCTGAATCCATTTCTCATCCGTTCCTCCACAAACAGCAGGGCCTCCTACACGGAATCCCGGATTCACTTCCTTTATGGCATCAAAGGTTCTATGGAACAGCTTAAAATATTCCTGCATATCCGCATTTTCCCAGAAGCCGCAAAGATTGGGCTCGTTCCATACTTCAATGGGCCATTGAATAACTTCCTCTTCTCCATAGCGTCCCATCAGATGCCGCAGCAATGAATGCACCATATTACACCACATATCATAATCTTTTGGAGGAGTGGTATTTCCCTGCCAGTAAAAGATAGTCTGGCTTCCACTTGCCAACTTTTTAGGCATAAAACCCAGTTCAAGAAAAGGTCTCAGCCCCACCTTCTTATAGGCATCCATTACTCTATCCAGATAAGTATAGTTGTACTCGACCCTTACCTTACCATCCTCCTCATAGGTCTGAAAGAGCGCCATATCATCACAGAATAATCCATGTCCCCGGATATGCTTAAATCCGATTTCCTTTTGAACCAAGCGCAGCTCCTCCTGATATTCTTCTGTCAATGCAAGCCCCATTCTTCCGGTTCCCACACAATAATCTACATTATTGTGAAAAAAGGCCTTTGAATCCTTTGTAATCACGATCTTTTTTCTGTCATTCTCTGTTGCTCCACCCAAATTTACCATGCATGTATCTCCTTCTTCTAAATCATGTTCCTATGCAGTAACGCATCAGATGTCTGACCGCTGCACGATCCGCAGCTCTCTGATGACGATTGCCATATCAATCTGATACTATCGCATTGATCTAAAGTTTCCAATGATTTATACTATAAGAAAATTGATATATCCTCTGATGTATCAGAACGGAGATCCCAGATGACTGAAATTGAATTTGTCGGCTACAGTGCCGTTCACCCCTCAGATTTTATATATGATGTTCCGAATGGCTTTACAGGCTATCTTCTGCTTCTTTTCGACTCTCCCTCGGAGCTGCTCATAGACGGAAGACTAATGCGGACAGCCGCCAATTCTGCTATTCTGTATACACCAGGAAGCAGGATTTATTACCGTGCTGCCGGTGAAGAATACCGGAATGACTGGATTCGTTTTCGTTCCGATCACTCCTTCGTGAAGCTGTTTCCGTTAACAAACACCCCATTTCCCGTAACAGATCCGGAATACTGTCATCAGCTTTTTAAATTACTAACCTGGGAGTCCGCCTTTTTCTCCTCTGAAAGCGAAGCAAACATTACTCACCTGCTGCGGGTTCTGTTCTCCAAATTAAGAGAAGGAACCCAAAATGAGTCCCCGGGTATTCACGATCATGAGCTGGTTGCATTGCATAAGATGATCTACAATAATCCTCAGCTTCCATGGAATATAAACATGATGGCTGCGAAGCTTCACTTAAGTCCCAGTCATCTTCAGACTCTCTATCACCGCCAATTTGGCTCCTCCTGCATGGACAATGTCATCGAAGGACGTCTGCGCCGTGCACAGGATTTATTAGAGTTCAGCGAATACTCCATCCGCGACATTTCCGAGCAATGTGGTTATAATAATGTAGAGCATTTCTGCAGACAGTTCCGTCAGCATAACGGCTGTACCCCTGGACAATACCGGAAAAATGCATCAGCGGGAAGCAACAAAAGACTTCTCACCCACAATACCCTGGGAGGAAGGGAGTTTGAGAAGATTAATCGAAATATCCGGAAATAGTGTTTCGGTAGCTGCTTTATTCAGCATTTCCTTAAGCGTTCGCTTCTACCTGTAAATAAATTTCAGCTTTCCGATACCGATTTCATCTCCTGTGTGCCCCGATTCCAGCTTACATTTTGTACCGGAGCTTCCCGGCTCTGACTTCCCTGATTCCGGTACGAATTCTGCGTCTGCATATTGGGGTTCCAGTTGCTTTGCGCCATTGTTACATTCTGTTCATGGATCCTCTCTTCCATCTGTTCTATCAGACTTTTTATTTACAGTTGTACTTTCGTTTCATTTCTCGTCTTGCCTTAATCTTTCCTAAGTTCTTTTAAGAAACGTCCAATCTTTTTCTGATCCATACTGTTTCCCCCTTTCATTGACAGAGTAATATTATTCTACTAAACATAACACGACACAAAGCGAGAAAATGCCGTATTTACGCTATTGGACAAATCTGTCTAGTATTATTTATATTGGCTTTAGCCCCAAGAACTTCAAGTTATCTTTTTCTTCCTAAATATCGGCATACTTTTAATTTGTATTGCAGGTACTCATTTCCGAATGCTTCTATCAAAAAATCTTCCTCTACATTGACTATCTGCAAATGAAAAAATACCACTGCAAAACCTGTAGCAAAGCAAAGGAACCAATTAAAGAACGAAAACAATATTCCTATATACATTAAATCAAAACCCAAAAATGCAGGATTTCTGCTAATAGAATAGATGCCCGTTGTTACCAAACTGGTCTTTTCTTCTTTTTGCACACCTGCTCTCCAATTCTCCTTCATCTGTGTAACAGAAACAATAAAAGCAAGTACACCGAACATTGTTATTACAACTCCTGTAAATTGCAACACAATATGTACTGTTCCCGAATAAAACACAATACTGATAATCTGTATTACAGGAAGCAAATATGTGATTATTTTAAGAGCCACTTCTATAAATTTGACAAATCCCTCTTTTCCTTTTCCTAATTGATCTGTCTTTATGCCTTGCTTTTTCTGACTAATCAGCTTTGCAAAATAGCAGATGTAGAACACTGCCATCAGTGAAATTGTAACAATTTTTATTATCATCGTGTACCTCCAAATTGCGATTTTCTCAATTCTCCAAACTTGAATTAATCGATTTCTTTATTATCTAATCTGTTAGTAATCTATCCAACAGCATCTGCCTATTATTTATAAACATTTCTGTTACCTGGTAACTCTCTGTATCCTCATATTCGCACAGATGTATGCGTCCATTATCAAAACAATAGATATCTGCATCTGGTATTCCTAACAAAATTGGCGAATGCGTAACTATAATAAACTGTGCTCCCTCTTTTGCACATCTGTATATTTGCATCAACAATGTAAGCTGTCTCTGCGGCGATAATGCAGCTTCTGGCTCGTCAAAAAGATACAAGCCATTTGGATTCATATTATTCTGTGCTAATGCGAGAAAACTCTCTCCATGTGATTTTTCATGATATTTAGCGGAAGGATGTGTAATATCTGCATATTCTTCTTCCTGCGTTGCAACATTATAAAAGCTTTCTGCCCTAAGAAAATATCCCCACTTTTCCTTCCGATAGCCTTTGGCAATTCTTATCGCATCACACAACTCTGAATGTGTATCATGCGTAGAAAAAACATAATTCTTCGTTCCACCCTCAGGATTAAAACCATGTGCTACGGCAAGTGCTTCCAATAAAGTTGATTTACCGCTGCCATTTTCCCCTACAAAAAAAGTAATTGGTTTGTTAAAATCAAGTTTTTCAACTCCCTTAAAAGCCCTGATTCCCTTCAGATAACTATCCTTATCAATTTTATCCCAATCAAATATTACTCCTTGTATAAATTGATCATTCACCTAATCACTTTTTCCTTTTAAATATCCCATAAACTGTGATATACTATATTTCGGTGGGATACTTACTAACATATGGATATGATCTGGCATTAAGTGTCCTTCTATTATTTCCACACCTTTATATTTACACAATATTTTGATGATATCTCTGATATCTTCTTTGTACTGGTTGTATATCACTTTTCTTCTGTACTTTGGTGTGAATACAATGTGATACTTGCACATCCATTTAGTATGTGCCATAGAATTTGTTTGATATGCCATTAAAATCACCTTTCCTTTCGTTAAATAGCAGCCTGAACAACTCTATTTTAGCGGAAAGGTGATTTTTTGTATAACAACTTTGTTGCAAAATTTGACTGTTCCCGGGGGGAATCGAACCTGCCGGGAAAATAATCAGTCCTGCCATAATGGCAACGAATGTATCCAGTGCGCAGATCCGAAGTCCCTCGCCAGCTAACGTATGATATTTTCCCATGTAGCTGCCGAAGATCTCCATGGCAGCCACTCCAAGGCTTAAGGTAAAGAATGCCTGGTTCATGGCGGCTGATACGACATTTCCAAATCCAACCTCCTTTACAGTCTTAAGATTCGGAATCAGGTAGAAACGGATTCCCTCTCCTGCACCGGACAGGGTAAAGCTGTGGACGGCGAGCACCACAATCATGATTAGCAGCGCACTCATCAGGATTTTACTGATCTTCTCGAGACCGTTCTGCAGTCCCTTGCTGCCACATGCCGGTTCCCCGTTCACTCTGTTATAGGCACCCATGACCGCTTCCACTTTTGCATCTTTGACGCACCGCTTGAATGCATATAAATAAGTATCATACAGATCATGCTTTGACACCTGCGCATTGAACTGATGCCTGAGTGCTTCCGGTCCACTATGTACTGCAAAATGCTTCGCGCAGGCTGCTGCCTTTGGATGCTCCGGATCCGGACCCTGCAAACCTTTGATGTATGCACAGCCTAATTCTCCTGTCAGATACGGATCCTCCCCGTATGTCTCATGTCCTCTTCCCCATCGTGGATCCCTGAAAATATTAACATTCGGTGCCCAGAAGGTGAGCCCTTTATAGATGCCGTGGTCCCCTCTTCTCGAAAATTCATTGAACTTCGCCCTTCCTTCTGTGGAAACGACATCTCCGATCTCCTGTATCAGTTCTCTGTCAAAAGTGGCTGCCAGCCCGATCGCCTGTGGGAACATGGTTGCTACTCCGGCTCTTGCAACTCCATGCAAAGCCCCATTCCACCAGTTATATGCCGGAATGCCAAGCCTTTCGATTGCCGGTGACTGATAGAGCATCTGGCTCATCTTCTCCTCCACTGTTATCTGGCTTACCAGTTCTTTTGCACGTTTTTTATCTCTTCACTCATTTTATCGTCTCCCTCTCCCATATCTCTTTCCTAATTATATCCGCTGTCATTTTTTTCCACAACCGGCTAAAATAACAAAATTTCAAATTCTTCCAGTCCCAAATGAATGACTGTGCTCCCACTTTTATCCGTAATTTTTCCTACTCAAGTGTGAATGACAGTAAGTCAAGATTTCCGTATCCTCTATATGTAAAATAGATTGCCTGCTTACCATCCGGGATCTGTGCCTGAATCTCATATTTCTCCCACACATTGCTGTTTACAATCTGAACCGTCCCAAGCACCTCACCATCCCAGGCTGTCTTAACCTCGAACGTCCCACTTCCATATCCTCTCACTTTCAGGATGACTTTCTGTACATTTTCACATTCAAAGTATTTAAAGCCTAGCGTTGTGGTATCTGTAATATGGGAAATGTACCCCGGTTCCTTATCACCGTCTCTTCCATCCTGCATCACTCTTGGAAATCTCTGGTTTGCATCAAAAATGCTCTCCTCCGCTGTAAACAGATTGCATGCAATATAAGCCGGGTATTCCCCCCTTCCCACTAGTGATCCGCCATTTAATCCACAGGATGTCAGTTCCACCTGGCGGAAGCTTCCATCTTCTGCCAAATGAAGCTTTTCTGCACACCCCTGTCTGCTATACCAGGTTCCGTTCGTCTGTCTGTGATAAAAAATATACCATTCACTGGAAATCTCCACGATACTTCCATGGTTGTTTCCGCCATAGGCAGATGGCATATCTGCAGGTTTATAAGTATCTATATGCATATCGCAGTTGCTTACCAGCACACCCCTATATGTGAATTTTCCCGTTGGTTTCTCACTGGTTGCATAGCATAACTCATGCATCACCGAAGACGAATAAATCAGATAGTATGTGTTTCCTATCTTCCGGATAGATGGTGCTTCAAAAAATGCATGTCCCTCATATCCGGTTCCATCCGCATACTCTCCTCCCGGTGCCACAAATACCGGTTCTTCCTCGATGGTAATCATATCCGGACCGAGCACTGTCGCCATCGCACCATGTCTCGTTTTGTCTCCTCTTCCGCAAAATCCCGTATACAGATAGGTTCGCGCTCCTTCTGTCAGTACTCCCGGATCAAACTGTGGTTCATCCCCCGGTCTTTCCCCGAGTCTGTCTCCCTTTTTATCATGGACATATCCATAAAATTCATATTTTCCTGCCGGTGTGTCAGAAACTGCAACTGATACGACAGAGACATGGTCCAGCACATAATACAGATAATATCTTCCATCCGGTCCCACTGTCACATCCGGGGCATACAGGCACATCTTTCCATCCCTGTTCAATGGATCTTCTGTTTTAGGATAAATCACTCCTTCATATCTCCAGTCGGCGAGATTGTCAACCGGTGCTGACCAGCAGACATAATCTCCCAGGCAAAATACATGTCCGTTATAAAAATCATGGGATCCGTATACATACACCCTGTCTCCGAACACATACGGCTCTCCATCCGGAATATACTCCCACGATGGAAGATATGGGTTAAATGCCTGCTTTTTCTTCAATCTTAACACACTCACAGAGTAAGCAGGTGCTTCATAAATGAATTTTTTAGATGCTCCCTCCATCTTCACCGTCTTGTCACTCACTTTTTCCGGTTCTTCAAATGTATTCTCTGCTGTCTTTTCCCCTGTCAGAAGAACTGCCTCATACTCACGCTCTACACCGCAGTCTAAAGAGATTTCTATAGGATCTGTTTTTCCTTCCATGTTAACAAGTTTGATAAAAATTTCATCCTCTGTCACTGTTGTTACAGAAGATACTGCTGGAAAAGATGGAATTTCCACTTCACGTACTATCTTCCGGTCTATAAAGAGCCGTACCGTCTTTCCATCTGTCTCATATCCAAAATGATGATATCTTCCAGGCTCTATACAAAGCGGAAAATCTTCCGTCAGTCTCTTCTCCTCAGGAATTGCTGTTTCCCAGAACGATGCATGATCCTCCTCTATTTTCCAGAGCAGAGGTCTTACTCCAAACGGTGTCCATATTTTTTCCGCACCTTCTAACAACTGGTCATAATAAGATAAAATTACCCTTGCACTGAAAATGCCAATTTCAAAGCTGCTGCCTGGTTCTACATAAATATCAACATCAAATTTTCCACAGGTATCTGATTCCTCCCCGAATACAACAAAGCTCTTCTCTTTGTCTCCCCATGGCATTTTCCGGCACATTGCTGCAATCTGTTCTTCATCAGGATGTCCGATACAGCAGCTGCCATCCTCTTCCTCTTCCATCACATGTCCCATCATTTCATGCGTCACTGCTGTTTTTCTGCCATTCCACATTGCATTTTTATAGTTCAGGACAGATCTGGATTTCAAAGATGCCATGCCCTCCATCGGACGGTATATTTTACCGGATTCCACCTCTGACTCCACTACATATGATCCTCTGTTTTTTCCAAACATTTTCCATACATAATAAGTCGGTATTCCAAAGCTCTCTGCATTTTGGAACCGGATCAGGTTCGGTGACCAGGAATGATAATGAACATGTTCAAATAACGGAGCATACGATGCAAGTGCTACAACATCCTGATTTTTTTCCAGCCCGATCAGGAATGCTGCCTCTCCAAGTGCTCCATATAATTTTCCAAGATGTGCACCTTCATTTACCGCCTGCTCACCGACAAATATCTTTGGACCTTTTCTGTCATAGTTTTCATAATAATTCTGATTTTCTGCAAAAAACTCGGTTGAATTATAAAAATGCTCATCCACATACTCCGTCGTGCAGGCATGCTCCTCGATATGCGCATTCGCAATCACCTTCAAATGCGGATATTTTTCCTTCACCACATCATAAAATCTGCGATAGCGCTCCTCGTAATCCGGTCCGAAATTCTCATTTCCAATCTCAAGATAAGTCAACCCAAACGGCTCTCTGTGTCCCATCTGTGTTCTTAAGCTTCCCCATCTGCTCTCCGGCGATCCAAGCGCATATTCCAAAGCATTCATTGTATCTTCCAGTATCTCGTCCTGTTCTTTTCCTGTGAGGAGAACAGGCTTCCTACCCTGACAGGTCATACCGCAATTACATACATATAATGGTTCCATTCCAAGATCCTCGCAAAGCTGCAGATACTCGTGAAATCCAAGTCCGTTACTGCTGCGGTAATGCCATACTAACTGCTGCCCCGGTCTCTCCCATACCGGTCCTACTGTATTACGAAATAGCATGACAGTGGACGGCGTCGAACCCTCTACAATACATCCCCCTGGGAACCTCATGAAACTCGGATGCAGATCGCGCAGTTTTTCAACGAGATCCACGCGTAATCCATGTCCATTATAGGTTGTTCCCGGCATCAGAGATGTAAAACCAAACAGGATCTCTCCACCATCCGGACACCGAAATATAAGCTTCGCATTCTGACTGTCTCCTGTTGCGGCAAGTACTGCATCGTACTTTACGTAACCATTCCCTTTCAGCAGCAATGTTGTGGATGCAAAGCACACATTATTTTCTATGACAGAAACCTCCAATTTTGTTTCCTGGGCTGTTTTTGCAAACAGACAGAATTTATATGCTTCCCCTTTTTTCTGTGGGATACCGCAAAATCCTATATTCCAGATGCTTCCACCCTTTTCAAACCGTACATTCAGTGCCGCTTTCCGGTTTTTGTTCAAAGTGTCCGCCTGTTCTAACCGCATGCGCGCATCCTGTGCATACCACCCCGGTACAGACGTTTTTTCAATTTGGTCCTCCTCTACCCAGCTAGAAAGTCCTTCTCCGCCATTGAATTCATCTTCCCATCCGGAATCTGTCACAACATGAACTCCATCTGCCCGCTGCGTATATCCCTCCCGGAAGAAGTGAATCTTCAAAGCATCTGTTTCTTATCATTTCCGGATAGATTCCACCATCTCCGGCCCGGTTGATGTCTTCAAAGAAAATCCCATACAAATCTTTTGCTGTTTCAAACTTCCTGTTTTTGGTCCTGATATTTAGTCTGTCCATACTTTATTTCTCCTTTTTTCTTCCCTGATACCCCAGGTTATCTCTCTTTCCTGCGACAATCTATCTCATAAACCTTTCCCTTTCGCATCTCTGCAAATGGTCCTGGAATTACCTTCCCTGCTTCTAAAGCATTTCCATAAAAATCACTCTGCGACAGCGTATGGATATCCACTGTTCTTACCTCCTCCGGATTGTATACAATATCCCGTTTTGCCAGTTCTCCCGGGAAGCCAAATGGACGATCATCTGCCTTCTTGAATTCCAGCTTCAGATGATCGGTATCCACCTCTATCTCAAACCATCCTTCCTGTCCTTCTCTGTCGAACTGATAAAATTCCTGCCAGGATGGAAGATGCAGACATACCTCCGGTTCCGGATACAGAATTCGCAGATAACCTCCCTCCATTCCAACGTAGGTATTACCATCACAATGGTTGTCCTTTGTCGGGAACTTCACAGCAGCTTCCCCGCAACGGTAAAACAAATTATTCAGAATCCAGGCATCTCTCGATGTACCGCCTCTTTCCAGACCATGCATCCGGAAAGATACCGGCTTTGCAAAATATCCAGCACTTCTGCAATTCCCGATCAAATTATGTTCGATCCGCAGTCTGTCTGTTCCTTCCCCATAGATTCCATATCCATTCACCTCACCAGATTCCGTCATTGCGTACCAGCCGGCCGACCCTTTCTGCTCCTTTATCTGATTCCGGTCAAACCGACCTTCCACATTCCAGATGATATTGTGGTCGATCAGATTCACACCATCTTTCGTACATTCTATGAAAATAGCCTCTCTCTGCTCCCTTCCATCTAAAAACAGGTTATGTGTAATTCTGTTATTTTCATTTCCACAATCCATCCACAGATGATCTGCCCGGAATGTATTGCGGAACAGATTTCTGCGGATCAGGCTGTTTACACTATTGTGAAGCTTAATTGCTCCTGCTTCCCAGGAAAGTTCCATCTTCTGCCATCCGGTTTCTTCGATCCGGTTATCCTCGATCAACATATGCACTGCATGAAGCCCTGCAATTCCACATACCCCTGCGTTGGAAATCGTACAGTTTCTGATCACGCTATATCCGATTTTCTGCCCCGGTATCATCTCATGATGCCAGCATTCATTTCCCACATCAATCCCTACTCCGTTTGACCAGTCTACTGTACAGTCCTCAATGATCCAGTGATGTCCTCTGTAACAGGAAATTGCTCCCCGCTGCGGTACCGGAGCCCCTGTTGCCGCATGTGCACAGGTCAGTCCTTTTACTTTTATATAAGACAGAAATGGTTCGTCCGGTGCAAAACACTGTTCTCTACAGGTTACTTCGATTCTATGATCCGCCGGATCTTCATCATTCCAAAGCCTGAAGTGCACACGCTGTCCGTTAGCTTCCACCCAGTACGTTCCGTCTTTTTCCCCAAGTCCATTGCAAAGTGAAACCTGTGTAAGCGGTTTTCCATCGCAGAACACCATCCCTCTCCGGTTCAGATAAGTTGTCATATCTGTCTTATCATACTCAATAAACAGTCTGTCATGTAAAATGTTCACCGCGCAGAACGGATTGTATCCCAGAAATAAGTTAGGCTCCAGACAGTATTCCCAGACCTTTATCTTCGCTTCCTCTTTCTTTTTCCCAAAATTGTTATACAGTCTCCAGCCATTACTTGGTCTGAAGTTCTCCACTTTTTCAGAAGCCTTGATCACAACTTCTCCATCCCCGTATGCTTCATAGCTTATCATATGTGATGCATTGATACCTCCACACACCGGATGTACCCACTCTCTGTATTCTCCTCCATGGATCAGGACACGCGTTCCAGGCACTGCCCTTTCCGCTGCTGCCTGTATTGTTTTAAGTGGTGCCTTTAACGTTCCTGCATTCCTATCATCCGCATCCGGATGTGTGCTGTTTACATGCAATACGATGTCATACACTGTCTCGTCTTCCCAAAATTCAAACATGCTGCCATCTGGCAGTTTTGCTGTTTCCCCCATCATATTCCTCCTCATTATACAAGTATTTTTCTGTTATCTTTTGCAAACCCATATTATATTCTCTTTCAAGTGCAAAAACGGGGACAGACACACTGTCCCCGCTTCCCTTCTTCACGCTCTGTCTTCCTGCCCGGAAACTTTTCCAACTGTTATTTTTTTCATCCATTTTCCACTTCGCAACCGGAATACACACCAGACTGCTTTTAGAATCTGATCGGCTTTCAGGCACACATATATCCAGAACGCCGGGAAGTGGAATACAAACCCCGCAAGCATTCCAAGCGGTATGGAAACAACCCACAGGAAAAGATTATCCGCAAGCATCAACATCTTTGTATCTCCTCCTCCACGCAGCACTCCTTTGGTCATAATGCTGTTTGTTGCCTGGAAAATAAGAATCAGGCTGATCGCATGCATCAGCTGCGCAGCAACCTCCGCTGTCTCCTCCGATACCTTATAGGAACCAATAATCGCCGGACTGACTGCCATAATAAAGAACGCTGACAGCATTCCAAGTCCCAGTCCCAATCCTAAGAATCTGTAAGCCTGACTCTGTGCCTGCTCTTGCTTTCCCTCTCCCAGCGTCTGCCCTGTCACGATTGCTCCTGCCTGACATACTCCCTGTATCATAACAGTACTCAGCTGTTGTGTTACGCTTGTAATGGCATTGGCTGCCACAAAGGTAACTCCAAGTCTTCCTATCACCATTGCCACTGTATTATTTCCGATAGCGAGAATTCCGTCACTAATCAGTACCGGTATGCTGATCCGGATATATTCTCCAAGCAGATCAGCCGTCTTCATGCCAAGATGTTTTACCCTGAATCCGATTTTCTCATCTTTCAGTAACAGATATCCACAGATCATCCCTGCCTCAAACAGTCTCGCAATCAATGTTCCCAGCGCAGCTCCTGCGATTCCCATACGTGGCATTCCAAGTTTTCCGAAAATAAATACATAGTTTGCCAGAAGGTTCACAAAAAACGCTCCGATTGAAACAAGAAGCGGCAGCTTCACCTGCCCGACACACCTTAGTATGATCGTACATACCAATGAAAGACCTAAAAAGAAATAGGTAATCACAGAAAACCTAAAATAGATTTCTCCCAGCCGTATAATCTCTGCATCCTGCGTATACATCCGCATGACAACCTGCGGGATCAGCAAAGTCACCACCGCAAATAAAAGTGCAAGGCTGACTGTAATTCTTACTACGATACAAATTGTCTTACGAAGGGCCTGTATACTTTTTACCGGTTCTGCTTCCTGCATTCCCCAGTAACGGGATACAAGAACAGATGCTCCCATTCCAAGCCCCATACAGAAAATCTGATAGACACCTATAAACTGATTTGCCAGTGACACTGCCGAAAAGTGACATTTCCCCGAGATTTCCAACCATAATCGTGTCAAGCATGTTGACTCCGATTGTGATCAGGCTCTGTAAGGCGATTGGCAATGCCAGCCAAAAGACTTTTTTATAAAATTTCCAGTCGATCTCTGCTCTTCTTCTCTCTGCTCTTCTTCTCTCTGTCATCTTCTATCT
>ENA-OQBV01000591-OQBV01000591.1-human-gut-metagenome-genome-assembly--contig:-NODE-591-length-20161-cov-3.013876_pt1 | contig 20161 bp, 23 predicted proteins | sample MGYA00242750_ERZ504559 | MGnify/ENA primary metagenome ERZ504559 (study PRJEB26092, sample SAMD00036230) | human gut metagenome | host: Homo sapiens | study: EMG produced TPA metagenomics assembly of... | reverse complement strand
CTTACCGGAACCGGTAGCACCTGCGATCAGCAAATGTGGCATCTTGGCAATATCTGCCACAATGACATGACCTGCGATATCTTTTCCTGTACAGAATGAGATCTTCGATACATGATCCTGAAACTCTCTGGATTCTACCAGATCACGGAACGGGATTGTCACATTTTCTTTGTTCGGCACTTCGATACCGATGGCTGATTTTCCCGGAATCGGTGCTTCAAAACGAATATCCGGAACTGCCAGGTTCAATTTGATATCATCTGCAAGACCGACAATCTTGCTGACTTTTACCCCCTGCTCCGGCTGAAGTTCATAGCGGGTCACCGATGGACCGCAGCTTACATTAGTCACAGTTACATTGACATTAAAATTTTGAAGCGTCTGCTGAAGTTTCATTGCAGTCTGACGTAAATGAGCATCGGAATCTCCTCCGCTTTTCTTTCCATGTTTCAGCAAAGATAGTGGCGGAAATACATATTCTTTTGCCCGTTTTTCCTCGCTCTTTTTAATCTCTTGTTCCACGTTTGCTGTCGCCGTCTCAACTTGCTTTTTACTTTCTTTTGTCTTTCGTTTCTCAGGAACAGGTTCCGGAATCGGAGCCTCTTCTTCCATAATCGGCTGTGCCCGATTGATCGTAATATCGTCCGGAACAATATTTTTTTGAAACTTCAGCTTCTCTCCCATCATATGACGGTATTTCTTCCGCAAATAAATCCGGTACATCTTCCGGAGGTGTAATCTCTCTCATCTCCGGTGACTTTTTCACAAGTGTTGTGTCAAACGATACCCCTGAGACCGTATTATCTTTTCGCTTGCGTTCTTTCTCAGCTGCTTTTTGTTCCCTCTCCTGTGCTCTTTTTTTCGCGTCTCAATTCTGCCTGCTCTTTTCGTTTCTTTGCATCCTGCTTTGCGGAAGAATAGGCTTTTTCACTGCCTTTTTTCACCCCGCGTATAAATGACTTCTCTGTAATGATGACAAGACAAATGATGCAGAGAATGATTACAATCACATATGTACCGATGACACCGATTGCAGGACAGAGCGCAGAAACGACAATTCCTCCCAAAAGACCACCGCCGTCTTTATGCATACTGGAAATTTTATAATAAGAGAACAATCTTGTGCCTGCTGTATATTCATTCATGATCAACTGAAACAATGTGCAGACCATCAGTGTGAATCCCGCTCCTGCTGCAGTCTTTATGTACGCGATAGAATTCCCTTTATTTGAAATTACAAAAGCAATTCCTATAAACAACAGAATCGGTATGATATATGCGATTGTCCCAAAAAGTCCAAATAATACGGAAGAAACGGCATCGCCTACAAAGCCCCAATTCCAAAATTGCTTATCAATAGTAAAATACCGGCAGCCAAAGCTGATAAAATGATAATCTCATCTTTCAAAAAAACTTTGGCTGTCCTGCTTCTTTTTCGTTTGTTTTTTGTTTCTTTTTCTGCTAGTATTCTTCCTTGCTGCCATGAAACTCCCCCTTGTATCTTAAACATACTATAATATAGTATATCATCAATAAAATCTCATGTCATCATCTATTTTTTATTGATCTTTTTTTTCTATCATCTCATGTAATTTCGTCAAAGCATCGCTCATCCCGCCAACGGCATCAATCAGTCCCTCTTTTACGGCCTCTTCTCCTTCTAAAAGCGTGCCGACATCTTTGACAAGTTGTGTAGAATCAAGCATCAGCTCTTCAATACGTTCCTGGGTCATATGAGAGTGTCCTGCCAGAAAGCGTATAATACGATCCTGAGTTCGTTCCATATTCCGATAGCTTTGAATCACTCCGATAAACATCCCATTTGAACGGACCGGATGAATGATCATCGTCCCACTGGGAACAATAAAAGAATAATCGGCTGAAACAGCAAGCGGCCCTCCGATGGAATGACTTCCGCCAAGAACCAAAGACACAGTCGGCTTGCTGAGTGATGCAATCATCTCTGCAATCGCAAGTCCCGCCTCCACATCACCTCCAAGTGTATTTAATAAAATGAGGAGTCCTTCGATTTCTTCATTATCCTCCACTTCAGCAAGTTTTGGCAGCAGATGTTCGTATTTCGTCGCTTTTGTGTTGCCGGACACCGCCTCATGCCCCTCAATCTCTCCGATAATTGTCAGTAACTGAATATTGTGCTTTCTGTTATTGTGTGTCAGTTCAATACTTCCGGTTTCGTTAATCTCTTCTCTTTTTTCTTCCTCCATACGCCTGCTCCTTTTCATTGTTTTCTTTTAGTATGCAGCAGTTTGAAAGAAATATACAAAAATCTCTTCACAAAATAAGGCGAGAGCATTTCCTGCTTCCCGCCTTATATCTTTTCATCTAAATTGTGGCCAACGCCTGTTCTAAATCTGCAATGATATCATCTGCGTTCTCGATTCCGACACTGAAACGAATCAAATCCGGCTGTACTCCGGCCTCTAATAATTCCTGCTCATTCATCTGGCGGTGTGTGTGACTTGCCGGGTGCAGCACAGAAGTGCGCGCATCTGCAACGTGTGTTACGATTGCGGCAAGTTTCAATTGATCCATCATTTTTACAGACGCATCCCGTCCACCTTTCAAGCCAAAGGAGATAACACCACAAGTGCCGTTTGGCATATATTTTTGAGCCAGCGCATGATATTTGTTATCCGGAAGCCCTGCGTAATTCACCCACGCAACTTTTTCGTGATTCACAAGATATTCCGCAACCTTTTGTGCATTTTCACAATGTCTCTGCACACGCAAATGCAGTGTCTCTAGACCAAGGTTCAATAAGAACGCATTCTGCGGAGACTGAACAGAACCCAAATCTCTCATCAGCTGCACTGTCGCTTTTGTGATGTAAGCACCTTTACCAAATTTTTCAGTATATACGATACCGTGATAAGTCTCATCCGGAGTCGTCAAACCTTTGAATTTATCACCATATGCTTCCCAGTCAAAATTTCCACTATCCACAATACAGCCGCCGACACATGCCGCATGTCCGTCCATGTATTTCGTCGTAGAATGTGTCACAATATCAGCTCCCCACTCAAACGGACGACAGTTGATTGGTGTCGCAAATGTATTGTCTACGATTAGAGGCACTCCATGTTCATGAGCAACTTTTGCAAAATTTCTCAATATCCAGAATCACCAATGCCGGATTGGCGATCGTCTCTCCGAATACTGCTTTTTGTATTCTCCTGAAAACGCAGCATGCAACTCTTCTTCACTTGCATCTGCATCCACAAACGTAGCTTCGATTCCCATCTTTCTCAATGTGTGAGCATATAAGTTATATGTACCGCCGTAAATTGCTGCAGCGCACACAATATGGTCTCCTGCTTCTGCAATATTCATAATAGCATAGAAATTTGCTGCCTGACCGGAAGATGTCAGCATAGCTGCCACACCGCCCTCCAGATCACAAATCTTCGAAGCGACTGTGTCGTTTGTCGGATTTTGGAGTCTTGTATAAAAATTATCCATTATCTTCAAGATCAAACAGTCTTCCCATCTGCTCACTTGTCTCATATTTGAATGTCGTGCTCTGATAAATCGGAAGCACTCTTGGTTCTCCTTTTTTCGGCTGCCATCCTGACTGGATACATTTTGTTTCAATTTTGTAGTTACTGCTCATAAACATTCCTCCTCATATCACTTACTGTCTATTCTTCCCAGTTATGGTAAACCTCTTGTACATCGTCATCTTCTTCTAACAGATCAAGTGTTTTCTGAATATTTTTTCAGATCTGTCTCGTCTGTTAGCTGTACCCATGTCTGTGGAATCATAGTTACTTCTGCGCTCGCCATAGGAATGCCTGCTTCCTCCAAAGTCAGACGCACCTCACTGAAAGAATCTGGATCTGTCAGAATCTCAAAGCTGTCCTCTTCCTCTACAAAATCTTCTGCCCCCGCATCTAGTGCTGTCATCATCAAACTCATCTGCATCCATCTCGCACTCTTCTTTTGCAACGATATCTGTCCTTTTTGTCAACATGAATGACACACATCCAGGTGTTCCGACATTACCACTTCCTTTTGTAAATGCATTTCTCACATTGGAAGCAGTACGGTTCTTATTGTCCGTCAGTGCATCTACAATAATTGCAGTACCGTTTGGTCCATATCCCTCATATGTAACATGTTCATAGTTGGAAGCATCCGCATCTCCGGCTGCTTTTTTAATACTTCTCTCGATGTTGTCATTCGGCATATTGTTTGCCTTTGCTTTTGCAATTACATCACGCAGTCTGCTGTTGTTGGCCGGATCCGGACCGCCTCCCTCTTTTACTGCAACGGCAAGTTCTCTACCGATCTTCGTGAAAATCTTTCCTCTGACCGCATCATTTTTTTCCTTTTTATGTTTAATATTCGCAAATTTTGAATGTCCTGACATTTTTATTCCTCTCCTTGTTTTCTTTTAAAAATCACTTGTCTATTCTAGCACTCTTTTTTTTATTTGTACAGTTTTTATAATATTATTTTCCATGGACAGCACTTGAAAATCATAACCTCCATAGGATACAACACAATTTTCCTCCTCTGTCGGAATTCTTTCTAAATGAAAGATAAGGAATCCATTAAGTGTCTCATAGTCCTCTTCCTCAAATTGAATTCCAAGCAGTTCTTCCAAATCTTCAACTTCTGTCATTCCATCTGCAAGATAGCTTCCATCTGCCTCCTGCCTGATCAGTTCTTCTTCCTCGTCGTATTCATCCTGAATGTTTCCGACAATTTCTTCTATGATATCTTCCATTGTCACAAGTCCTGCAGTCTGACCATACTCATCAATGACAATCGCCATATGATATTTCCCTTCCTGCATCTTTTTCAGCAGTTTATCAATACTTCTCGTCTCCGGTATAAAGCTTACTGGTCTTATGTATTCCTCCAGCTGTTTAATCGGAATATGACGAAGCTGTTCGTTAAAGTAGCATTTCATTGCATCCCGCAGATGAATCGTTCCGATGATAGAATCAATATCTTCTTCATAGACCGGAAATCTGGATTTATTCTGCTCTAATATAAACGTCAACGCATTTTCAAGCGTCTCTTCGCCATCCAACGCAACCATATGTTTCCGGTGCGTCATAATACTTTTCGCATCCTTTTCCCCATATGCGAAAATATTTCGTATCATCTGAGCTTCACTGCTCAGGAACACACCCTGCCGATACCCCTCATCGACCATATCCATCACAGCCTCCGCCGCATCTTCTCCCTCTTCCATCTCTCCTGAAAATATTTTTCTCATTCGCGATAATAGATTACCCTCATCTTCCATTTCTTTTTTCTCCTTTTATTATGTATGAAGCTCCAAGCTGATTCTCAACGCTTCATCAACTTTTGTCATCAGTTTTTTGTCCACGTGACAAACCATGTCTTTTAGCCTCTGCTTGTCAATCGTGCGAATCTGTTCCAACAGCACCACTGAATTTTTTACAATCTGATATTTTCCTGCATCAATTTCAACATGTGTCGGCAACTTTGCCTTGTTCATTCTTGATGTAATCGCAGCACAGATCACAGTCGGGCTGTGTCTGTTCCCAATGTCATTTTGTATGATCAAAACAGGTCGTATTCCACCTTGTTCTGAACCGACTACCGGACTTAAGTCCGCATAAAATATATCACCACGTCTAATCTGCACTCTATTCACACTCCGATTTTTTAAGATAAAATTAGTATTTCCATCTTTTTCGGATGTATTCCAGTTAGAACCTGAATTCTCGTTTATGCAAAATAGTCCACCTGCTCTGCTATTTTCCCATCCCGCACATATACACGCGGAATACGTTTTCCAAGGTCGCACACAAATTCATAATTAAATCGCCCGGAAAGTTCGCTCAGCACTTCCACCGGCAAAATCTCATTTCCGTCTTTTCCAATCATTGTGACTTTATCGCCAAAGCTTACGCCTTCAATCTGTGTCACATCCACCATAAACTGATCCATGCAGACCCGCCCGAGAATAGGTGCTTTCTTTCCACGGATCAACACGTATCCTTTATTTGATAAGCTTCTTGGATATCCATCTGCATATCCGACCGGAATTGTTGCAATCTTCATTTTCTCTTTGGCCACGAACGTGCCTCCGTAGCTCACAGGAGTCCCTCTCTCTATCTCCTTTACAAATGCCACATGACTCTTTAATGCCAATGCCGGTTTTAATTTTACGTTTGTCTTGTCTACCTCTTCCGATGGATAGAGTCCATATGTAGAAATTCCTGCTCTTACAATATCGAAATTCGCCTCCGGGACATCAATGATGCCTGCACTGTTGGAGCAGTGCTCATATGTAAACCGGACATTTTTTTCTTTCAGGCGTTCCGTCATCCATACAAATTCCTGTATCTGTTTTTTGTAAGCTTTTATCTTTCTCATCTGCTTTGGTAAATGTGTAAAAATCCCTTCCATATTGACATTTGGCATCTTGCTGATTCGCTTGATTGTCTCTGCTGATTGTTCATTGATTCCAAATCCCAGCCGCGACATTCCGGTATCCAGTTTGATGTGCATATAAGCTGTTTTCCCCTCTCTTGCCGCCATTCGAGAGATTGACTCTGCCATCTCTTCTGTGTAAATATTCATTCGAATCTCATGCTTTAACATCTCCATGTACTGATCTGGGAACACACATCCAAGCACCAGAATCGGTTTTTGAATCCCTTCTGTGCGAAGCACAACTGCCTCGTCTAAAGTCGCTACCGCAAAGCCCCATATGTAGTTCCAACGCTCCATCATCTCCGCAATCTGAACGGCTCCATGCCCATATCCATCCGCTTTTATGACCGCCATTACTTTCGTCTCAGGTCTGATGTTTTGTTTCATCTGTTCCATATTATATGCAATTGCATCCAAATCAATCTTTGCATATACTCTGCTATAAGTCTTCATCTGTTCTGTCGCCTCTCTTATATATTCTTTAATACACTGCTGATTTCCGCAACCAAATCACTTGCCAGTACACTGTATGCTCCCTTTTTGTCCCGGGCCATATCACCTGCAAGACCATGGAGGAACACCCCAAGACATGCAGATGTATACGGTTCACACTGTTGTGCCAAAATCCCCACAATAACTCCCGCAAGCACATCTCCGGAGCCTGCCTTTGCCATCGCCGCATTCCCGGACAAATTCAAATATGTATTTTGATGCTCTTTCGCAACAAGCGTTCTCGCATCTTTTAGCACGCAGACAACCTTATATCGTTCCACAAACGCATGCAGCTTTTCCATTCGCTGTTCTATCAGTTCTTTTACACTGCACTGCAGCATTCTGGACATCTCTTTCATATGTGGTGTCAAAACAATCAGAGCATTCGTTTCTTCAATCCATTCCATATGTTTTGACAGGATATTGATACCATCTGCATCCACCACACAAGGAACCAGCGCACGTTCCAACGTATATTGCATCACTCGTTCTGCTGTGTCACTTTTCCCAAGTCCGCATCCAATTCCAATCAAATCTGCCCATTGAATCAATTTTTCTAATTGCTCAGAATCAAACGTGTCATATGTTGTAATAATCGCTTCCGGTAAAAGCTGTTGTAATATCACACGGTTTTCTTCGTGTGTATAAATCTGCACAAGTCCTGCCCCCACTGCATAAGCGGCTTTTGCACTTAAATAAGCAGCTCCTGACATCCCTTTGCTGCCTGCAATCATCAACACTTTTCCATAGCTTCCCTTATGTGAATTTTTCTTCCTTTTTGGAAATCCCAGAAATAGGTCTTGTTTTTCATAGCCAAATGTAACTGTTCCTTCTGAGAATGTTTCCGAGGAAATGCCGATGTCACCTGTGAGAATCTTTCCTGCACACACATTTCCCTCCTGTAAAAACAGACCTCTCTTTGGAAAGGCAATTGCAACTGTCAGATCTGCACAAAAAGCAATCCCCATCCGGGCTCCGGTCGTATCATGAATTCCCGATGGCAGATCAACCGCCACCTTCTTGCCGGCCATCTGATTGACAGAACAAAGAACCTCCCTGTAATGGCCTGTAACTTCACGTTTCAATCCGGTTCCAAAGAGTGCATCTATAATTACACTATATTCCTCTGTACCCAGATTGGTTATCACCGGAATTTCATAATGTGCTGCAATTTTTGCCTGCTGTGCATTTTCCTCGCTTCGTTTTTGAGAATTCCCGGCAAAAAAAATAGTCACATCATGCCCCTTTAAGTGTAACAGGCGGGCAATTGCATATCCATCTCCACCATTGTTGCCGCTCCCACAGATTACAAGCACCTTGCGAAAATCCAGTTGTTCTTCTTCCATGCATCTTACCACTTCCAGTGCCGCACGTTCCATCAAAACCATAGACGGAACTCCGATTTCTTCAATCGTATACAGATCCGCTCTTCGCATCTGTTCGCCGGTTGGCAAATATATCATTTTTGTTCACCTTCTATTCTTGAAAAAAACGTGTAAAGGAAACCTGCCTGCTGCATGCCTCCACTACACGTCTCTTTTATCTTATTTCCCGCAAAAGCAGGAAATTATTCTTCCGTCGTATGCTCCACATGATAACGATTGACATTATAAGAAAGTCTCATCAAACTTTCTGAAAGATGTACATTCTCAACAATCACATCCTCCGGAAGTTCTAAATCTGTATGCGCAAAGTTCCAAATAGCTTTGATACCGCTTTCCACAAGCATGTCTGCAACTTCAATTGCTTTTGTCTTTGGAATAGTGAGCACTGCAATCTCGATATTATTCTCTTTGATAAAGTCGCTTAACTCATCCATCATCCGGATCTCAATACCTCGAATTGTAACGCCCTCAAGTCTTGGGTTCACATCAAAAATTCCTTTTAAGACAAATCCGCTTCGCTCAAAAGCAGCATAATTGGCAAGTGCCTGTCCTAAATTACCTGCTCCGAGTATAATCATATTATGATTGACATCCAGACCTAAAATCTTTCCAATCTCTGTATATAAATACTTTACATTATATCCATAACCTTGTTGTCCAAAGCCACCAAAATTATTCAAATCCTGTCTGATCTGGGAAGCTGTTACATTCATCCTTTTACTTAATTCATTAGAAGAAATACGCTCCACACTATTTTCCAATAACTCACCTAAGTAACGATAATAGCGGGGTAATCTTCTGATAACTGCCTGGGAGATTTGTCTTTCTTCCATTTTTTCTTCACCTTCCTCTGTTTTCCTGTCCATTCTAAGAATCATTATATAGAATCACCGCATCAAAGTCAAACTTTTAGTTGTATTTTCTTACATTTTAGTTATAATAAAATTATTGTACCAAAAAGGGAGGGGTTATATATATGATTCTCGCATGTCATAATATTTCAAAAGCATTTGGAGAACAAGTGATTGTCAAATCTGGTTCTTTTCATATAGAAGATCGCGAAAAAACGGCACTGATCGGACCAAATGGTGCCGGAAAGTCTACTATTTTAAAAATGATCATGAAAGAACTCGATACAGACAGTGGCGATATTATCCTGACAAAAGGAAAGACAATCGGTTATCTGTCACAGCATCAGGAGCTTTCAAGCGGAAACACAATTCTGGAAGAGTTAAAGACTGCCAAAGCAGATATCATTGAGATGGAAAAACAGATTCGCACGATTGAGATGGAATTGAAACATCTTCACGGCGAAGATTTAGAAAACCGGCTTCAGACATACCACCGACTGACAGAGCGTTTTGAACACGCCAACGGATACGCCTATCAGAGTGAATTGGTCGGTGTCTTAAAAGGACTTGGCTTTCGTGAAGATGAATTTTTAAAAGAGGTGGACACGCTCTCAGGAGGGCAAAAGACCCGTGTGTCCCTCGGAAAGCTTCTTCTTACCAAACCAGATATTTTATTGCTCGATGAACCGACAAACCATTTGGATATGAACTCCATCTCATGGCTCGAGACCTATTTGCTCAACTATGACGGTGCTGTCTTAATCGTATCCCATGACCGTTATTTTCTGAACCGTGTTGTCACAAAAGTGGTAGAGATTGAATACGGCAGCATTATGACTTACATGGGGAACTATTCAGACTATGCACAAAAGAAAAAGATGATTCGTGAAGCAAAATTAAAAGAATACTTAAATCAACAGCAGGAAATCAAGCATCAGGAAGCAGTAATCGAAAAACTTCGCTCTTTCAATCGAGAAAAATCAATTCGTCGTGCAGAAAGTCGTGAAAAGATGCTTGAAAAAATGGACGTCATTGAAAAGCCGATGGGGGATCCACAAGAACTCCACTTTTCATTAGAGCCATCTTGCATCAGCGGAAACGATGTGTTAGAAGTTGAACATTTAAGCAAGGCATTCGGAAACCACAAACTATTTCAGGATATCAGCTTTGAGATCAAGCGTGGGGAACACGTTGCCATCATCGGAGACAATGGAACCGGAAAGACAACACTTTTGAAAATACTGAATCAGGTAGTCGCCGCTGATGGCGGTTCTTTCAAGCTCGGCTCCAAAGTACAGATTGGCTATTATGATCAGGAACACCACGTGTTACATATGGAAAAAAATATTTTTGATGAAATCTCAGATGATTATCCAAGTCTTAACAACACACAGATTCGAAATACACTCGCCGCATTTTTATTTACGGGCGATGATGTCTATAAACTGATCGGTGATTTAAGCGGTGGCGAGCGCGGTCGCGTTTCCCTTGCAAAACTTATGCTGTCTGAGGCAAACTTCCTCATCCTCGATGAGCCGACGAACCATTTGGATATTGCTTCCAAAGAAATTTTGGAAAAAGCGCTGAATGATTACACCGGGACTGTACTTTATGTGTCCCACGACCGTTACTTTATTAATCAGACGGCGACACGTATTTTAGATCTTGTCAATGGCACATTTGTTAATTATATCGGAAACTACGATTACTACTTGGAAAAGAAAGAAGAATTGACAGCAGCGTATGCCGGCATTTCTGAAATTTCCACTCATTCGGTCTCTTCCACACCTGTGGAATCTGACACAAAGCTGGACTGGAAAGCCCAAAAAGAAGCACAGGCAAAAGAACGGAAACGTCAAAACGATTTAAAAAAGACTGAAGATGCAATTGCGAAACTGGAAGAAAGAGATTCTGAAATTGATGAGTTGATGACTCAGGAAGAAGTCTTCACTAACTCTGTGAGATGCCGTGAATTATCTGAGGAAAAAGCAAAAATCGCTGAGGAATTGGAAACACTTTACATGCGCTGGGAAGAACTTGCGGAATAAAAAGTATGCGAAAAAAGAAAATGCCCGAATTTCCTGTATTTCAGGTCATTCGGACATTTTACATTCATTACAATAATTCCGCAATTGCTTTGATAAATTGTTCGCTGTTTAATACCGTTGGATTCTCAATACTTGTAATCAAAGCAAGGTCTTTTGTCATCTTACCGCTCTCGATCGTATCGATAGTTGCTTTTTCCAGTCTGTCTGCAAAATCCATCAATTCTTGATTGCCATCTAATTCACCGCGTTTACGGAGTGCGCCGGTCCATGCAAAAATGGTTGCAACAGAGTTCGTAGAAGTTTCTTCACCCTTTAAGTGTTTGTAATAATGACGCTGCACTGTTCCGTGAGCAGCTTCGTACTCATAATATCCCTGTGGAGATACCAGCACGGAAGTCATCATCGCAAGAGAACCGAATGCGGAAGAGACCATATCACTCATTACATCCCCATCATAGTTCTTACAAGCCCAGATAAATCCACCTTCCGCTTTCATGACACGCGCTACTGCGTCGTCAATCAGTGTATAGAAATACTCAATTCCGGCAGCTTTGAATTTCTCATCATATTCTTTATCATAAATCTCTTGGAAAATATCTTTAAATGTATGATCGTATTTTTTAGAGATTGTATCTTTTGTTGCAAACCACAAATCCTGTTTGATATCAAGCGCATAGTTAAAACAGCTTCTCGCAAAACTTTCAATAGAAGCATCCAAGTTGTGCATCCCCTGTGCGATTCCGGCTCCTGTGTAATTATGTACCAACTCTCTTGTCTCTGTTCCGTCTTCTGCCGTATATACCAGCTCCACTTTTCCCGGTCCCGGAATGATCATCTCTGTATTTTTATAGACATCTCCATATGCATGTCTTGCAATTGTAATTGGCTTTTTCCAGTTTTTCACACATGGCTCAATTCCCTTTACAATAATCGGTGTACGGAAAACTGTTCCGTCTAACATCGCACGGATTGTTCCATTTGGGCTTTTCCACATCTCTTTTAAGTCATATTCTGTCATTCGTGCAGCATTCGGAGTGATGGTCGCACATTTTACAGCGACTCCATATTTCTTCGTTGCATTTGCAGAATCAATGGTAACCTGGTCATTTGTTTCGTTGCGGTACTCCAATCCCAAATCATAATATTCTGTTTTCAAATCAATAAATGGTAATAACAGATTCTCTTTGATCATCTTCCAAAGGATTCTTGTCATCTCATCTCCGTCCATCTCTACAAGTGGTGTTGTCATCTTAATTTTATCCATCTTCCATTTCCTCCTGCTCTACGCTTCGATATTTAAATTTTGCATTACTTTCAAAATGTGTTCATTGGCAAGTTGTTCTGCTTTATCTGCATCTTTCTGTTTGATTGCTTCCAAAATCTCTTTATGTTCTTTGATTGATTTTTCTGCCCGATGTTCTCTTGTAACAGATGCCTGCCTTGCCATCTGGACATATTTATGAAAATCGGATAATACATGTTCTAGTATACGACTATTTGATGCTTCGTACAATACTTCATGGAATTTTCCATCAAGTTCTACAACCTGACCCGATTTTTCTTTTTGATTTTTGTTTGCATGAAATTCTGAGAGTAAAACAATCTCTTCTAGTTTTTCTATCTGTTCTTCTGTAATATGCTCGGTCGCCCATCTGGCGCAAAGTCCTTCCAGGAGGGAGCGTACCAAATAGATATCCTTCACATCTTTCCCTGTAATTCCGGTCACATATGCGCCTTTGTTTGGTACGATTTTTACAAGTCCCTCCAGTTCAAGCTGTCTTAACGCCTCTCTCACCGGAGTTCTGCTCACCCCAAGCTTTTTCCCGATTGTGCTTTCCCGCAATTCTTCATTTTCTTTGTATTCGCCCTTCAAAATACCATCTCTGATTTTTTGAAAGACTCTTCCACGGAGCGAATACTCCTGATATTCTTCCATCTTCTGCCTCCACTATAAAATTATCTGCAACTCATGACAGGCATCTGTGATCACACGTACCAATTCGTCATCTGTCAAAACAGTCACACGTCCGGATTCATACTCTGCATCTACCCATTCTTTTACCTTCGCTACCAATGGTGAATTTTTGTCAATAGCACGGTCACCTTTCAACTTGTAATATGCATTGATCCAATGTGCAATTCCCGCAAGCCCCGATGTGTTGGATACCGCAACAAGAACCGGACGGTTCAGGAATTTATCCGTATCAAAAATATTGTAAATCTCCTCATTTTTCAGAAGTCCATCGGCGTGAATACCGGCTCTTGTCACATTAAAGTTCTTTCCGACAAACGGAGTTCTTGACGGCACACGATATCCAATCTCTTTCTCGTAATACTCCGCCATCTCTGTGATGACTGTCGTATCCATTCCGTCTAAAGTTCCACGAAGTTGCGCATATTCAAACACCATTGCTTCAAGCGGTGTATTTCCTGTACGCTCACCGATTCCAAACAAAGAACAGTTTACGCCGCTTGCACCATACAGCCAAGCTGTCGTGGAGTTGCTGACCGCCTTATAAAAGTCATTATGTCCGTGAAATTCAATCAACTCACTTGGCACACCTGCGTGAACCATCAGACCGTATATGATTCCCGGAATTGATCGCGGAATCACAGCCCCCGGATAATTGACACCGTATCCCATTGTATCACAAACACGCACCTTTACGGGAATTTGATATTCCTCACGCAATTTCATCAATTCCAGACAAAACGGAATGACAAATCCATAAATATCCGAACGTGTAATATCCTCCAGATGACATCTCGGACTGACACCAATTTCCAAACATTCTCTTACAATCGAAAGGTAATGCTCCATCGCCTGTCTTCTTGTCATATTCAGTTTGTAAAAAATATGGTAATCAGAACAGCTGACCAAAATCCCAGTCTCTTTCATTCCGATATCTTTTACAAGTTGAAAATCTTTCTTGCTTGCACGAATCCAGCTTGTCACCTCCGGAAATTCGTATCCTCTCTCCATACATTTGTAAACTGCGTCCCGGTCTTTTTTACTATATAGGAAAAATTCGCACTGGCGGATCTTTCCTTTCGGACCACCAAGTCTGTGAAAATAATCATACAATGTGACAATCTGTTCTGTAGAATAAGGCGCTCTCGACTGCTGTCCATCACGGAATGTCGTATCGGTAATCCAGATTTCATCCGGCATGTGATGAGGCACGATTCGGTCATTGAAGGCAATCTTTGGAATCTCATCATACGGAAATAGATTGCGGAAAATGTTCGGTGTCTCCACATCCACCAGAGGATACATATGTTCCTCAAGTTCTAACAGATTATTATGTTGATTCATAAATACTTTTCTATTCTCCATGGTCATCCTCTTTTCTTTATTCCAGTTTTGTATAATTGTATACAATTATACATTTCGTGTCAATACTTTACCGAAATAAAATAACAGAGTGAGAATATTTTTTCCCACTCTGCTACTCTTATTTCGCCACATTTATATAAAATTGTCCTTTTTGCGCATTTTATCTAAACAGTATTTGACACTCTCTGTCTCAAAAGAGTCTAGTGCAAACAAAGATTCATTATATTGAAAATTTCTCTCTTTTTCTCCATCAGAAAGCAGTTGTTTTTCCGAAAACCAAAGTGATACTTTTTCTATCTGATCTCCAACTGCCTTATAACTGATCGTGTACAGATAATCCTCTCCTGATCCTTTGCAAAATATCTGTTCCCCTTCTTCACTTTCATATTTCAGAGAAATACTCCTATAACTTATTTCCATTTTCTCTTGTATGCATCATCCATATTCTGTAATAAACCTTTCCTTTCAATACCTATTTTAACAAATCAGAAATGCAGATTTGAAAATCCTCATATACTTTTAATTTAATTGTATCGCCAAAAGGAATGATAACAGGCGCGACATCTTCTTCGTAACGATATATGGTAGTGCGTTCTCTAGCCGGATCGACAATCCAGTATTCTCGAACTCCTGCATCTGCATAAAGCGCATTTTTTGTAGAATAATCCATTTTCCGACTGCTTGGAGAAACAATTTCAATAATAAAGTCAGGCGCTCCTTCACAGCCACGGTTTGAAATTTTATTATGGTCACATACCAAACTAATATCCGGTTCCACATAATTAGAATCATCCTCTTTGATAAACACTGCAAATGGCGCTGGATAAACTTTGCAGTTCCCATGTTTTTTTGCAATGTAGTTTTGCAGCGAAGTTGTCAGTACTGCAACAAGTTCCTGATGCAAAGGAGAAGGGGGCGCCATGTCATAAATTCTCCCGTCAAGCAATTCCGCTCGCTTACCATCCGGAAGGGCATAAATATCATCGATTGTATATAGTTTTGTTTTTAATAATGGCATCGTATCATATCCTTTCTTGCTTTCTTTGTCTTTTAGTATAACATGAGTTTCCGCAAAACAAAAGTATTGCTGCCGTATTACAGAACACAATCTGTCTCATCGCCCTCACCAATCGCATATCGAGTAACGTTTTTCTCATCTGAATCAGTCTTTCCAGATTTTCGCGCTGATAACTCACATAATCTGCCCAAAACTCAAAATCAGACCAGCGCTCCGGAATCATATCAAGTACAAATCTAAAATCATTTTCAGCCATGTGTAATCCAATACTTTCCCTGACCCAAATTTCATCTGAAGTGTCTCTTCCAGTACACGCATGGATTCATCTTCTTTCACTTTGGTAACTACCCGCTGAAACGTAGCCGTTTCTCCCTCTTTTGGCTCGTATACAAACAAATTTTCCTTATGTTCGATCACTCCCGCAATCTCATATTGCTTTTCCTCTTGATATTCCTGTACCGGGATCCCACCTTCTGTTGTCTGAACAAACGATACAAATTGCATCTCCTCTTCCAACCTCTGCATAGCATGTACCGCCAATATATAGAAACAGGCTATCAGTGCAATTGCCAGAACACCAACCACCTGCTTTCTATGCGCTTTCACTGCTTCTGCGGCTTGATGCGGCCGCCATCAGAAATCTGTTTTGACGAGGATAGGATAATGTTCTGATTGACACTCAGACCTTTCACTGCTGCATATCGATCTCCTTTGTATTCGACAGTCACATCCACACGTCTTGCAATGACTTCTGTTCCAAGGATTGTTTTCTTTTCATCGGTGGTATACACATAATATTGATTTCCCTCTTCTTGATGCAGCGCTTCTAAAGGTATACACCCTGAATACATTTTTTTGCTTGTCTCTATTTGCACACCTATTGAGGTGCCAATCGGAAGCGTATTTGGTGGAATCCGTATACTTGCCTCTACCCCTGCCCCCGTTTCTGTATTTTGCTGTATCGCTGTAATTTTTAATTTCCCAACTGCATTTTTCTCTGTTTCCATAAGCACATCAGAAATCAGCTTTACATTTGCACCGACTATCACATGTTCTTTATTCTCTTCCGAAAACTGTACTTTCAGCATCATTTCAGCAGATGTATCAGCAATTAAAATATCTGCCGTTCCAGAAGTCATACCACCTACCTGTATATTCACAGCTGATACAACTCCATCCATAGGAGACACTACCTTCCCTTCCGCACTCTGGAGCTCTTTTAACGCTGAAAGCTGCTTTTCCACAAATCCAGTTTTTAAAATTTCCGCATACGCAGTCTGTTTTGCGAGGGACACCGCAATTCCTAATGATAAGACAAGCAAAACAGGAATACAGACTCCCACAAAACGTCCCGTATTTGTGAATGCCAACAAAAACGCTTTATTGTGTAAGATAGATTTAAAATTCAAAAGACCTACAAACTGACCGGAAGCAGTCTGCATAAATGCTCTCCTTACGACATCAATGTACGGAATCAACACAAAGAGCAATACACCGACAAAGCTTGGCAGGATAAACAGATATCCCACCCACATTTTTCTCTTTCTCATCACTTATTCCGCCTGATAAATCTCTACTTTTTCTACAATTGCATTCACAGCAGATTCCAACGATTCTTCTCCATACACATAATGCTCCGCCTGTGTCAGAATCTCCTCAAACAGTGCCTGCTCCACTGCAATTTTCGTGTCTGCTTCACTTAAGAAATTTACAAATTCCTCCGCTTCCTCTGCATTTAATTTCTGAATGCGAATCCCTTCTGCACTATCCTGTTCCGGATACATGACTGTCATCTGTTCCTTTGTCTCTGATATCGGAAGCGTCTTTCGAAAGCTTGTCTTATTCACACTCAATGTCCAGTCATACTGATCCATATTCTCGGAAGATAAAAAGTACGATAGGAACGCTTTCGCAGCTTCTTTCTTCTCACTGGACGCAGTTATGCCAAATATCCATTTCGGGATAAACTTTTTCCCACTTTCGCTGTTTAAATAATCATAGAACACGGGACTATTCGCACTCACACTTTCCAATTGCGCCAGCGTCTGCCCCATATCCATTTCATCAACCGACAAAATATCCTTTTGAAATGCCATTGTTACCCCGGCGTCTCCGGAATAGTACGGCAATTCCAAATCAATCTCAGATGCATCAAAAAGCATCCTTGCCTCTTCTAAAAATGTGGACAGTGCCTCTTGATCTACCACACTCTCTTCTGAAATAATATCGTTCCAAAAAGTCAATAGAAGTAACGGAATACTCTTCGTTGCATTCCGTGCGATCCCTTTTATCTGCTCTTCCGTCCGTGTTTTCAATGTGCCTGATAGAGTTTTTACTTCCTCTGGTGTCACCGCACCTTCTTTTCCAATAATAATCGGAACGGAAAAACGGGATGGGATTGCATACACTTTCTCCCCTTTTTCATATGAGGAAAGTACGTTTTCAAAAAATTCTTCCCCATTTTCTTTCACACTCTCCATCATGTCACTTAAGTCTTCCAATCCCCCTTTTTCGATATAGTCCTCAATTGGAAGTCCATCCATCAAAATGATATCCGGTCCATTTCCCGCCATAATCTCGGTGTTCAGACTTCGGATTGCATCGGATACCGTCTTTCCGTCTTCCTCTGATATCCCCACCTCTATCACAACCGGATACTTAGGATATTTCTCCATAAATAACTTTGCGCTTTGCCACAAATTCTCATTTTCTTTTAGGGTATACAAACGTAGCACTGCATCTTCTTTCTTTGTTTGTTCATTTTGTTTCTCCATCGGCTTTCCCACACAACCGGATAAAAACACCACCCATGCCAGTAAGATTCCGATTTCTTTTCTCATTGCTATCCCTCCTTGTATTGTTTTCTAATATGACTATACCGGAGAGATGCATCTTATTTGCATCAAAAAAAGAGCTTGCGCCCTTTTTTTAATTTCTATTTCTAATATCTCTTATAACTATCCCCACGGTTACCAATATCAATTATACAAACTTTTTATGTCTTCACTTTCCGCTTTCAGCCCCATTGTATCATATTATATAAATAAATTGGATATATTTTCAAAATTTCCTTACTCCCAAAGTTATAATCTACATATATTTTGGTTCATCTAAAATAATGAGCTTTGAATTTCCAATCAAAACCATAACAATCGATACTTTCATTATGCTTCTTTTTCAGCTTATTTTAAGCATCCCTGCACAGGCACTCAAATTCATACAGATAGACGTCTTCAAGTGTCGGGCTGACTTCTGTCCACCGGTATTTTTCCGGGCGCTGCTCTGAGATAACACGCTCGACAATCTCCCCGTCCGTCCGAAATAAGTTACTGATTTCAAATTCTTGTTTTACCTGATTCAATTCATCCTGTGAAATCCTGATTTCAAATACTTTCCCAGCAATTTTTTTCTGCAATGCCTCCGGGCAGTCTTTGTCCACAACCTTTCCGTTTTTCATCAAAAGAATTTCTTTTGAGATAAACTCAATGTCAGACACCACATGAGTAGCAATCAGGACAATTTTGTCGCCGCTCAAATCCGAGATCAGGTTTCGGATACGGATACGCTCCTTTGGATCCAAACCGGCAGTCGGCTCATCTAAAATCAGAATCTGTGGATCATCCAAAAGAGCCTGCACAAGGAGAACCCTCTGTTTCATCCCGCCGGACAGTTCTTTTATCTTCTTTCTTCTCACCTCGCTTAAATTCAAAAGTGGAAGAAGTTCCTCCATGCGCCTCCTGATTTCTTTTTTATCCATACCGCGCAGTGTTCCCATGTAGCTGATAAAATGATTTACGGTGAAAGAATCATATAATTGTTGCTGCTGCGGCATATACCCCATGATTTTCCGATACTGTGCTTTCATCTTCGTAATCTCTGTTTCATTGCACAGGATTCTCCCCGAATCACGCAGCAGGTTATCCGTCAATATATTCATCAATGTACTTTTCCCGGCTCCATTTGGACCTAATATCCCATAAATTCCATTTTCAAATACTGCATGGAAATCCTGCAACGCAACTTTTGCCCCATAGTTTTTGTTGAGTCCTCTTATCACTAATTTCATCCGTCTCACTTCCTTTTATCATAGATTTCATAGAGAATATAACAACTCGCAGCAGGGAGATAAATCCAAAAAACCAGCACCTGCAACACAATCATATCCCACCGCCCCTGTAACAGTTGATGCGCATCCAGCAGCGCGTTCATGCTCCAAAAATGTATTTTATAAAGCCCGCCCCATTCCATGACAAGCGGTCCTATAAAGATTACAATCCCTGAAATATTTGTCAAAATCGTATCTTTTAACAGTGCAGACAGCGCCACAGCCGCCAGTGCAATAACAAACAGCGAAAGAACTGGGAGAGTGCCAGCAAAAAAATCATATTCCCAATCGTGCAGTTTAAGACTGACTCTCCTGCGAACGGCATGGAGCGCACTTTCGCCCCCCAGTTATCCATCGGATACGACTTCACTATTTTCAAAATGAAAGGGAGGTGAATCAAAACCTGCCATCAAAAATGTAATTTTGAATACCGTGCCTATCTTCGTAGTCAAAATCGGCAGCCGTCCCCAGCTTTGTACTCCGAAGC
>ENA-OQBV01000590-OQBV01000590.1-human-gut-metagenome-genome-assembly--contig:-NODE-590-length-20161-cov-3.453130_pt1 | contig 20161 bp, 25 predicted proteins | sample MGYA00242750_ERZ504559 | MGnify/ENA primary metagenome ERZ504559 (study PRJEB26092, sample SAMD00036230) | human gut metagenome | host: Homo sapiens | study: EMG produced TPA metagenomics assembly of... | reverse complement strand
AGGCATGAATGACCATATTTCCAAGCCGATTAACATGGAGGAATTAATCGATACTATCACTAAATACATTAAACACGATTAGGAAAACAAAGAAGTTAATTCTGATGAAAAGTTTGCACTGGTCTTGCACTGACTTTTCTATTTCGATGTGATATTATTATAATCGCCAGAAAAGCAATGAGGGTCTACGGAGTTTTCCGTAGGCTCTTTTTTCTTGGCCGGATGCGTCTTTCATCCTTTCACGCATCCGTACATACGAAAGGAGGATTTTTTTTGTGAAAATCTTAGAAAACAATAACAAATCAAACAACCTAGAAGAAAACTTAATTTTGGTTGAAACTATTCCGATAAAAGAATATACTTATAATAGGCTTGTTGTATCGTTTGGAGGAAAATTATGGATTATATAACAACGATCGAAATGTCAAAAATATGGGGAATTTCATCTAGAAGAATTTCTCTTTTATGTAGCCAGGGAAGAGTGCCTGGAGCAGAGAAAAAGGGAAAGACTTGGCTAATACCAAAAGATGCGGTAAAGCCAACAGATCCTCGAAAGAAAAATAGATGACGTATTGGAGGTTATAATGCTTATGTGAAGACCAGAACATTGGTATATTTTAAGGATAAAATTTGTGAAATAAAGAATAAGCTTGTGAAGGCTATTTTTTATTATATAACAGTAATTATGCTGGTATTGGATCCAATATATTTGTGTTTACTCAGTGGAGCATTTGGTGGTGGAGATGTAAACGGAATCCTTTATTTAATGCCACAGGCATGGATATGGACGATTTTCGCCTTCATATTACTTTTTAACATATGGATTCTATTAAAAAAGGTAAATCCAACGTATACTGCGTCATTTAAGGAAAGATGAAACAAAAGGAGAAGATATGGAATCAGATATCATTAAAATCAGTCATCTGAATAAAAGCTTTAGCGAAGTAAAAGCGGTAAATGATTTGAGCTTTCGTGTGAAAAAAGGAGAATTGTTTGCGTTTCTTGGAGTAAACGGTGCAGGGAAAAGTACAACCATTTCCATTCTCTGCGGATTGCAGAAAAAAGACAGCGGAACGGTTCAAGTAAACGGAATAGAAACTGACAAAGTCGGCGCACAGACAAAAAGAATGCTTGGTGTTGTGTTTCAGGATAGCGTACTTGATAAACCGCTTACGGTGAAAGAAAACCTAAAGAGCAGAGCTGCTTTATACGGCATTACAGGAAATGCCTTTGATAAGAGATTACAGGAGCTGGTCGAGATTCTGGATTTTGACGAGTTTTTAAACAGACCTGTAGGTAAGCTGTCGGGAGGTCAGAGAAGAAGAATTGATATTGCCCGTGCATTATTGCACAGACCGGAGATTTTGATTCTTGACGAGCCTACTACAGGGCTTGATCCGCAGACAAGGCAGTTAATCTGGAATGTTATCGAGAAGCTTCAGAAAACAGAAAATATGACAGTATTTTTGACTACACATTATATGGAAGAGGCTGCCAATGCTGGTTATGTTGTGATTCTTGACAAAGGAAGTGTTGCAGCAGAAGGTACACCGTTTGAACTTAAGAATGATTATGTACAGGATATAGTGTCTGTTTATGGTGTTTCCGAAGATGAAATAAAGTCATTGAACAGAGAATATAAAAAAATACGTGACGGATATCAGATAAAAGTAAGAAATACGAAGGAAGCTACGAAGCTTATTGTAGAGCATCAGGACCTATTCATGGATTATGAAGTAGTAAAAGGAGGTATGGATGATGTATTTCTTGCAGTCACAGGGAAGAAGCTTGGAGGTGAGCATTAATGAGAACAGTATTGGCGTTAATGAACAGGAATAGGAAACTGTTTTTTAAAGATAAAGGTATGTTGTTTACATCAATGATCACACCCGTCATTCTGATTGTTCTGTATGCTACGTTTCTTGCAAAGGTTTTCAGAGATTCTTTTACAGCAGCGATTCCGGATGTGATCACAATTTCGGATAAGCTCATTAATGGAACAGTAGCAGCACAGCTGACAGCATCACTTATGGCAGTAAGTTGTATTACTGTAACATTTTGTGTGAATTTGACTATGGTGCAGGACAAGGCAAATGGAACAAGGAAGGACTTTGATGTTTCACCTATCAGCAGTGGAAAAATTTATTTGGGATATTTTCTGTCAACAGTTGCTAATTCTTTGATGGTCAATGGACTTGCGTTTGTATTATGCCTGGGATATTTACTTAAAATGGGATGGTATATGAATGCAGCAGATGTATTATGGGTTCTATTTGATATGATATTGCTCGTTCTGTTTGGAAGTACGCTTTCAAGTATCGTTAGCTTTCCATTAACAACACAGGGACAGCTTTCGGCTGTAGGTACAATTGTCAGCGCAGGATATGGTTTTATATGTGGTGCTTATATGCCGATTTCAAATTTTGGTTCAGGTCTTCAGAAGGCACTGTCTTATCTTCCGAGTACATATGCCACTTCATTGATTAAGAATCATATGCTTCACGGAGTATTCAGAGAGATGGAGAGAAAACATTATTCTGGTGAAATGGTTGATGTAATAAAAAGAACTCTTGATTGCAATCCGGTATTTCATGGAAATGTGGTAAGTGTAAATCAGATGATCGGTATTATGATGGGAAGTATAGCTGTATTTGGAATTATTTATTATATTGTTACCTTGCTGTCAAAGGGGGAAGGCGGACGATAACTGTTATAAGAACTCCGATTTGGTTGCATTACAGTGGATTCATGGAAATAGTGTCACAGGACAGGTAACCATAATAAAAGTAACCAAACGGTAACTTTGTAACAGATTCAAATTAGGAGATAGATATGGAAAGTAAAGAAAAGAACACAAAGGAAAAAATATTGGAAGAAGCCCTGAAGTTATTTGCACAGAGTGGATATATGGGAACATCCATGAATGATATTGCTTCAAAACTTGGAGTGACTAAGGCTGCATTGTATAAGCATTATAAAAGCAAGCAGGAGATATTAGACAGTATTATTGAAAAAATGAAGGAATTGGATATTGAGAGAGCAAAGCAGTATGAAATGCCGGAGGCATATATGATGATAGGTTACTTGTGAAACCGAAAAAATCTGCAGTTTCTTATATGGAAACTGCGACTTATGAATTACCGTATGACGGGGCAAAAGAGATGCTGTTAGTAGAAGATATTGATAGTAAAGAATATCTGACTGGACTTTTCAATGCAATGTACGATGAATTGCCAGTTCATAAATCAAACAACAAAAAGAAATAGAAACGAGGCAAGAAAAGATAAGCTGGAGAGAGGAGTTAATTTATTCTTCAAAGTTTTATGTGACAAACATAATAACCTATGATATTATAAAAATGATATAAGCAAAAATGAGGTATAGCAGGAAACAGTAATGTCAATGCTACGTGGACTTCGGAAGTAGGAGAACAGTTTGAATGTATATATCGGCTGTTCTTTTCTTTATTTTCACGTGCTAAAGTGGTAATGTTTTTATTATCTATAGTAGAGCATTAAAGTATGATAAAACCAGTTTTTTGCATACGTTTAAAAGCTGTAATAAGGAAATTGGCAAACCAGATGAAAGTCTGGGACGCAAAGCTACAGGGCCTGTAAAATGGCAGCCAGTTGCATGAAATGATGTGTACTGTCTGCAGGACAGTTTTTTTTATGCTGTTATTTCTATGCAGGTAAAAGCGACGGTGGGAAATGACAGTCAGATGTATAAACTGAAACTGCATACATTGTAGTCTCCTTTAAAGAAGAATGGACACATCGGAATCGTTGAATATTTTGATACTGTAAAACAGGAAAATACAAAAGAATCAGGAAAGAAGAATGAATAAAAGTAGAAAAAAAACAGCCGTACTATTTGCATATATATTTGTGATCCTGGGAATATGGATGATGTTATCAGTACACTGTCAGGCAGAAGAAACGAATAATGATGAAAAACAGCCACAGACCATTCGTGTCGGCTCATTTGAGGATACTTTTAATTATGTTGATAAAAACAGTGTCAGACGAGGATATGGCTATGAACTCATGCAGGCTTTGTCAGGCTATACCGGATGGAAATTTGAGTATGTGAAATGTGACTGGTCTAACTGCATTGATAAGCTTGAAAATGGTGAGATAGATATCATGGGCGATATCTCTTATACTGATGAACGTGCACAAAAGATGCTTTTTTCGGATGAACCCATGGGTGAGGAAAAATATATTCTTTATGCTGATTTATCACATACGGATATTGGGATGTCTGATTTCAAGGCTATGGATGGAAAACGCGTAGGTGTGCTCATGGGCACAGAACCTGAAATCATGCTGACAGAATGGGAAAAGAAGAATGGCATACATACAAAACATGTAAATGTGAATAATGATGATGATGTCGAAAAGAAATTAGCAAATCATGAGATTGATTGTTTTGTATCTCTGGAGGAATCTATCTGGTCTGAACAGGGAATATCATCCGTTACAACTATTGGTAAATCAGGCATATATTTTGCAATAAATAAAGAGCGCAGTGATATCAAGACGAAGATGGATTATGCTATGCGTCAGCTGGAACAAGATAGTCCTTTCTTTAAGTCAGATCTGTATAAGAAGTATTTTACACTTGATTATAAACAGAGTCTTACAGGCAAAGAAAAGTCCTGGGTGGAAGAACATGGGGGTATCAAGATAGGATTTTTGAACAATGATCAGGCAATATTTTCCATGGATCAAGAGACAGGAAAACTTACTGGTATGCTGGCAGAATATATTTCCTATGCCAAAGATTGTCTGGGGAATCAAACGCTGGAATTTAATATCCGGGGATATGATGATTACAACGAAATGCTTCAGGCACTGCAGGATCATGAAATTGACATGATTTTTTATGCTGGCAGAAATCCTGATCTTGCAGAAAAAAAGGCTATACACTTACTAACACAGCTTGGACCTACAGTCTGATGGCGGTAACTGATGAGAAATATTTCAATGAGGATAAGTCGTGTACAGTAGCTGTGCCAAAAGAACAAGAAGCCTTAAAACAGCATATTGTATTTAGTTAATCCCCAGTGGAAACTGGTAGATTACGATTCGCTTGCTGATGCGGCAGATAATGATCATGAATGAAAAAGCAGATGTTTTCTCATGGGAACCAGTCAGGCTCTGAAATATGATAACAATCGAGATTTCAAAGAGTGTTCCACTTACAAAAACAATGGAGGCATGCTTTGCAGTAAGAAATGGAGAGGGAACCCTTTTGTCGATACTGAATAAAACTTTGAAGGACATGCCATCTGATATGCTTACAAGTGCACTTGCTATTTATGATAGTACGGCAGATAAGGTGACTTTTTATGATTTTGTAAAAGACAATATGTTTGCTTTTTTTGTCACAGCAGGATTTTTTGTACTCACTATCATTGGAATTATCCTTGTATTTTTACGGAAGGCAAGAAAAGCAGAAGCTGTCGCAAAGCTTGCTGCAAGTGATACACAAAAACTTAATGACAAATTGGAAATCGCTCTGAAAAAAGCAGAGGATGCCAGTCTCGCAAAGACTCGTTTTCTTAACAATATGTCTCATGACATTCGTACTCCTATGAATGTAATTTTGGGCTATGCACAGCTTATGGAGAATGAACTAAAAGGAAAAGGGATGCCTGAAATGTTAGAACATTTGGAAAAACTACAGCAATCTGGGAATCTTCTCCTGGCAATCATAAATAATGTACTTGATATGGCTAAAATTGAGAGTGGACGGATGGAGCTTGATGAGAATTACTGCCGGATTGAAGCTGTCTGGAAATCCTTGTTTGCTGTATTTGATGAGAAAGCAAGGAAAAAGAATATTGCGCTTCATTACACAATGAATGTAGAACATGAGCATGTATTGACAGATGTTACCAAGGTAAAAGAAATATTGGTCAATATCCTGAGTAATTCCATAAAATATACTCCAGTCGGTGGTTCTGTTATGGTAGATGTAGATGAATTATCTTGTGATGAGTCCGGATACATGATAGAGAGGATCAGAGTCAGCGATACCGGAATCGGTATGAGTCAGGATTATCTGAAAAAGATTTTCGAAGCATTCACACGTGAACAGAACACCACAAAGAGTAAAATCGCAGGAACCGGACTTGGGATGTCAATCGTCAAGAAATATGTTGATCTGTTAGGAGGAACAATAAATGTAGAGAGTGAACTTGGAAAAGGCAGCACCTTTACAGTTACATTAAAGCACAGGATAGCGGATGAAAGCTATTATGTGAAAAAAATATATGGAAGAGCCTGGAACAGGAAGTGAAATCCTCGAAGGCAGGAATATCCTTTTGGCGGAGGATAATGATTTAAATGCAGAGATCGTAGAGGCAATCCTTGAGAGTGCAGGCCTTAAGATAGAGCGTGTGGAGGATGGCATTCAGTGTGTAAACAGGATAGAAAAGATGCCAGTAGACACATATGATATGATCCTTATGGATATCCAGATGCCAAAAATGGACGGTTATAAAGCAACACAGGCAATCAGAAATTTGTCAGATAAGGATAAAGCGAGAATACCGATTATTGCAATGACAGCAAATACATTTGAAGAAGATAAGAGAGATGCTATTGCAGCCGGAATGAATGGACATATAGCAAAGCCAATCCAGGTTGATAAACTGTTGTCGATATTATCAGAAGTAATAAGGCAAAAATACTAATTGCATGTTATACGGAATGGAGGGTCACATTTATAAAAAGCTCCTGTTAGCATATCGCGGAAGATATGATATTTTTACAGTAGAGACGAATGGTGTATTATGGATGGCTATTCATCCAAAAGATGATGTCGGACTTATTATGTTATGTAGAGAAAGAGTAGTGTACGCTTTATTTGTATCCTTCTGTATATCTTATAACGATTATTACACTTTCTAACGTTTATACCGTTAAAGAGTATATTCATATTCGCAGACCAGTTATGGCTCGCGTGCCACGTCGAGACGGTCGTCTTGATGTCAAAAGTGAACCCAGGCAAATAGAATAAACGTTGATTTCAAAGGGCTTATTCAGGTGTTATCGTTAAACGGTAGATATAACCTGCAATAAGCTCTTTAGTTTTAGATACATGAGGAGGGGATGCTGATTATGGCAGAAAATACAGAAATGGTCTATATACTCACTAGGAAGCGTTTACATGGAGATTATTCTTCGGAAGGAGTGTTGTTATCGGTATCAGACTCTTCGGTCACATTATCGGAGGGAGTTTCTTCTACAATAATAGTATTTTCGTTTGCAGACTTCTGAAAGGTGTTAAGGATAACCTTGCCCTTGGTTTCTAATTGCTTTTTCTGTGTTTCATGGTATATGAAAGCAATTCCTCCGACTACGACAGCGGTGCCGATTACACCAGCAAGGCCACCCTGGATTCTTCCGAGCCTTAAGTTGGATGCGGACTCGGCTGCGAAATAGCTGATGATTCTTCGGAGACCGTTCTGCATACTGCCGTTACCAAGTTCTGCCAGGGCGTGGGTTGTGATAGGTGCTGAAGGGTTAGGTGTAGAGATTATCTTTGCTATCTGGATTGCTGTACTGTTCATAATTGTTTCCTCCTTTTGAATGAAAATGTTTGTTTTCTTGTTGTATAAATCATACATCTGTGCTATTTTAAAGTAAAGAATAACAATTCGGTTAATAAATCTTTTGAAAATAATTAGTTGTTTGGCAACGAACAATAATTCGTTTATGCTTTTGGAGGTATTTATATGTTTTTGAAGGGAAAACCATTAGAAGAGTACAAAGGATTTTCATATAGACTTGTCAAGATTGCCATTGAAAAAGGAATAGAAGATACGAGAGAATTGGCAGATGCTTTGTATGAAAATGCGGAATGTAAAAAAACAATTACAATAAGAAAAACACAAAAGAAAAATCCTGATGATCCGCTAAAAAATATAATGAAAAATATACAGATACATTTGAATACCGAGGATGCTTATGAAGTTAATAGCAGGTACATGTATGCATATAGTACTATTTTTGACTGTTCATATGACTATTTATATGGTAGGTCAGAGATTATGACAGCAGATCTTGATGTACGAGATATATGCAATAAAACGGGGCTTTCGGAAAAGGCTGTTGTTAATCTTGTTGAGAGGCATCAGGATGAAATAGAGTCCAGCGGATTCTCTGTTATAGAATGGTGGTCTGAACTTTTGTATGACATACCATTTACTGCAATTCCTATGGCTTTTATGGTTTATGCAAGCAGACTTGTAGAATTGCATGATATAGATAAGAAGATAGAGGCTTGCAAAAAAGCCGTAAAGGATGTGTCGATGGATGACCCCATCATGAAATGTCTGATGGATGATGATAATCAGAAAACACTTAAACATATAAGACGAGATAAAGAAGATTCTATTCTTGGTGCCCATCACAAGATGGTTTCTTGCATTGTGGACTTATTGAATCGGTATGCAGAGCAGTGGGCGGAGAAACAGCATTCAGAGTATAATGAATTATATTATCATGGAGAGATTAACAAAAGAAAAATAATCAATGAAGCATTAAAAACTCAATAATATGAAACGATTCACACGGCCTTGAGGGTTCTCCTCAAGGGCTTTTTTATTTCATGAAAAAATCCCGCCAAAAATGAAAAAGCTGTCCGTAGGAATTTCAACATTTTCATGCCCATAAGGTTGGCAAGCAGAGCAATATCATTGTACTTCTCAAGAAAGTTCTTTGCATATCTATGGCGGGATGAGTGCGGATAAACCACCTTTTTATCAAGGCCATATTTATCTGTACGAAATATAATAAATCTACATCACTTTTTACAAAATCATTTCTAAAACTTCAGTGCTGTCGAAAACAACTTCCTGCTTAATTATAGGATGATGATCTAAAATAAGCTGACGAATGTACTCAGTTCGTGGGATGCGAGCTGCCAATGCATCAGTGGTAAATATTTCATAAAGCTCTTCGGTAAAACGAATTTTGATTTCCTGATTTCTAGCTGGTGGAATGGATTTTTTTGATCTTGCTATAGGTAGCATATATCCTTTGAATAGTTGAAGACTTTCAAAAGCCGTGACGAAGGAACCAAATAAGGGTTTGGGAAATCATCATCCCCAACAAATTGCATGGTAAGATAATTATGAAATTAATTATCGGGTCCAAAGGCGAAACTTGCTCTTAGTTACTTAGAAAGCCTTCTACTTTTTAGATGTGGACAGAAATGAGAGAAGTGCTAAAAAAATCTATGGAAATTATAGAAAACTCATAAAAATAAATACCCAATCCGCAAGAAAAATGCCCCTAAATAAGAAATATATGGTATACTTAAATTAACAGAATATTACACGTTTCTTTAAAAGAAAGAGGAAAACAAATGGGTGTATCATATAAAAAATTATTCAATTGATGATTGATCGTGACATGAAAAAAAGGATCTAAAGGAAATGGCATCAATAGGTAATAGTACTATGACTAAATTAGCCAAAGATGAGAATGTTACCATGGACGTTATGGCTAAAATATGTAATGCACTAAATTGTACTTTGGATGAAATTGTGGAAGTTTTACCAGATGAGGGAATGATGAAATAAAGTTACGGGGAATAAGATTATGGCTAAGATGATTGATTTGAAACCAAATTATAATGGCGAAGCAAAAGTTTGGGAAAAGTTAAATGAATATTTGCCAAACGATATGGTTGTTTACAATCAAAGAGAAATAAACGGACGAGAGTATGATTTTTGTGTATTGGCAGAGAATTTGGGAATTCTCATCATTGAAGTAAAAGGTTGGATTTCTAATAAATTAAAAGTAAACGGCGTTGATGATATTGAAGTCGACGGATATGTCGATTCGCAAGGATCACCTAAAAAACAAGCAAGAGCATATCGCTTTGCAATGCTTAATAAAATAAGCGCAAAGTTCAATGTAAGTCCTTTGGTGTTGGATATGGTTTGCTATCCAATTTATCAGTGAAGAAGAATATAAAAATATACGTTTAGATATTATATCTGAACCAGAATATACTTTATTCAAAGAAGATATAGAAAGATGCAAATGTGTTAAATCAAAAAATATGTAATGTATTTGCTTTGAATAATGGTATTCCACATGCAGAATTTACATATGATTTGATGTTGCGAATACGAAGAACAAATGAACCTAATTTAAAAGAAAACAGTTCCGAAGGGTTAGATTTACCATATTCGCACTTATATGTTTTACCGAATAATCTTGAGCAATCCAAATGTAAAGGAATTGTAGATCAATATGCAAAAGGTTTGAAAACAATAATTTTTGTAGGAAATGATAGTTGCTATAAAAGCGTGTTGACTGAAATCAATGAAACCTTTAAAAAGAAGAACATCAATTTTAAAGGTAATAATTTATATGTTGGATATAGTCAGGGAGTTGAAGAAAACTATACAGAAAAAGTTTTTAAAGCGTTTAATTTGGAAGTGTATTATGTTGATTCTCTTAATGACATATGTGACAAGGAAATTTGTATAGTGGAAGGAAACACCTCAGAAGAAGAAAGAAGTATACTAACAAGTTTATCTGAGAATACAGTTTTTAATTTGCAACAATTTGATGTTGAGCATGCAAGCGTACAACGCGACATATTAGTTGAAGCAGGAGCAGGAACTGGAAAAACATTTTCAATGGTATCAAGAATTGCTTTTTTATGTAATAAGAAGATAGATGCCATCACCAATATAGCAGATGAGTTAGCTATGGTAACATTCACAAATGATGCAGCTATCAATATGAAGAAACGTCTTAAACAGATGTTCATAAATTATTTTGTTTTAACAGGGAAAGATCATTATCTTAAATTTGTTGAAGATGTAGATCGATCAAACATTTCTACAATTCATAAATTTGCAATTAATATTTTAAGGGGAGAATCTTTACATACCGGATTAGGAATAAATTTTAGAATATTATCAAATGAATATAAGCGTGCTAAAGCATATGATATTTTCTTGGATGAATTTTTGAATGAAATGATTAGTTCTAATTCAAATTTTGTAAATGAATTACCCGTTCCAGTCTATGAATTGAAGAAAAAATTGATGAGTATGGCAGGTCGCTTATTTGATAAGAGTATTGATTTTAATTTAATTAAGCCAGCCGAAATGGGAGTAACAGTAGATAATAACATACCATATTTTAATGATTTATTGTTGAAAGTTGTTTTCCCTGCAGAGGCTACATATCTTGAAGCAGTTAGAAATAATAATGATGTTGATTTAAAGGAAAGCTTGGTTGAATTAGGAAAAATCTTATCATCAGGATGTGAAATGATTGAAGATTTACATACGCGTTTTCTATTTATTGATGAGTTTCAGGATACTGATGATGTGCAGATTGATATTTTTCAAAAGTTGCAAAAAGCGATAAATGCAGATTGTAAATTGTTTGTCGTAGGTGACTTTAAAAGCAGAGTATTTATAGATTTAAGGGGGACAAAACATTAACGCTTTTCAGAGACTACAAAATGGGAAAGAAAAAGAGTGGCAGCACTTCAGACTAAATAGAAATTATCGTACTGATAGACGGTTGCTCAAATTATTTGATGATAATTTTTATTGGAATGGGGGAAAAAAGGACATTCTTCCATATAAAAAGCAACGAGGATCAGCTTGATAGCGATGTAGTTAAAGAAGCCGAAAAGTCAGAATTGCTTGTCGAAGTGCCTTGTCATGGAAAAGATGAGGATCGGTTATTAGACTTATTGATGGACACAGTAAATGCTGAATATGAGAAGATTGAAAAAATAATGGAACATAAACCATTGAGCAAGGAAGAAAGAACAATTGCAATTCTTGTAAGAAGCAATTGGCAAGTAGAGAATATTCTTAATGCAGCAAATAAGAAGAATATCAATATTGAAGTTAGTACAGGAGGAGATTTATTTCAATTACCTTCTACATTAGATTTATATAAATTATTGCTCGCATTAACCCATAGTACGAGTCCGTTATATTTAGTCAATTTTATTGAGTCGAATTATACAGATTTAAAATTGGATTATCAAAAATTTCATACTATGTCTGAATTAGAAAAACTAGCTAGTTTAAATGAGATTTTAGATGAGTTCTTTGAAAAGAGAATGGGAATAAGTTGGATGTCCTTACTAAATGAAGTTTATACACAACCAATTCTATTTATGTTAAAGAAAATCTTTGATGCATTACAGCCTTGGAAAATTTACAGTAATTTTTCAAATAAGAAACGTTTATATATTGCTAATTATGAATATTTGCTGGAAAGAATGATTAAATTTTCGAAAATAGATGCATTAACATTAAATCAGGTGGTGGAGTATCTATCAATAAATATTTTAACAGGACAACAACAATTGTCACGATCATTTGATGTCGATGATGAAGGAATTCATATTATTTGTACAACAATACATAAATCAAAAGGTCTTGAATATGGAACTGTTATTTTGCCATATACTTCTGAGGATATAGGAGATATTAAAAAGGTAAAATTAGAAGCAATGTATTATGATAATAGTTTTGCTTATACAGTACAATTCGAAAATGAAATAAGAGAGCGTAATTCTAATTTTAATGAAACAAAAGAAGTAACAGAACAAATAGCAGAAGAGTCCAGAATTTTATATGTTGCACTAACTCGTGCAATACGAAATTTTGTGTGGATTAATAATATTGATCGAACATCAGAAATTAGTTGGGCAACTTTGTTGGAGGTATAATATGTCAATCGTAATTTATACATACCATGATCCATATAAATTAAAGGAGAATTCTGAACTATGGAATGAAATTACAACGTGTCCATATTTTTGTGTATCCCAGACAATGGTGGATGGATTAAAGTCAATCTATGGAAATTCGTTTAATGTAGGTCGTGTTACTACGATCAAAAATCTCACTGACTCATTATATGAATCATGGGTAAATACTTCTTGTGCGGTTAAGCAACATGCGGATATAGATAATATTATTAAAAACTTTGTAAATGATACCTCATTAACAATGAATGAACTGGAAAATATTAAAAAGTCCTTTTTGTTTAATAGAGATGAAGTGTTTAATAGTATAAGAACTATGTTCGAATTAAAAATTGATTCTGCAAATATTGTTGAGAAATTTTTAATTCCTGAACAGAAGTTTATTGTTTCTGTATACAATAAAATTTGTGGTTCTCCAAAGATAAAAGATTTTTCATTAAAAGATGAATTTTCTGAGGAGGAAATCAACAGTGTGCTTATGAAAGCTATGAAAACAGCAATAGAGAATTCATCTTCGAAGCATGAATTAAATGTTCCTAGTATGAAACATATAGTTGTACATGGCATTCATCAGTTTACTCCGCTTATGTTAAGAACAATAGAGGAGATTTCTAAATATAAAAAAGTTATTTTATTAATCAACTATCAGGAGCAATATAAAAATATATATCAGACATGGATAGATATTTATGCAGCATTTGATTGTAAAATTGTTGATTATAAAGGTAGTGAATTTCATCCAATAGATCCATCAGCAATTAGTTATGATGGAAATATCCTTGCACAGAATATGGGTAAACTTTTAGCAGGGCGAAAAGAAGACCTTTCACTTCAAAAGCCAATTGAAATTATTGAGTTTGATAACATGACTGAATTCGCAAGTTATGTTGCAAAAGTGTTCGAAGATGCTGCGAAAAAGAATCCTGATCATCCAATGCAAGAGATGAAAGAACAAATTTATGCTGCAGACAGTTCAGCAAATGATATTTTAAAAGTGTACTTTCCTGAACAGTTTGGCGAAAGACAATTTTTAAATTATCCGTTGGGACATTTCTTTATTGCTGTGGCAAATATGTGGGATGCTGAAACAAATGGCATAGTAATTTCAGATTTAAACGATATTAGAGAGTGTTTAGGTGCTGGAATTCTGGAAGAAAAGCAAACAGGAAGCCTTGTGTCTACATTGGGAAAAATTCAAGCTTTATTTGAAGGTTGTTTATCTGTAGATGATATGCTTTTAAGAATTAAAAAAGTTAAAAAGAATAGAAAGTTGATCTCTGATGAACAAAGGAAAGAATATTTAGCACATGTGTCTTATTATACTGTAACTTTAGAAGAACTTAAAGAACTAGAAAAGGCATTAAATGATTTAGAAGATTTGGCTTCATTTTTCTATGAGGATTTTGAAAAAAGACCAAACAATTTAAAAATTTCTACAAAAAACTTAAGCAATATTTGCAAGAAGAAATTGTAGAAGAAGAGATCTTTCTGATGAATTCAACGGATATTGTAAGGCGTGTTTTGGTACGACTTAAATGAAGTAATCGACATTGATGCATCTGCATCATTTGAGTGTCTTAAATCTACTATGTCCTTGTATCTAGTTCAAGAAACAAAACCTGGAAAAGTGCAATTGATTGTAAGAAACTTTGAACAGATAGATGGAGATGTATTAAGAACAAATAAGCATTCTGGAAACAGATGTTACATTTTGCATGTCTTACTGATGAAGATATATCAGCACCAAATAAAAGAGAGTTTACTTGGCCTTTAAATGACTCAATTTTTCGAAGTTGCGCAAATCCAGTAGATTGGAAATACCAAGTTTTGTTAAAGCTAGAAAAGAGTACAAGAATTTTAAACGTTATGCGTTGATATATGGTTTAGAGTTCAATCGTGGGAAGTACAAATTAAGCTATGTCAAAAGAGATGGAGAGATAGAAAGAGAGCCATATTATTTATTAAAAATACTGGGTGTTGAGAAACAAAAGATATATTGATGAGCGCATAAATAACCCATTAGAAGATGTATCGAGTATATCAATAAAAAATGGTACTTCAGGGAACTTTAAAATCCAGGATTACTATAGATATAATAATTTGCAAAAAGAGAATTTTTATTCGAAAGTCTAGTGGAAGGGAATACCGTATATAAGGACAATTTCCTGTTGGCTAAATATCTAGAAGTTTGGTTGGAAAATGAAACGAAAGAAAGTATGCAAGGATTGCCTTGCAGCGAATATATATTAACGGAAAAGCTAAATGAAATATACGATGAATTAAAAAAATATTTTCCATTTGCAGTAAATGTAAATCGTATAGATATCATCAATAACGTAAAGGGTAGATTAAATACGGGACGAGCATTTCCGATTCTTAAAGATGAAGACCGTAGATTTATGATGATTAGAGAATTATTTATTTATAAACAGTTGAAAAATCCTAGAAAATTTAATCAAGATGTATTAAAAGATAAATTTTCTGATGTTGGTTATGACAAAATAGAGCAAGAATTATCTGATGATAATTTGCGAAATCTATCGTTTAAGTCAAGCATTAACTTGTGGTGTAAGTATTGTACAAATCGAGAAGTGTGTGCAGAGAGTTATTCTGAATTATAAAAGATGGGGGGATAGTTCATGTTAAAAACTAAAATGTATGTTAGATGTCCCGCAGATATTGAAAGTTCATTGGAACCTAGAGTATTTGTGTGTGGACAGATAATGGGGATAGATGATTTTTAAGAGAACGGTTACAGTTAAAATACATGATCCATATGGATATTTGCAGTTTTTTGTCGATTTGCCAAGGGGAACTCAAGAATTTCCACAAACATCAATTGAGAGATGTAGTTTATTTGTTGGATCGAATGTTGTTATCAAAGGTGAAAAATACAAAATTTTGACATCACAGAAGGCTAGTGATGGATATTTCTATTATTATGTGCAAAATTTGAATAATAAAAATGTTATTAAAGTGTCAGAAGTAAGTATTCAAGCTCCTTTTAACAAAGGACAGGTTGATCCATGTACACAATTAATAAATTATGAATTTCAAAATCCTGTATGGTATATAGGAAGAGCAGTAGTTTCTAAAAGTATGAATGTGTTAGAAAACTCTATATATGGATTCAAAGAACTTGCTGGATCTAAAATATTTCTGCTTCCACATCAGGTAAATACAATTATGAGATGTCTTCAGGATTTCCCATGTCGATATATGCTTGCTGATGAAGTGGGAATGGGAAAAACAATCGAAGCTATTTCTATTTATAAAATTTTTATGATGAATCAAAGTGATACAAATGCTTTGATTTTAGTACCAAGAGCTTTAAAAGAGCAGTGGACGTCAGAACTGTTATTAAAATTTAATATTCCTATTGGAAATGGTTTAAATGGTAATACTTTATCAATCAAGGCAATAGAGGATATTGGGCTTGAAGAGTTAATTAGCGAATGGGATTTTGTTATTGTAGATGAAGTTCACAAGTACATTTTTGATAAAAAACAGTATGATACAATTCACAAAATCAGCAAACATAGTAGAAATATACTTTTGCTAAGTGCAACTCCAGTGCAGCAAAAACAAGAAATATATCTTGATTTACTCAGAATACTCTTGCCGTCTAAATATGATACGTTTAGTGTTGAAAAATTTAATGTTCTTATTAGCAAACAAAAGTCTATTATTGAACGAGCAACCCTTGTGCTAGAGTCGTTAAGTGAACTAGAAGAGGAAATAGGAGCAGTCATAGAAGCAGAGGAAGATATTCACGAATCTGAAGATTGCAGAGAACTTTATGAAGAGATTTACGAAGATTTAGAGGACATTTGTGATAAATTAGAAGATGAAAAGTTAACAGAATTGCTTGATCAAATTGATTTTGATAGCGAGGATTTAGGTGTTTATGGAATAAAGGTAATATGTTCTTATATTTGCAGCAACTATCAAATTGAAAGCAATATTATCAGAAATAGAAGACAGATTCTAGAACATGATGATGAAGAAGAACATTTATTAGCTTCAAGAGAACTTGTTGAATTAGTTTATACAATGGAGAGTGAAAAACGTCCATATGAGCAATTAACATATGAAAAACTCTCAAAATGGATTATGGAGGGGTTGGCAAGTAAAACCTTAGATTTGGAACAAGATATAAAACCTCTGTTATTAAGATTCTTTAGTTCTCCATGGGCTTTTGTAAAGCAGATAAATTCTATGGACATAGATGATGAAATCATTGAAAATGCAGAGAAATGGATTGAAGATGAAAAATATAATTTAAAACATATTGAAGATATTTAAATGATCCAGATGAATATAAAGATGCATTATCTACAAGATTAGTCACTGTATTAAATGTATTGTTTGACGAACTATATGATAGAAAAGTTGTTTTGTTTACAAATTATGTTGAAACATTCAATGCGTATAGAAATGCATTAAGAAATGTTTTCCCACTTGAAGAGATTAGTTTCTTTAGCAAATAATATGCAAGAAGATGACCTCGAACTAAATGCATATAGATTTCAAACTGAAAAAGAATGTAGGATTATGTTATGTGATTATACTGGTGGTGAGGGAAGAAACTTCCAATGTGCTGATTATGTTGTACATATAGATTTACCATGGGATGCAAGTGCAATTGAACAAAGAATTGGTCGATTAGATAGATTAGAAAGAGATATGTCCAGACCGGTTGTATATTCTGTAGTAGTTAGAACATCTGATACTTTTGAGGAAGCTTTATTCAAATTTTTTAAAGATGGACTTCAAATATTTAATCAATCTCTGAGTGGTATGGAAATAATCATGAAAGATATAAATGATAAAATACATTCTGCAATTCGAGACGATTTTAAATATGGTTTATTTGAAAAAATACCTGAAATATTAGATGTGACGAATAAAATGAGACTTGAAGTGAGAAAAGAGCAAAAGTTTGATGCTGCAGCTGTATCATTTAAACCAATGTATGAAGAGTTGAGAAAACTGATTGATTTTTATTCAAGAAATGAAAATGAGCTTTTTGCTACAACAATGTCAAGTTGGGCAACTTTAGCAGGTTTTAGAGGAGAAAGTAGAAAAAATGGCGAAATATCCTATTCTGCTAACTCATTTTCACCTAAATCAGCTATTAATTCACAGCTTATACCACCGCAATGGGCAGATTATTTGAACTCTGAGCAGAATCAGTTTTTAACAAAAGTACAAACTGCGTATGACAAAAGTATTGCAAGAAAAACTCAAAATAGAGAAATTAGAGGTACTTTTTCACGTAAATTAGCTATTGTAAATGATTATTTGCATTTTTTTGCACCAGGAGATGCTGTATTTGATTGCATAATAGATAATGCATTAAATTCATGTAAAGGATGTTCTAGTGCAATAGCGTTGAAAAGTAACATAGATTGGACAGGATTAATCTTTGTTTGGTCGGTAGGTCCAGATGACTCATATATGTTAGATAATAATGTTTCTTTATATGCAATGAGTCCTTATCGTAACTATTTATTATCTGAGCAAATTTTAGTGCCTGTTTCAATCGAAAATGTGGGTAACTTTGATGATGAAGAAATTTTGAGAGAATATAAGAATATGTTGAGCCGAGGGTTCAATGCTAAATCAAATATGTTCATCTGGGAAAGAGAGGACGAGAAGCACGTTTTCTGAAAGATGAAATAAAGGGTAGAAATATTGACTGGTTTAAAGAAAATTTTGGCGGTGAAGATTGGGCTGACTTTGTTATAAGTTCAAGAAAAGAAGCATTTGATAAGGCTGTTGAAGTGTTTAAAAGAAGATCTAATATCAGAGCTGCCAGAGAAGAAATGGATCGAGTTCTTTCAGCAAGAGTGGCCAATAGCGAATATTATGGCATGGATGATTTAGCCTTGGAAAATATGAAAGATACTCAAAAAGTAGTTTTGAATGCAATGAAACGTCCAAAGTTTCATTTAGAATCAGCAGTCTTTATTAAAATGATTAAGGATCAAGAAGATGAATATACAACAGATTAATGAACAAGTTGAGAAATTCATAAATAACAGAGCTTTATCTATAAGTGTAGATGAATTTGAATTTGGTACTTCGTATGAGAAGTTTTATTTAAAAACCTTAAATAGACTAATAAATGCGTATGTGCTGTACCTTAATGATCTGACTTACAAAGAAGATTTTATATTAGCATTAAGAGATTATATGTTGGTATTCGATACTCAAATACAAATAGATAATCAAGAATTATTGCAAGATAATAAGTATGGAATCGTATTTGATGAGGTGGATAAAAAATACTTTGCAACATATCAATTTCCAAAGGAAGTGAATGATAAGTTTGTAAAAGAAGCGTTTTTAAAGGATTTTAAAGATTTGTGCGGAGAAGAAAGTGCTAATCTTGTGTCTGATCCGATGATATATAAATTAACAGGATACAAAAAATTTAAGACATTAGATCAGAAGTTATCAGTTTATGGTGCATTGAGGACACCTGACGGATTCACAACACTAATTTCGTTACCTACAGGAGGTGGTAAAAGTTTAATTACACAAACAATAGCCTATCAAAAAGAAGGTTTAACCATCGTAGTGGTACCAACAGTATCGTTAGCAATAGATCAGGAAAGAGTTGCAAAAAATATTATTAAAAGAAACGACATAGAAGATGAAGTTTTTTCTTATTCAAGTGGAGTTAATATTACACCGATTGTCAATGCTATTGCAGAGAAAAAGGCAAAGCTGCTTTTTATTTCGCCAGAGGCATTATTAGAAAACCCAATTTTTGCAGACGTAATTAAGAAAGCGAATAAATCAAGATATCTAAAAAACATAGTTATTGATGAGGCACATATAGTTGTAGATTGGGGAGCATCATTTAGAGTTGATTATCAATGTTTGGAAGCTTGGAGAAATATGCTCTTAATGTCAAATCCGTCATTAAGAACCATTTTATTATCGGCTACATTCGAGGATAAGTGTGTAGATATTTTAAAAAACTTTTTTGCGATAGACAATAGATGGATTGAGATTAGATGTGATGCTCTGAGACATGAACCAAGATTCTGTGTTATAAGAAAAAGAAATAATCAAGAGAAAGAGAAGTGCATCGTTGAATTGGTAAGGAAATTACCACATCCAATGATAGTCTATGTCGCTCGTCCAATTGATGCGGATAATATAAAAATTGCTATTAAAAAAACAATGGGATAAAATAATGTTAGGACATTTACTGGGTTGACAAAGTTCTTCAAAAACGTAAAGTCTTTAATAAAATGAATGGGTTAATGATAAATTTGAGATAATGATAAGCCACTTCAGCATTTGGTGTTGGTGTCGACAAAATGTGATGTGAGAAACTGTTATACATACATATATACCTCAAAAATGC
>ENA-OQBV01000589-OQBV01000589.1-human-gut-metagenome-genome-assembly--contig:-NODE-589-length-20188-cov-4.923533_pt1 | contig 20188 bp, 27 predicted proteins | sample MGYA00242750_ERZ504559 | MGnify/ENA primary metagenome ERZ504559 (study PRJEB26092, sample SAMD00036230) | human gut metagenome | host: Homo sapiens | study: EMG produced TPA metagenomics assembly of... | reverse complement strand
ACTGGCGCGATGCCTGGCAGTCGGCCATCAATGTGGACAGCCCCAGCCGCCAGCGCCTGTACGACATCTACCGGGACGCGGAAATAGATCTTCACCTCTCCGGATGCGTGGAGCAGCGCAGAGGGTTTGTCATGGCACGCTCTTTCAAAATCGTAGACGTGAAAGGGGATGAGAACGAGGAGGCGGTACACTTCTTCGACCAATCCTGGTTCAAACAGCTCATGCGATATGCGCTCGATTCCATCTACTGGGGACATTCGCTCATCGAATTGGGCGACCTTTGCACTGACGGCGACGGCTGCATCTGTTATTCGGATGTGAAGCTTATTCCGCGCAAACATGTCATTCCTGAGTATGGGCGTGTCATTACCGACCTCGGGCAGGACTGGACTACAGGTATAGACTACCGCCAGCCTCCTTTTTCCGACTGGCTCATTGAGGCAGGTAGGCCCGACGACCTCGGGCTGTATCTCAAGGCTGCTTCACAGACTATTCCCAAAAAGAACATGCTGGCCTTTTGGGACACCTTCGGGGAAATATTCGGAATGCCCATGCGTATAGCACGCACCACTTCGCGCGATCAGAAAGAGATTGACCGTCTCGACAAGATGTTGCGTGAAGCCGGAACCGCCCTCTCCATGGTGGCAGGAATGGAAACCGAAATCGAATTTGTGGAAAGCGGCAAGGGGGACGCATTCAATGTCTATGACAAGCGTATCGATCGGGCCAACTCCGAACTGTCAAAGCTTATCATCGGGCAGACGATGACCATCGAGGACGGAAGCAGCCTATCACAGTCGGAAACGCACCTTGAAGTGTTCCAGAACCTCGTGGAAAGCGACTGTGATATGCTTCGGGATATAGTGAACAACCAACTCATTCCGCGCATGGTGCGCCACGGGTTCCCTGTTAAAGGGCTGCGCTTCGATTGGGACTACTCCATTGACTACACGCCCGAACAGCAGAAAGCTTACGAGGAAATGGTACTGCAACACTACAAGGTAAAGCCTCAGTACTTTGAGGAAAAATACGGCATTCCGTGCGAGGAGAAGGAACCGAAGGAAGAGCCGGACCCGGCAGATCCGAAAAAAAAAGAAAGACGGCAAACCGGCTGAAACGCTGTCCCGTTTTTTTCGACTGAGCCCCGATGATTATTCGGGGCTGCACCAGCGGTATGCCCACCTGTTGGGCAAACAGAAACTATGCCTCTCCATGGAGGACGAGGCAAAACTCATGCGCGACAAGCTCACGGAACGCTTTGACCGCATGATGAAGGTGCTGTTCCGGCAAGAAGGGGCAAACCTTGAAATAGGTATCCTGGCATCCGAAGAAGCGCAGGATTTTATAGAAGCTCATTCTTCTGTCTTGAACGGTTCATTCCGAAAGGTGGAAATGTCCGAGACCATGCGCAAGCGGCTGGAGCGTTCCAACTATGTATTCTCCGGCTTGAAGACCTTCCATGAACTGAATGAAGCCTTTCCCTCCCTGTTGGATGAAAACGGCAATAGAAAGACGTTCGAACGCTTTTTGAATGATGTCCGGAAGATCGACGAAACATACAATTCAAACTATCTACGGGCTGAATTCACCTTTGTACAGGCTTCGGCTGAAATGGCAGCCAAATGGGAACGGTTCATGCAGGACGGCGACCGCTATTATCTACAGTACCGCACGGCCGGGGATGCAAAGGTACGTCCCACCCATGCAGAAATGGCCGGCATCACACTCCCGGCTTCAGACCCGTTCTGGGCAGAATTCTATCCTCCTAACGGATGGGGCTGCCGCTGTTCCGTGGTCCAGGTACGCAAATCCAAGTATCCGCCTACAGACCACGAAGAGGCCATGGCAAGGGGGAAATCAGCTTTGGAAGTTGACAAAAAGGGAATGTTCCGGTTCAATGCAGGCATGGAACAAAAGACGATGCCCGACTATAATCCATACACCATCAAGCGCTGTAAGGATTGCGATATGAACAACGGAAATATGAAACTGGTCTTCGTTCCGGAAAATGAATTGTGCGCCGCATGCAAACTGGTAAGAACATTGGCCAATGCAGATGCCAAACAGATAAAGAAGCAAGCCAAGCCATTGCAGGGAACAGTTATCACGAATAATGAATTCCCATTCCCGGTAAACATATCAAAACGCACGCTTCAAGAATGGACCAACCAGCCATACAAGTTCTACCATGAAAAGAACCTCATGCTTCTGGATATAAAGAATGTATTTGCCAAAGCCAAATACCTGGGAACAGCAGATAACCACAAAGGTATTCCACACCTCATACAATCGCACATTTTCGAGATAGAAGTAAGAGGTGAAAAAGCACTGATAATAGTTCGGGAATACGACTGGCACGAATACACGCTGCACAGTCTTTCAGAAGGAGGTGAATTATACAAACATATAAAAAAGAAAGAATAGCGAAAGACGCAAGCTCCGGGAACTACAATCCCGTTCTGAACATCTAACGCTATTCCTCACTGCAAATATACAAAACAATTTTTAAAAACAACCCGTTATGAACAAAATTATCGAATTTCTCAAACAAAGCAACCGCTACAAACACCTTATTGGCGGTTTGTTGGTAGGCATTTTGGCCTTCACCCCGTGGACAGCGCTCTATGCTGCAGCTGTCGCAGCCTCCTGTCTGGAACTGAAAGACAAACTGAAAGGCGGACTTTGGGACTGGATAGACTGGTCTCTTACCGTCATAGGCGGCATATTGTCGGCCCTATTTTGGTGGATAGTGTAATGCTTTAGCTCATTTTGCCTGTTAAATCAGTAACTTTGTACCCGGTGGAGCTTCCCGATAGTCCGTGTGGTCTATCGCGGGTACAACAATGCGAACGCGAATGGCGGTGTGTCGAATGCGAATGCGAATAACGATGCTTCGAATACGAATGCGAATGTCGGCTCGCGTCTGGAAATCTAATTAATCGGCGTACAGCACCGGGGACGTGTCCCCGAAGCGGTGCCGAGGGAAGCAAGCCACAGCAACAGCACCCATTAGGGTGGAAAGCTGAAAAATCACGCGTCGGGTGGAGTTTGGTAGGCTGTTATCAGTTCGAAGAAGTCAGATCCGGGGAAAGGAAGGCCCTTATCTTTCATGTTTATTAACCAATAGCTTATGCGCAGGGAAGGATATATTATCGAGGAAATCATCGAATACTCCAATATGTCGGAGGCATTCGATTCGGTACTTCGCGGAACCGATCGTAAGAGGTCAAGGCAGGGACGATTCCTGCTTGCCCATAGGGAGAAGATTATCACCGAACTGACGGCTTCCATTGCGGACGGCTCATTCCGGCTGGGCGGCTACCATGAGAGGGAAATTGAAGAATACGGTAAAAAACGTATTTTGCAGATCCTGTCCATGAAAGACCGCATCGCTGTGTTTGCCATCATGAATGTGGTGGACCGCCACCTGCAAAAACGTTATATCCGGACAACCGGTGCAAGCATCAAAAGGCGCGGTACTCATGACCTGATGAACTGCATACGTACCGATTTGCAAAAAAATCCGGAAGGCACGCTTTACGCATACAAATTTGACATCCGGAGGTTTTATGACAATGCGCGGCAGGACTTTGTTATGTGGTGCTTCCGGAGGGTGTTCAAGGACAAAAGGCTGTTGGTCTTGTTGGAGCGGTTTGTTAAGCTGCTGCCGGAAGGTATCAGTTTCGGACTGCGCAGTTCACAAGGGGCAGGAAATCTGCTTCTGTCTGTATTTTTAGACCACTATCTGAAGGATAAGTACGGGGTTCGTTATTACTATCGCTATTGCGATGACGGACTGGTACTCGGTAAAACGAAAGCGGAATTGTGGAAGATTCGTGATGCTGTTCACGGGCAAATGGGAAAAATAGACTTGGAAATAAAGCCGAATGAACGGGTGTTCCCTGTGGAAGAAGGCATTGATTTCCTTGGCTATGTTATCCGTCCCGACTATGTAAGATTGCGGAAACGCATCAAACAGAAGTTTGCCCGGAAAATGCACGAGGTAAAATCGAGAAAAAGACGGCGAGAACTGATTGCCAGTTTCTACGGCATGACGAAGCACGCCGACTGTAATAAGTTGTTTAAAAAATTAACAGGCAAAGAAATGAGAAGTTTTAAAGACTTGAATGTCGCTTACAAGCCGGAGGACGGCAAGAAGCGATTTCCCGGTGTGGTGGTAAGCATCCGGGAACTGGTAAACTTACCGATTGTAGTGAAGGACTTTGAGACCGGTATCAAGACCGAGCAGGGAGAAGACCGCTGTATTGTGGCCATCGAAGTGAACGGCGAAGCAAAGAAGTTCTTCACCAACAGCGAGGAAATGAAGAATATTCTCGCACAAGTAAAGGAAATGCCGGATGGTTTCCCGTTTGAAACGACCATCAAGACAGAGACATTCGGCAAAGGTAGAACCAAATACGTGTTTACATGAGAAGAGTTGAAGGAAGTGCCGGTGTATCGCTGATGGAATGCACGAACCCGGTTAAAGACAAATGGCGCATCCGCTGGGATGTGCAGGAAAAAGAGAACGGCTCTGCCTCCTACATGGAAGAGGAGTTCGGACACAAGCCTACTGATGAGGAAATCCGCACATTGGTTATGTCATGGTATAACAGCCAGACTGATGCAGCTATCCTATCCGGATTCGCCTATAATGGCGCCCCTGTATGGCTTTCTACGGAGAACCAATACAACTATAAGGCAGCATACGATTTGGCCGTTCAGACGGGCGGAGAGACCCTTCCGGTTACATTCAAATTCGGTTCGGATGAACAGCCCGAATACCATACCTTTGAAAAGTTGGATAATCTGAAGGACTTCTACATTCAAGCGGTCAGACACATCCAAAACACACTGGCTGAAGGATGGAAAAGGAAAGATGTATTCAACTTGGATTTATATCGGATTGAATGATTGACAATCCCTTCGGGGGAGGGATAAAAAAAGCCCCCCGGCCTGTTAAATAGTCGTCTCACTTACCATTTAAACATAAAGCACCTCTTACCGGCACGACCGGGGGCAGATACCCTCGTTCGCCAGTAAGAGGCTTTTTTATGTAAGCGCTATTCTGCGCAATGATAAGTGAGACAATGCAAATGTACGAAATTTAACTGGATATGAAAGTAATTGAGATACTAAAATTGAACAGAGAGCTTTTAAAAACGTGCCATTACATGGGCATACGACCCGATGACGTGCAATATATAGAACTATATAATGAATATAACAAGTTGCAGACCAATGGTGAAAAAGTGTCTTATATCGTAGCTACGCTTTCCCTACGATATGGCATCAGTGAGCGAAAGGTGTATGACCTGATCAAGCGTTTTAAAACCGACTGCAATTTGTGTGCAGTGTAATCAGGACTTCCTCCCACTAAAGGCAAACTCCCCTACCCTACCTTTGTATCGCAATAAATAACATTCATATCATGGACAAGTATTATCAAATCTTAGGCAAGGTGCTTTCGTCCGGAAAGATGCAAAGCAATAAAAAAGGGAATATCCGCTACCTACTGAATGAACAGCTGACGCTGCTCCCTGCCGACCTTCTTGATATATTCGAGGGGCATACCATAGCGCGGAAGAAGTTAAAAAACGAGTTACAACTGTTTATGAGGGGCGAACGAAACGTGGAAAAATACAGGGAGGCCGGAATCAACTGGTGGGACTACTGCGGCTCTATCCTTGTGAACAGCTACCCAACCTATTTTGAAAAACTGCCGCCACTCATCGAACGCATAAACAGGGAAAAAAGGAACAGCAAAAACTATAATATTGTTTCTCGGATCTACAGGAACAGAAAGCAACCAGGCTCCATGCCTTAGTCTGTTCAGTTCCAGATAGAGCAAGGAGAACTGGTCATGACCGCCTATCAGCGAAGCAGCGATGCGAATTTAGGACTGCCGGCAGATATTTATCATTTGTATCTAATATCAAGACAGATTGAGTTGCCACTAAAATCCATCACCCTGAATCTGGGGAATGTGCATATTTACGAAAACAACATCGACAAAACAGAACAGCTGCTTGCCGGCAATGAAAAATGTAAAATTTGAATTGAACGTATGAGAAAGATGTATCTGTCAGCCCCTCTCCCATTTGTCGGGCAAAAGCGTATGTTAGCCAAGGAATTCATGAAAGTGCTGGAGCAATATCCGGATGGAACATTGTTTGTTGACCTGTTCGGTGGCTCCGGATTGTTGTCTCACATTACCAAATCCCTCAAGCCCCACTCTACTGTTATCTATAATGACTTTGATAACTACCGCTTCCGCATGAAGCACATTCCGCAAACGAATCAGCTGCTTGCTGACATTCGCGAAATGGTAGGGAATTCCGTACCACGTCATAAAATCATTAAAGGAGAACTGCGTGAACGAATATTCAGCCGCATCGAGCAGGAAGAGAATAGCACCGGATATGTGGATTTCATTACCCTCTCCTCCTCTATCTTGTTTTCCATGAAATACAAACTGTCTGTTCAGGATATGCGGAAGGAAGCTTTATACAACAATATACGCAAGACCGGCTACCCGGAATGTACGGACTATCTCGAAGGGCTGGAAATCGTATCTTGCGATTACAAGGAAGTATTCAACCGGTATAAAGATATTCCTGGAGTAGTATTTCTTGTTGATCCGCCCTATCTGTCCACTGACGTAGGGACCTATAACATGTACTGGAATATGGCAGACTATCTGGATGTGCTGAATGTACTGAAGGGGCATTCATACGTATATTTCACATCCAACAAATCTTCAATTCTGGAGCTGTGCGAATGGATAGGTAAAAATAGGGATTTAGGTAATCCTTTTGAAAACTGCACAAAGGTGGAATTCAATGCTCACATGAATTACAACTCTTCTTACACAGATATGATGCTTTACAAGAAAGAGGCTGCCTGATTGCGTTTACTTTGCCTGTATTGAACAAAAAAGCCGCAGACGGTAATTTGTACGTCCGCGGCTTTTTCTGTCTAATAAAGACGGCTATTGCAGCCGCTTGATGGCCACACACTGATATACCTCGATACTTTCCACAATATCCTCATGGTTGTGATTGGTATCACTCTCCACCAGATCCAGCTCCAAAAAGGTCTCCCCGCTCAATCCGGCAAGCTGTGCATGAAGCAGTCCGGACAGGTCAAACACCTTCAGCGCATCCTCCTGCAGCTCGCTGCCCTCAGCACTCGAACCTTCCCAGTCCGTCACGATGTGCAGTTTAATCAAAGGTTCTGCCCGGTATTCCACACCGGGAACAATCGCATTCCACTGTATAGGGCAGAATTCCACAAAGACAGCCGGACGCTCCCAGTTTTCTTCCTGTTCGATGAATTCCACATTATGGTTCCACAAGTCTATGTGCTTGATAAGGTCAATGGCCTTCAGCTCCCGGCAAAGCATCCGGTAAAGTTCTTTTCTCATTTTCTTATGATATTATATTCAATGGTAAAATACTCTGTTAGGTTCTCTTCTACAATCTCACGGACGGCTTTTTCCACTTCAGGCGATGTGCCGAGGAAACGGCGTCGGGGAATCCTGATGGTGCTTCCTGCTTTCTTTAAAGCCATGAACATCCAAAAATCGGCTTCTGTATCAAGCCGGACATTTCGTTTGTCTTTTCGAAGTTTGCCGTCTTTTCTTCTACCGAACGCTCCGGTTGCCTCATAATACTTATGCCAGAAGAAACGCTTCATCCGCTTGGTCACCACTATTTCACCGCCATCATTATGAATGGCCGCATAGGGCAGAGAGGTAAAGAAGGTAATGCTGTTTTCCGTTGTCCGACTTCCGATACTTTTCCGAAGCGCCCCGGTATCTGTTAGTATGGCTCTACCTTCATTCCGGATGGGGCTTTTCCGTCGCTGCCATTTCTCACTGAAAAAAGCCTGCCGTTCAAAGTTCTTGTCAAACTCATCACTCATTTCCACCTGAATGTCTTTCAGTATCCGGGCCACTACTTTTTTTACGTTTTCATTCATTCCCAGTCAAAGTTAAAATTCAATTGTACCGTATCGTCCGGCAAATCATTTTTAGGGTCTGCGGACGCTTTAAGCATATTGTAGAATGTACGCTCACTAATAGCATACACAGGATATATGTACCGCCGCCATATTTCACGGTTCGGTACACCGTGACTGGCATAATGGTCATATATCCTGTTTACTTCTACTACACGCTTCTGATAACTGACTCCGTGCCGCTTTCCCATATAGGTTTAATCGTTCATAGACGGTTCTACTTTAGGTTTATAGGGACGGATGTCAAGCGTCATTTTTGCGCTTACCGTTACCCGGCCACTTCCTTCACACTGTCTGCAGACTTCCTCAACGGTTTCGCTTCGCTTCTTTCCAAAGATCCGAGAGGGATATTCTACAACTTTCTTTACTTTACCTGTACCGTAGCAAGCACGGCACAGGGCTACTTTCGGAGATTTCTCCACTTCTTGTATCATAGTTCTATTATTTATGATTCTGTCATTCCCAGAGGGATAGGTTTCCACATTCCGTTTTCGTTTTTGATTTCAGCACGGATAAACTGTTTGCTCACTTCCGGCTGGTAGGCTTCCTCAATGATACGCACACCTTCAATGAAACGGTCATCTCCGGTTTCCATGGCCACTTTGCGAAGCTGCACGATGCGTGAAGCCTTCAGCGTTCCCTTGGCATCACGGGCCAACAGACGAAGCACCATGCTCACCAGTGCCTTGGTCTTTTCATCTTTGGCCAGACCTTCGATGTATTCCTTCACAATGGCTATACCGTCTTCCACCGTGTCACGGTAACCGTCGGTCACATACACACCCAGCGTGATTCGTTTGTCGCCTTCACTGTTAGTAAAGGTATGACTGCGCTGGTCATCCTTCACCTTGGTCTTGAAAAGGTCTGCCTTCATTTCCAGAATGGTTTTGAAGTTGTCCATCACAGTCTGCTTGCTTGCCTTGATCTGCTCACTGATGCCCAGCAGTACCGGAATGGAGTTTGCTATCTCCTCATCCACCATCTGTTTGTACATTTCGCGGTCATTCTTGGCTTTTTCCTCTGCCGCTTTCTTTGCTTTTTCTCTCTGGAAGGCTTCAAATTCCGCCTTTTCCTCTGCCGTCATTACCACGGTCGTTTGTTTCATTTTCTTCCATGATTCTTGTTTTTTTGGGGTTATTGGTTTTCATAATCCTGCATTTCAGGTTCGTCTTCCATCAGCATAGCCTCTCCGTTGGCGTATGCCCAGTCAGCCAATTCACTATAAAACTCGGCTGCATCTTGCTTCTCCATATCAGAGGCAAGCAGGTTGAATTTTCCATTTTTTCAGATTTCTCTAAAAATCCTTTGTGTTTCTAATTTTCCATATCCTATCAGTTTGCCGGAGCATCAGGGTCAATCTGAATGGAGTGATACCATGCTTCACGGGGTTAATCGTTTGCTTTTCTTTCCTGGGCTTCAAGCCGCCTTTCCGTTGTATGGACCGAAGCTTTACCGCCAGTTCATCCAGTTCGTCCACCGTAATCTGTCTGAACGCTTTGCCGACTATTCGGGGATTACTGCAGAAGTCATTGATTCGTGCCCAGTCGGATGTATCTATGCCCAGCTTCTGCATCAGGTTCAGACAGAGACTCCGTTTCCGCCGCAGCTCCTCACGCAGCTTCTGTCGCCATTCGTCTTGTCCGCTCAGCTTCTCCAGAGCCGTACAGCAGGCTTCATACTCCTTGGCCGTCATTTCCTTCAGACTGTCTGTCCGGTTCCACGTGTACTGCAGCACAATGCTTTTCTTGAATTCTTCCCGGTCTCCTGTACAGGGAAGCTTGTTGAACAATGTGTAGAACCGGGCGAAATTGGTTACTTCCTGTGCCATGTCATTTACCATTAAGAATCATTTCACATTCCGTTGATTTGGTACTGACACGATAAATTATCTTATCCGGCTTCACTGATTTACCTTTGTATTCAGCCTCAATTTGCTTAGCAAATATCTTTTTGAACTCATCACCCATTTTAGAAAGTATTTCTTTATTGTACTCCCCGCAAAAACCTATGCGTGAGGATTGGATTTCACGAATTGTTCCTCTATATACCGTAGCGGTCAACTTCATCACCACAACACCGGTTTCCATTTTTATTTTTCCCATATCGACTAATTTTATTCAAACAACACTTTAATGCCACACGAACTGGCCACGTCAAGTTCCAGTTTGGCTCCCTTGCTCAGTTCCCAGTCCTTCAGCATATAGATATAGTCACAAGCCAGCAACAGGGCAATGTCGGCCCGCATGTGGGCTCTCCAATGAGCTTCATCCGGCAATCCGTTCCTGAAAGGGTTTACAGGGTCATAGCCTTGTGCCTTCAGTTCCTCCTCGGCACGGCTGAAGGCTTCCTTGCGCTCATCCATGTCATAATGCGCGATAGCTCCGCTGATGTACACCTTCCCGGCACCGGTCGCCTCACCGCGCTGATAAGCCTTGTGCCGTTCCCACCGTTCCGGAACCACCACACTGTAGTTGCACGATTGGCAGCAGCAGCCTTCTTCTTTCACCGGGAACGGATTGTATCCGTAGCCCTCATACTCTTTGCCGCAGATGCAGCACACTTTCTTTTCTTCTTTCTTTTCCATCACTTCAAATCTTTAATGTTTATTTGGCAGGACGGATGCCATACCTGAATATTCCGAGCAAACATCACATCCCTAGTTTCTATCACTACGTGTCCCTTTGTCTTGGTCCTGCGCAGACGGAGGTCGCTTTGTATGTTACGTTCTACCCAATCGTCCACCACGGCCTCCGCTTCCTGTTCTTTCAGGAGTATCTGGTACAGCTTATTCTCCCATTCCATCATTCAAATAATCCTCCATATTATCGTCCTTCAATGTTTTGGCAGCACCTTCTTCCCATATCACGTAGGGCTCACCGGGCCGCTCCATAAAGCGGCTTTTGCACCAGGCTTTGAAACAGCTTACCATGATTTTCACATCGGCATCATATTCCACCTTGCGGGCGCTTCTACCTGCCGGATGAAGCCCCTCGGCATGGCTGATGAAGATAAACAGTTTCTTGGGATGACGTTCCTTGAACTCCTTGTAGGTTTTGTAGTTCAAGCCGCTGTATTGGAAGCTGTCGATAATCACGATTCCGGGACTGCCTCTGCGCCGTAACCGTTCCTCCAATTGCTCCATCGGTTCCCGGTCAAGGATAATCAGCTTCTTTTTCACTTCACCCATCTTGTGCCGTTTCAGGCTCATCTGGAACGACAAACCGGTACTTTCTTCCAAACTGTCATAAATTACGCGTCCGAAGCTACACAGGTACTTGGCCAGCTGCATCACAAAGCTGCTCTTACCGTTTCCGCTGGCTCCCCAAATAATCCACACGCCGCTCTTGGCCGGGTTGCCTATCGAGGTTTGCCAGTCCCCGGAAAACTCGAACCGGGGAATCTTCATGTTCAGCACCTCACCGGGACTGTAGGCTCTCTTCAGTTTCACGGTTACCTCCTTTCAATTCTTCAATAAGAGCATCAGCATAGTCCACAGCAAGTCTGGCAACTTGTTTTATAGACATTATACCTGATGAATTGCTTCTTACTACCGGAAGCATGCTTTTGGCAATTTCATATCTGCGCTGTTCCCAGTCTATCTCATTCGCTTTTCTCATCTCGCGATGGATACCGATAACAGCATCCATCGCTTGCATTTCTATCTTGCTTATCATGCCTGCATCCTCCTTAATTTTTCGATTTCGGTATATACGCGCCGCAAGCCGCCTCCGGTGCTATGAACAATCTTGGCAATGTCGGCACCGTCCGGGGCATTGATTTTTGCGACGATGGCAGCCTGTGCCTTCAGAAACTTTTCGCGTTCCTGCGCATCGTCCGGGGTCACCTTGCTGTAGGAGTCACCGTAGCGGCTCAACATTTCGGTATAGCCCACCTTCTTGCCTTCGATGGCGCGGTTGATCTTCTCCTTTAATCCGTCGGCACCCATCATATACCAGGCACAGCAGCGTTCCGTAGCGTTCCAAAGCGCCTTTAACTCCAGGAAGGCTTCATACTGCAGGTCCCCGGCTTCATCCAGGATAACCAGGGGCGTATCAATCGTGCGCAGGTAGGCCACCAGATCCTCATACACGTCGCTATAGCGTCCGTTGCTGGTCACACCGAATTCCTTGGCAATGTAGCGTATCAGCTTCAGTTTGGTCTTCACCTGGCTGCAGTCCACATATACGGCGTGCTTGTGCTGCTTCACGTAAGCTTTCGCTGTAAAGGTCTTGCCGATATTGGGCATATCGCACAGGATGGCGCTCAGCCCGCTTCCCTGGCACACTTCCAGCTGCTTGCTCACAAACACATAGGTCGGGGTCTGTGCTGCCTGCCAGGGCATTTCCGTACGCAGTTGTACGCCCAGTCTTCGGGCTATGCCTACCCAGTTGGCATCACTGACCTGCTTTTCATAATTGCCCCGCTTGATGGTATTGTACACACTGGGGGCTATGCCCAGTGCCGTAGCATGACGGTTGTCACTGGGGTAATTCTCACGGTCGGCGGCTATCGCTGCCACAATACGCTGCTTTACTTCATTTGTTATTTCCATTTGAATGCTGTTTTAAATTCGTTCTAACGTCGTTAATTATATCTTGGCTACTGCATCATGCTCGAAGGCACTGATGTCCATATAGGCTGAGTAATCTTCTTCCTCGGCTTGGGTAGGAAGGGGAACGGCTTCCGCCTGTACCTCTGTTATCAGCTTTGCTTCCTCTTTGGCAAGGATGCCCACACGCTTAATCTTGCCGTCCTTCATCATCTTGTCGAATTGAGCTACATACTTGGACTGTTCGGTATAGGCTGCCTTGTCGTACTCGGTCTGCTCGGCTGTATTCTCATTGTAACGGGCTACGGGCTTGCAGGTGGCGATATATCGTCCGTTCTGGTAGATATATACCTCGTTGATGGTTCCGTCGGCATCGGGCAGATAATAGGCATCTACCTTGTAGTTCCTCGGCTCCAGCTTTTCGATGATTTCCGGGCTGGGCAGTCCGTATTGGTTGTACATCACCGTGCAGTAGGTGTTCTGCCGGATGGTTGTTTCGGTGTGCTGCCCGATGAACCGGTAAAGAACGGCCTTGTCCCAAGGTGCAAGGTTCGGATTCTGGTGGGCGCAAAGCACGTCCCAACGGCTCATGCCCGGATAGCGCTTTTGGTTGGGGTGAGGTTGCGCGTTGAAGGTCTGGATGGCGCGTATATCATCGGCTACCAGTTCTTCATAGCTGTAGGCCTTCACCTTGTAGGTGTTGTTCTTTTCGTCATACACCTTCTCTTCCTTCGGGCGGTTGGCTTCCAGCTTGGCCCACCAGCGACCGATACCTACCTGCGTGCGTTTCTCCACGCCGTACTTCTTTTCGCGGTTCTTATGCTCGGCACGTTTTTCACGAGAGTTCCCGGGGTTACACCAGCGGATCAAGGGGAAAACGGTACCGGCTTGCATCAAGCCGTCGGCAAAATCACTTACCAGGTGGTGTTCCACTTCCAGCTCGGCGGGGATATACATGCCGTTCCGGTCCAGGGTCTGGAACATGTTTCGCATACAGTCCAAAAACAACTCGGTAGTCTTGTACCGGTTGTAGGCATATCCTACCACAGCGCCGCTCACCACATCGTAGGCATAATAGGCTTTCACACGGTTGCCGTCCTTCATCGGGCGAGGCAGGTCGCGGTCATCAAGACTCACCTTGCTCAATGAGAACTCACCGATGCTGCGCAAATGGTAGGGGCGGTAGGCTTGTTGAAATCCCATTGGCTCATGTGAGCTTGCCTCTGAGGGCCTTGTTCTTGGGGGTTGTTCAGGTAGTTGGCTACCGTAGCCGGGCTCAATACCAGCGGATTTCCATCCTTGTCGGTAAGTCTGCCGGATTCAACACCTCGCCGGTTTCGGGGTCATATAGCTCCAGTTCTCCTTGTACAAATAGATTGTACTTGGCTCCCACACAGTGGTATTGAAAGGCTGCTCCGGTTGGGCATCGATGCTCAGCAGCAGGCGTTCAATGTCGTAGGTCACCTTCCTTCGGTTCTGGTTCATGAACTTGCGGCTGATAAGGCTTTCGTAGCCGTTGGCCTTGAAGTCATTCACACGCTTCTTGAAGCGGTTGGAACTCACAGGTAAGGTATGACCGAACCTCTGCTTGATAGTAACTGATAGCTCCTGCCAGTTCGCCCCATGTTCACCGGTCCTGCCTTCATCGCCTTCCGCATAAAGGTGGCATCCTCCATGGCACGCATCACAGCTTCAATCACCGAAGCATTCACCGTATATTCCTGGATGTGTTCCGGCGGAAGGGCATCACCGTTGTCAAAGCGGAACCGGGTGTAGAATTCCCGGGCTTTCGCATCAATGTGGTAATGGCTGCCGAGCCAGTTTCTGATTATGTCCTCTTTCATATCTCCGTATTTTAGTTTTATCCTTTCCTGAAACCGCAGTGGCATGGTCGCTATCTCTACCAGTGCATAACTTCCAAGCCCCTTGCCGGGTCGCACTACGTTGATTTCTTTCTTTGCCGCTAATTTCTTGTAATTGGGTACCGACAGGATGGGAGCAAGTTCTTCTTCGGAAAGAGTGGAAGGATGAACGCCTTTCAGCGTGCGGCTTCTGCTGTAGTCAGCCTTCCCGTTCACCATCACCGGTCGGTCGTCGTAGGTCAGGTCATTGTAGGATATGCACAATATCTTTCCATAATACTCCATTTCATTTCTGTTTATAAGGCGGCTGCCATCTGTTGGGTCTCGTGCTGCAGCTGCATGAAGTCTGATACAAACTCACATTGGTAGGTTTCGGTCCGTTTTCCGTCCACGTACACGGCCACATCGTTGGTCTTCCGGTGGACTACCAGTTTTACACGGGGACCGAAGGTGCAGGTCATGGTTTTCTCGCACTCTTCAAAGGTGGTTTCGCAGTTCGGGATGAAGTTCCCGTCGGTCAGTTTACCGCCTCGCTTCAGGGCAAGGGTACGGATCCGGCGGGCCTGGTCGCTGTCACGGACAAAATTCAGTGCCTGCCACACAGCCTGACGGCTGCACTTAAAGGTCTTCATCAGGAAGGTCTTTGTCTCGTTATCTGTCAAAATCTGCTTTCTCATACATCAATTCCTTTAATTATTATTATCTTTACCGCTGTTTATTAACGGTAACACCATGTTCTTACTTGAAATTTCCATTATAATAGACCCTCATCGCACAGAGGGCAAGATAACCGACAGCATTTGCAATGACATTGCGCAGAAAATAATCGATGTCCTGCTTCCGCTCGGCTTCGAGTGCAAGCGGAATACTCACTGGTATCACCCTGATGAGGAATGTGAGATGCGGGGAATCTATTTTCAGGCACTTGGCATTCAAGCTGGTATAGTAGTTGACGAATTTCGGCAATTACCTCCGCTGGTTCAGATAGCACAGTCACTGTCCTCTCTTTACGATAAGCCCGGGGACCTTTCTTGTTCTTCGCGCATATTACGGGCTGAACCATTCTCTCCGAACAGAAGAGGATAGCCGCTCTCGCTTCTTGGCTCATATATTTCAAAGGAATGCTATCCACTAAGACAAGACGTTCGCCTTTCCCATTGTTTGAAGCCCCAAATCTAAGAGTCCCTGCTGCAAGTTTCTTGTACATAGGAGTACCTATGATACTTTTCAGATTCTTTATACTGATAGCCGTTCGTAATCGTTTAAAATATATCCTTCATATCGCTTGCTTTTTAGTCGTTATTATAATTCCTCAATAGCTTTCCGCTTGATGTCATCCGAATCATCCGGAAGTATCTCGTAAAGGCGTGTTCCCTTTTTCAGTTCCTCAATCAGCACCTGCATGGCTTCTTCGCACGCACAGCTCACATTCTCTATCACCCGGTAGGCATTCGAGTTGCTGATCGCATCCTCTGTCATGAACTGTCCGGCCAAATCCATAGTCTGGTCGGCAATGTTCTGTGTATGGGCCGCACTGCTTATCATCGTGCGAAGCTTCTGCTTGAACTGGCGTTCAGCTCTCCCTTGATTGAAATTCTTTGCCATAAATCTAATTTTTAGAGGTTAATATCGTGGGGCGAGGGGAATCGAACCCCTGCGGCTTTCTACGCTTTCTCATTTCGGTTTACCAACTTTCCGTCCGTGCCTGCCGCCCCTGCCCGTCTTTCCGGGCTGCCAGTTATCCGGCAATCTCTTTGCCCTCTTTTTTCTTCAGCTCTACCTGTCGAATAGCGCCCAATACCGTATTCTCCAGACACAGACAAGTCATATAAACTTCATCCCCGAATCGCACCTGCGGGTCGGGTGCAGCTGCTTTCATTTCACTGGTTATATCAACCAAAGCATTTATAAGGCTATCCAGCGTTTCCGGCTTCACCTTCAAAATCAATTCTTCTTTCATTAACTTTAATCCTTAAAATTCGCTAATCACACGCCTTTTTTGTATATTTGGCGCGCTGTTTACATCTTAAACACGCTGCAAATATAGTGATAATTTTCAACCCTAGAAATAAAAACGGGGATAATTTTCAATTATGGGCAATATTTTATCAAGAATACAAGAAATAGCCTCCAATGAGGGGATAACTATTGGCGCCATGGAAAGAACTATTGGCGCAAGTAAAGGCGTGCTTTCAAGAGCAATCAATAACGGGACCGACATTCAAGCCAAATGGCTTAGTATAATAGTTGAAAATTATCCCCGATATTCAACAGGATGGTTGCTTACTGGTGCAGGAAGCATGTTGAAAGATGATTTGAACGGCATTAAAACAATAGACGAAGCCAATCCTTCGTTCATGCCTACCACATCCATGAACCCATCTGTCGGCACACCATACTACGATGTGGACTTTATTGGGGGATTCGATGAGGTGTTCAACTCTCAGGTAAACATACCCGCCACCAACATCGTAATAAGGGGATTCGAAAAAGCCAGCCTCTGGTGCAATGTCACCGGCCACTCCATGGAGCCCAAAATAAACCATGGCGACATCATCGCCCTGCGACAGTGCACACTCAACGACATCCAGTATGGAGAAATCTATGCAGTGGTACTGGACACTATCCGTACCATTAAAATCCTGCGCAGGTCGCCGGATCCAAGCAAGTTGCGCTTCATTCCCATTAATACAGAGGACTACGATGAGCAGGAATTCGACAAATCACGCATCATGAATGTCTTTGAAGTCATTGGAAGCATCAGCAAGTTCTTCTAATGAGGAAGCACATGCGTCATATCACCCAACAGGCACAATAAGACGCACGCACACACTTTTAGAGGCATTTACAGAGTATCAGGACGCAAAACAACTGTAAATCAAAGGCTTCGCGCTATATATATAATGTGTATCGATAAAATAAGTGTCGTTTTTCCTATCTGAAAACAGCGAAAAACGGCACTTATTTACTTTTGCTACATTCTTTCCTATTTCGGGCTAACCCTACAAAATCCGAAAAAGTAACCCTAAAAGTAACCCTAAACTCATTAAAGTAGTAACCCTAAACAGTAACCGTAATAGTAACCCTAAACTCTAAATTACCACCCGTAAGGGCATAAAAAAGGGGAGCCATAAGCTCCCCAATCAGCATTCAAAGAAATAACGCCTACAAGCCTTTCTAACGGCGTTATTATGTCGTTCTAACCATTGCCCTTACTACCGCCCGAAATGAGCGTAGATTGCTTAATTATAGCCTTTTTCGTGCATATTGTGCCGTTACCAGACAGCCCGGCATGAAGCAGGTAGTTCTTGGTTGCTCCCACCTGATCTGCCGTCAGAACCGTATAAACAGCCGATATACTGCTGAAATACCAGTCTTTCTGCTTCGTCCCGTCTATTTTATGCAGCAAATGCACATGAATCACTTTTGCCATATTCGTTTCTATTATGCTGCAAATATACCAAATAATGCTTATTTGGAAGAATTTTAAGGCATTACATTTTAAAATATGCACAAAAAAATCGGCCACACAGCCGTTCACATCATCATATAACAAAATCCATCAACCCAGCCATAAAACAGCCACACAGCCGAAAACAAAGCCTTTCCAGGCCGTTTTAGCCCCATCTGCAAGCCCAATGTAAAGCAATCGCCCGGAGATCCGAAGAAAAGCTCCTCAAACGTAAAGCAGATGTAAGCCCATGTAAAGGAAAAAACCGCTTCGAAATATTCAGCCCATTTTCCAGACCACACCTAAACCCTTTGGTTCTCAAAGCCTTTCGCCCATTTTCCCCGATCATTGAAAAAACCGCTTCGTTCTATGCCCCATAGAGCGTATTCTGATGTGTTGGGTATGAGTGATATTGTGGGTGTTCTCGACTCTGGTTCAGATTTGTTTACTAATGATGACTTGTATGGCCGACTTAAAGCGGACAACCGTTTGAATGTTAATCTGAATACAGATATCTTGTCTTTTGGATGGTACAAAGGAAAAGGTTTTTGGAGTGTAAATGTAGGTTTGCGTACCGATATTGGAGCTTCTATTCCTAAAAACATGTTTGATTATTTGCGTGATGCAGATCAGTTCGATTTAAGTCGCGGAACCCTTCAAGGTAATATTACAGACATGAACTTTAAAGTGAATGCGTATGCTGAGGTTGGATTAGGGTATTCTCGTCCTGTAAATGATAAATTGACTGTTGGAGGACGTGTAAAGGTTCTGTTAGGTGTTGCTCATGCAGAAATGCAAGTTGATGAATTTGCTGTAGATATGAATATACCTCAGAATCCGGATGATCCTAATAGTTGGAATGGTACATACGGTGGTTCTACAACGGCGCGTGCGCATATTATGACTTCAATAAAAGGAGGTGGACTTAGTTTCGCCGATTCGTATGACAGTAATGGAAATGCTATCCGTCAGATTGACGGATTCGACTTCGATGGAGGAGGTTTTGGTATTGCCGGTACTGGATTCGGAGTTGATTTGGGAGCAAGCTATAAGTTACTCGACAACCTGAACCTATCAGCTGCTGTACTCGATTTAGGCTTCATAAAGTGGAACAGCAGCAATACGACTGTAGCTTCTGTAAACGAAAATGCCGATGTAAAAATCGACCAGAGCAATTATCAGGAATATTTGGATGGAGATTTCCTTAATCTTGAACGTTTTAATTTGGCTGAAGATAAAGAGGCTGCTTCTTCATATAAAACAAAACTATCATCTACACTTCTGTTGGCTGGTGAATATACATTTTGGGACAATAAGTTGAGTGTTGGAGCTATGTATGGTGTACACTTTGTTCAGCCTAAAGCATTAAATGAACTTACGTTCTTAGCAACTATACGTCCGAAAAACTGGTTTAATGCAGCTCTAAGTTATTCTCCTATTCAGGCAGGTGGAAAATCATTCGGACTGTAACCATTCTATTTTCCGCCACGACAATTTTATCGGCTGTTTTTCAGCCGATAAAATAAAAATGTCCGCAAGAAAATAGTTTAGTTTTAACATTCCGATTTATAAAAACATGGCAGAAGGACCTTCTTGTCGCAGTCCTTACCATGAAGAATACATTCAAACAAGTGCTTCAGGTAATCCTGAGGGGCTATATCATTAAGCTTGCAGCTTTCTATCAGAGAAAAGATGAATGCCGAGTTTCCTGCTGCATCCTCACTGCCTATGTTCATACAGTTCTTGAGCAGCAGCTTTACAGGTTTCATCCTTTGCTCACAGAGGTTGTTCGATATTTCCGCAGAACCGTCCTTGAGGATATTTTTCAGGGATTTCCACTGGTTTATCGTATAGTTCACAGCCTTTCTCATCAGTTCGTTTGCCATGAGTTTGGTATCCTGCATCATCATGACCACCTTATGATGGATACGTTCAAGAATAGGTCTCGTAAGCTTAAGTCTTTTTTCCTTAATCTGCTCACCGCTGAGTTTCATTGTGCGGAACAAGTCTTCATTTCTGAACATATCACCGATAGGGTCTATTATATCCATCGCAGTTCTGTCTGATGGCAAGGCATCGACCCACAGCCTCCTGCAGTGTGTCCAGCATCCTATATGAAGCACCTTTGAGTCTTCTCCGTCGAACATCCTGTAAACCGTATATCCGTCTGTAGATACAGATCCCATAAAATGTTCAAGGAAGGTCTTTGCTACATCAGAGGCTCTGCTGCCGTTATTGTAATGATAGTAAACCAACTTGACATGCTTTGCAAAAAAAGCCCATAAATACTTTCTCCTGTAAGCC
>ENA-OQBV01000588-OQBV01000588.1-human-gut-metagenome-genome-assembly--contig:-NODE-588-length-20191-cov-3.603120_pt1 | contig 20191 bp, 19 predicted proteins | sample MGYA00242750_ERZ504559 | MGnify/ENA primary metagenome ERZ504559 (study PRJEB26092, sample SAMD00036230) | human gut metagenome | host: Homo sapiens | study: EMG produced TPA metagenomics assembly of... | reverse complement strand
TGGGAAGCCGATATGGCTACTCCCGAAGGTGCATCGGATATGGCTTTGTATGAAAAGCATCAGAAACTGAAAAAGGACTTGGATCAGACGGTAGAAGAATGGGAGGCCGTTTCTATGGAATTAGAAGAGATGCAGGGAAGTTAATATGTATCATATATATAGAACAAAATGAAAGCAAAACATTATTTACCAATGGCTGTATTGGCTCTGGCAGTAGCTGCCGGATGCGACAGTAAAAAGGAAGCCGTCATGACTTCGGGTATAGACTTGACAAATTTGGACACTACGGCTGTTCAAGGAGCTGATTTTTATCAGTATGCTTGTGGCGGATGGATGAAGAAACACCCTCTGACCAATGAATATTCCCGTTTTGGCTCATTCGATATGCTTGCCGAAAATAACCGGGAACAACTGAAAGGATTGATTGTGGAAATTGCTGCCGGACAGAATGCGCAAGGTACAATAGGTCAGAAAATAGGGGATATCTATAATCTGGCTATGGATAGTGTGAAACTGAATGCGGATGGAGTAACTCCTATTCAAGCTGATTTGGAAAAGATTGCTTCAGTGAAGGATAAATCGGAAATAGTTCCTTTGATGGCGGAACTGGCTCATAGCGGTGTATTCCCTTATTTCAGTTTCTATGTGGGTGCCGATATCATGGACAGCAAGAGCAATTTGTTTCAATTGTATCAAGGGGGTATCAGTCTGGGTGAAAGAGAATATTATTTGGACAATGATGATGTGACTACCAATATCCGTAATAAGTATAAAGAACATATTGTAAAGATGTTCCAATTGGCTGGTTTTGATGAGGCTGCCGCTAAAAAGAAAATGGAGGCTGTAATGGATATCGAAACCCGTATTGCGAAAGCTTCTTTCAGTGCGGTGGAACAGCGTAACCCTGCGGCCAATTATCATAAAATGTCTTTGGATGAATTAAAGAAAGAGATTCCGGGCATTGACTGGGATGCTTTCTTGAATGGTATAGGCGTGAAAGGGGTGACTGAACTGAGTGTTTCTCAAGTGGAGCCGATTAAAGAGGTTGAGAAAATTATCAATAGCTTGCCGGTTGAAATCAGATCGCTTATATGCAATGGAATCTGATAGACAGGGCTGCCGGTTACTTGAGTGATGATTTGGTAGCACAAACTTTGATTTTTATGGAAAACACTATCCGGTAAACAGGCTAACCAACCTCTGTTGGAAGCGTGCCGTAAGTACTGTGAATGGGTACTGGTGAAGCGGTAGGTCAGATGTATGTGGAGAAATATTTTGCCGGCAGCCGCAAAGAACGTATGGTGCAGTTGGTAAAGAATCTGCAGACCGCATTGGGAGAACGTATCCGGAATTTGGAATGGATGGGTGACAGCACAAGATTAAAGCTATTGAGAAGTTGAATTCTTTTTATGTAAAGGTAGGCTATCCTGATAAGTGGAGGGATTATACCGGTTTGAATATTGAAAAAGATTCTTATTGGGCCAATGTGAAGCGTGCTACAGAATTCGAACTGGATTATATGTTGTCCAAGGCAGGCAAGCCGGTTGACAGAGATGAATGGGGAATGACTCCGCAGACTGTCAATGCATATTATAATCCGACCACGAATGAGATTTGTTTTCCGGCAGGTATTCTTCAATATCCGTTTTTTGACATGAATGCTGATGATGCATTTAATTATGGAGCTATTGGCGTGGTTATCGGTCATGAAATGACTCACGGATTCGATGATCAGGGACGTCAGTTCGATAAGGATGGTAATTTGAAAGATTGGTGGACAGCCGAAGATGCCAAACGTTTTGAAGAACGTGCTCAGGTAATGGTGAATTTCTTTGATAGCATTCAGGTTTTGCCGGAACTCAATGCCAACGGTTCTTTGACTTTAGGTGAGAATATAGCCGACCATGGTGGTTTGCAGGTTTCTTTCCAAGCGTTTAAGAATGCGACAAAAGATGCTCCGCTACCAGTAGAAGACGGATTTACTCCGGAACAGCGCTTCTTCTTGTCATACGCCGGAGTGTGGGCTGGCAATATCCGCGACGAGCAGATTCGTTTGCAAACAAAGTCTGATCCACATTCATTGGGCAGATGGCGTGTGAACGGAGCACTCCCTCAAATTGGTGCATGGTATGATGCTTTTGGCATTAAAGAGGGGGATCCTATGTATTTGGCTCCTGAAAAACGTGTCTCTATTTGGTAAGCTTTATACATAAAAGATAATAAAAAGCATGGTAATTGCTGATAATTTGGCATTTACCATGCTTTCTTTTTGGAATTTACATGATAAACACCTATTTTTGTGCCCGATGAAACGGAGACGATATATAGCATGGGTATTAATGTTGGTCAGCATAATCATGTTGACTGCATCTGTTCTGCCTCATCATCATCACCGGGAAATCCTTTGCTTGCAGCATGATATGACTTTGTGCGGCTGTCAATGTTCTGTACAGCATCAGCAGCATAATAGTTCCGATGAGAATCATACATGTAATGCCGGATGCGTGACCAAGTTTAAAAGTGTAACTCCGGATCGGGCTCAGGACAGTGTTTCTCCTGATTATTCGTTTTGTTTGTTGCTATATACGGTAACGGATGTATTGGCGCTTTCATTGCAGTTGACAGAACACAACACATTACCTTATAATTACTATTTAGAAAAACTGCATTCTACGTGTCTTCCCCACGTAAAGGGGTTGCGTGCTCCTCCTTGCGATGTTCTTGCTTAACAGATAGAAAGTTTATCTTTTTATCCGCAACTTTGTTGCATTTTCTTTACGCTAATTTTGTATTTAATAAAAAAGTAAGAACAAATTATATCATCATGAAGAAACTTATCTTTATGGGAGTCTTGGGATTATTTCTTTTAGGCTCTTGCAACAGTAAATCGGAACATGACCATGAGGGGCATAGTCATGAAACGGAAAAAGCACATAATCATGATCATGAAGGCCATGATCACGAGCATGAGGAACACGATCATGCGAGTGAAAACCACGAAGGACATAACCACGAGGCAGAGATGGCAACCGGACATTCCGATGAGATAATCCTGGCTCCGGAAAAAGCGAAAGCAGCTGGAGTAGAATCGGAAATAATCCAGCCTAAATCATTCCGTCAGGTAATAACGACCAGCGGACAGGTACAGGCGGCACAAGGTGATGAAAGCGTAGTAGTTGCCAATGTAGCCGGTGTGGTTTCTTTCCGCCATCCGGTAACGGACGGTATGAGTGTGAGCAAGGGGGCTCCCATTCTGAATATCTCTGCTGAGAATATGCCGGACGGAGACCCTGTAAAACGTACCCGTATCGCATATGAAACCGCCAAAAAAGAATATGAACGTGCCGCCAAGTTGGTAAAAAGTCAGATAATATCACAGAAAGATTTCAATGCCATTAAGGAGAGTTATGAAAATGCATTATTGGCATACGAGGCTATTTCAAAGAACCAGACCAAGACAGGTGTGTCCGTTACAGCTCCTTTAGGTGGCTATATCAAGAATTGTCTGGTGAAGGAAGGTGATTATGTGTCGGTAGGCCAGCCTTTGGTGAGTATCACTCAGAACCGTCGTCTGTTCCTTCGTGCAGATGTTTCCGAGAAATATTATGGTTATCTGCATAGCATCCAGTCGGCAAACTTCAAGACTCCATACGATAATAAGGTATATGAGTTGGGTGAGTTGAAAGGGCATCTGCTTTCTTATGGTAAAGCATCCGGTGGTACTTCTTTCTATGTACCTGTTACTTTCGAATTTGATAATCGGGGAGATGTGATTCCCGGTTCGTATGTGGAGGTGTATCTGCTCTCGTCGGAAATGCCCGATGTGCTGGCCTTACCTGTTACAGCATTGACCGAAGAACAGGGCTTGTATTTTATTTATCTGCAATTGGATGAAGAAGGGTATAAGAAACAGGAAGTGACTTTGGGGGCTAGTGACGGAAAGGAAGTTCAGATTCTTACGGGGTTAAAAGCCGGTGACCGTGTGGTAACAAAAGGAGCCTATCAGGTGAAATTAGCATCGGCCAGCAATGCGATTCCGGCTCATAGTCATGAACATTAATCAAGCCGCCCTATGCTAAATAAAATTATACATTTTTCCCTTCAAAACCGTATATTGGTTCTGGTGGCGTCGGTTTTGCTGCTTATTGGCGGTACTTACACGGCTTTTCATACGGAAGTCGATGTGTTCCCCGATTTGAATGCGCCGACTGTAGTGATTATGACTGAAGCGAATGGTATGGCTGCCGAAGAGGTGGAACAATTGGTAACCTTCCCTGTAGAAACTGCTGTGAATGGTGCGACCAATGTGCGCCGGGTGCGTTCATCTTCCACCAATGGCTTTTCCGTTGTGTGGGTGGAATTTGAATGGGATACTGATATCTATCTGGCCCGTCAGATTGTTAGTGAGAAATTGTCCTTGGTCAGCGAGGAATTGCCCGAGAATGTAGGTAAACCTACCATGGGACCTCAATCCTCTATTTTAGGTGAATTGCTGATTATCGGTCTGACTTCGGATACTACTTCCATGCTCGATCTCCGTACACTGGCAGACTGGACTATCCGTCCGCGCCTGCTTTCTACGGGAGGTGTGGCACAGGTTGCCGTGCTAGGAGGTGATATCAAGGAATATCAGGTGTTGCTTGACCCTGCCCGCATGAAACATTACAATGTTACGTTGGCAGAGGTGATGAACGTTACCCGTAACATGAATCAGAATGCCAATGGCGGAGTGATTTATGAATATGGAAACGAATATATTGTTCGTGGGGTGCTTTCCAGCCATGATGTGGCTCAGTTGTCACGTTCCGTCATTAAGACGGTGGAAGGGGTGCCCGTTACATTGGAGGATATTGCCGATGTGAAGATCGGTTCGCAGGAACCAAAACTAGGTACTGCTTCGGAGAGAGGAAAACCTGCCGTACTGCTGACCGTTACCAAACAACCCAAGACTGGGACTATTGAACTGACAGAGCAATTAGAAGCCGCATTGAAGGATTTGCAGAAGAATCTTCCGGCTGATGTGCACGTTTCTACAGATATTTTCCGTCAGAGCCGTTTTATTGAAAGTTCTATCGGCAATGTGAAGGATTCGTTGTATGAAGGTGCTATTTTTGTGGTGATTGTTCTCTTCCTGTTCCTTGCCAATGTACGTACCACGGTTATTTCATTGGTAACCCTTCCGTTGTCATTGATTGTTTCTATATTGACTCTTCACTATATGGGGCTCACCATCAATACCATGAGTTTGGGTGGTATGGCTATTGCCATTGGTTCGTTGGTGGATGATGCTATTGTGGATGTGGAAAATGTATGGAAACATCTGCGCGAGAACCGCTTGTTGCCCGAAGGGGAACGTAAAAGCGTGATTGAAGTCGTGTTCAATGCTTCGAAAGAAGTGCGTATGCCTATCTTGAACTCTACCTTGATTATTGTAGTCAGCTTTGTTCCTTTGTTCTTCCTGACAGGAATGGAAGGTCGTATGCTGGTTCCGCTGGGCATTGCCTTTATTGTGGCGTTGTTTGCTTCTACGGTAGTGGCTTTGACACTGACTCCGGTACTGTGCAGCTATCTGTTAGGTAATAATAAAAGTAAAGGATTACCAAAGAGGCATTTGTAGCCGTATGGATGAAAAAGCATTACCGCAATACCTTGTTATGGTCCTTGAATCATAAATCCGTAGTATTGGGTTTTACAGGTGGACTGTTTGCGGTGGCATTGGTTATGTTTTTTGCATTAGGACGTAGTTTTCTGCCATCTTTCAATGAAGGTTCGTTCACCATTAATATCAGTTCATTGCCGGGAATTTCTTTGGCAGAATCGGACAAATGGGACACCGTGCGGAAGAGTTGCTGATGTCTATTCCCGAAATACAGACTGTAGCCCGTAAAACGGGACGTGCCGAACTGGATGAGCATGCACTAGGGGTTAACGTGAGTGAAATTGAGGCTCCGTTTGAATTGAAAGACCGTTCCCGTCAGGAACTGGTAGCCGATGTGCGTGCCAAGTTATCTACCATTACCGGTGCGAATATCGAAATAGGCCAGCCTATCAGCCACCGCATCGATGCTATGCTTTCGGGTACCAAGGCCAACATTGCCATCAAACTGTTTGGTAACGATTTGAACAAGATGTTTGCCATCGGTAATCAGATAAAGGATGCTATCAGTAGCGTGGAGGGTATTGCCGACTTGAATGTGGAACAACAAATCGAACGTCCGCAGCTCAAGATTGTTCCCAAACGCGAGATGCTTGCCAAATTCGGTATTTCCTTGCCGGACTTTGCCGAATTTGTATCTGTAAACATGGCGGGTGAAGTTGTTTCGCAGGTATATGAAGAAGGCAAAGCGTTTATCTTATTGTCCGTACCAAGGACGAGGTGCGTGATGAGATGGAGAAAGTGCGTAACCTGATGATTGATACCGGTGACGGTCAGAAAATCCCTGTCAACTATGTAGCCGATGTGATTTCTGCCATGGGACCGAATACCATCAGCCGTGAGAACGTGAAGCGTAAGATTGTGATTTCAGCCAATACCAGCGGCCGTGATTTGCGCAGCGTGGTGAATGATATACAGGAACGGATTGATGCGCAAATCAAGCTTCCCGAAGGATATCATGTGGAATATGGCGGTCAGTTTGAAAGCGAGCAGGCGGCCAGCCGTACGCTGATGCTTACTTCGTTTATGAGTATCGTAGTTATCTTCCTGTTGCTTTATACCCAGTTTAAGAATGCAGCCCAAAGTGGAGTCATTTTGTTGAATTTGCCTTTGGCGTTGATTGGTGGGGTATTTGCATTGATGATAACAACGGGTGAGATAAGCATTCCGGCTATTATCGGTTTTATCTCGTTGTTTGGTATTGCTACCCGTAATGGTATGTTGTTGATAAGTCATTACAATACGTTGCGCGAAGAAGGTATGGATTTGAAAGAAAGCATTCTTCACGGTTCGTTAGACCGTTTGAACCCTATCCTGATGACTGCATTGTCTTCCGCGCTGGCTTTGATACCTTTAGCATTCCGTGGCGATTTGCCGGGTAATGAGATACAAAGTCCGATGGCGAAAGTTATTCTGGGAGGTCTTTTGACATCGACTTTCTTGAACGCTTTCATTATTCCGATTGTTTATGAACTGATGAATCGAAAGAAGAAATAATAGAAATATATGAAACGAATCTTATTTATAATAGCCTTCTGCTCTCCCTTGCTGGCGCAGGCCCAGAGTATTGAGCACATTTTTGAAAAGCATCGAGCAGAATAATAAAGAGCTCAAGGCGCAGAAACATGCAGCCGATGCAACCAAGATGGAAAACCGGACAAACAACAATTTGCCTGACCCTACAGTGAGCTACAGTTCTTTTACAGTAATGGTGCCGAAGGGGGCACGGTACGGAACTTGTCGCTTCACAAGGTTTTGATTTCCCTACTCAGTATATTGTCCGCAATCGGCAGGCTACTTTGCAGAACGAAGCGGTGGACAAGCAACAACAGGCTGCTCGCCGAGATATTTTGCTGAATGCGAAGAATCTCTGTCTAGACCTTATTCTGTTGAATCAGGAAAAAACATTGATGGATATCCGTATGAAAAATGCAGATGAATTACAGGCACTTTATGAAAAACGTCTGACTACCGGTGATGCGAACATATTGGAAGTCAATAAAATCAAAATGGAACGTATGAATGTGCAGACGGAAGTTGCCCAAAACAGCGCAGCCCACCGCACTGCCTTGCAATCTCTGCTTGCCATGAACGGCAACATGCCTTTAGAATTTGCTGAAACCACATACCCTGCCATACAGGAAATCAATGATTACAATGTCATGCGGGATGAGGTGATGGCATCAGACCTTGACTTGCAGGCCGCCGTCGCCACTGCCCGTGCCGCCGAGAAGCAGGTTTCGGTAGACCGTCAAGGATGGTTGCCGAAACTGGAAGCCGGTTTTCGCCGTAACACGGATGATGCGGTTTCGATGAATGGTTTTGTGGTAGGGGGCTCCTTGCCTTTGTTTCAGAATCGTAAAAAGGTAAAGATAGCCAAGGCACAGGCTATCAGCGCACAATTGATGCAAGAAAATGCTAAAGATCAGGTTGAAGCTTCTCTGATGTCTCTCTTCAATGAGATGCAGCAGTTGAAGGATGCCATGAATGCGTATGATGTTCCTTTGATGTACCGTTCGCTGGATTTATTGAAGCAAGCATTGACCGAGGGACAAATTTCATTGATTGAATATTTTGTGGAAACGGAAAATATTTATAAGAATCTCCAGGCGTATATGCAGATTGAGAATCAATACCAGAAGGTGATGGCGAACATTTACAAGAATAATCTGTAAAGCTGACAGTCTGTTCTTTTAACGCAGGTAGGGTAAAAACGGATGGCAGGATGGTACGGATAGTCAACAAACTATATCCGTGTTATCCTGCTTTTTCATTTAAAAAAGCATACTGTCGCTGTCAAAAATGTACCGAAGCGGATTGTGTTTTTTTGTCCGTAATCTTCCGGCTGATCAATGTTGCCGATAAGGTTTCTATTTCCTCCAGTCTCACATTATATCCGTCCGCCAGATGGTCTGTCAGCTGGTTTCCCAGGTTGGCTGAATCGTCCTATGATGATACTCTCCTTAAAGCCGAAGTACTTTGGCTAGAAATTCGAAGAATGCCGGTTACGTCCTTTTTTTGATTCTTAATAAAAGCTGGAAACGATTGTCGTTCAGAATGGCATAAAAAAATGTGCCGGAAGAATTGGGCTACCTTTTATGACAGAGTGACTTCCGACACATTTTTTCTTGTTTATTTCTATTTATTTCTTTTTTTCTTGGCTTCTTTCGCCCATTCTTTCGCTCCCTGCTCTTTCAGTTTCGCGGTGAAAGCCTTTGCTTTTTCCATGCTTGCGTTTTCGTCTTCGGGTGAAGCGTATGCATGTTTGTAACCTTTGGTCACGTTCCATTCACCTCGTGTGAAGTCCGGGAAGGCTACTGCCGCACAGCCGTTGTCCATAGAGATAGCTCCCAGTTCGGCCAGACAGCACCATTCGGCCAAGTCATATACATCCATGTCCAAAGGCAGTCCGTTTTGCAGACAATATACCAGACGGCTATCCATGATGAAGTCCATACCACCGTGGCCGCCGACTTCTTTTGCCATTTCACCATATTTCTTTAAAATAGGATGCTGGTATTTCTCAATAAGCGCTTCCATTTCTGCCTGGGGTAAGAATCCGTGAGAGTTCAAATCGTCTACTTTGGGTTGCACGCCCGATGCGGTCAGTTGTGCTGCATCCAAAGCATATCCTTCAACGGGATATTTATTGGCAAACCCTTTGCTTCCTGTCAGTTGGTACAAGCGGTTGTAAGGTTGGGGAGTCATTACATTATGTTGGATTTCAATAACTTTCCCATTTGCTGTGCGAAGCAGGGTGGTGGTATGATCTCCGTTGCGGAATTCTTTACATTCTTCGCCGGTTCTCTTCTCCACTAAATCTTTACCAACAACAGATTTGGTGTCCATAGCTACTAAAGTGGTTATACGGTCACCACGATGGATATCCAATGCTTGTGCTACAGGACCCAAGCCGTGAGTGGCATATACATCACCCCGGTGTTTCATGTTATAATCTAAACGCCATCCTAGTTTGTCTTCTTTGCCGTTTTTCCAATAATGATCCCAGAACGGGCTTAAATTGTGAATGTAGGCTCCTTGGGCACGGATTATTTCGCCAAATACACCTTGTTGTGCCATATTCAGTGTATTCATCTCAAACCAGTCATAGCAACAGTTCTCAAGAATCATGCAATGCTTGCGGGTTTTTTCACTCAGGTTGATTAAATCCCAGCATTCTTGCAGGTTCATGGCCGAGGGAACTTCAATAGCTACATTTTTACCGTTTTCCAATGCGCATTTTGCTACGGGGAAATGATGCAACCAGTCTGCGGCGATATAAACTAAATCTATGTCTGTACGTTTACATAATTCTTCATATCCCTTTTCTCCGGAATAAATGGCAGCTTTCGGCATAGATGCTTTCTTTAGGATATCCTGACATTTTTCTGCACGAGATGCTTCATAATCACAAAGTGCCACAATTTGTGTGCCGGGAATATAAGTGAAGCGCTCTACGGCTCCGGGACCTCGCATTCCCAATCCGACAAATCCTACGCGGACTACTTCCATTTTCGGGATGGTTAAGCCTAATACACTTTTCTGGCCGGACGGACGTTCAGGAGTGTCAATCACAATGGTTCCTTTGTCCCATTTCCAGGAATCTCCTGAACTTACGGTTTGTGCTGTCGTGGTTTGTGGTAAACACATGCATAGGGTTGTACCCATACATAAGCTTATCATCAATGATTTAAAGGTTCTCATACTTTTTGAATTTAAAGATTAAAATTTAAAAAATATAGGTTGTTTCTTGAGTCAAACTACTTGAAACTTAATTATATTTCACATTAATAATAAGAATATTTTTTATTTTTGCGCTCAAAGATAATTAATCTTTTTTGATTATGGATATAAGATTCGTCCTCTTTTTTTCTGAGAAAAAGGTGAGTTAATAAATAAAATGAAGGAAGGGAAAAAGTGGGATCAAGACAGAAGTTGTGAAGATATGAGTGAAAATCTAAAAATAGTCAAGGTTTGTTGATTGAAAACGATCAAGAAAGGAAATAATTTAGTCCAAAAGATCGTTTAGTAAGGAGATTTGGCGGGATTTTTTTAATTTTGCACTTACAACTAATTAACAGATAAGAAAATGCCGTTAAATTTACCCGATAAACTACCTGCTATTGAATTGCTGAAGGAGGAAAATATCTTCGTCATAGACAATTCACGTGCCAGTGCACAGGATATTCGTCCGTTAAAAATCGTGATATTGAATTTGATGCCGTTGAAGATAACGACAGAAACGGATTTGGTACGTTTGCTTTCCAACACTCCCTTGCAGTTGGAAATATCATTTATGAAGTTGAAAAGCCATACATCGAAAAATACGCCGGTGGAACATATGAAAGCATTCTATCATGACTTTGATTTGATGCGTGGCGAGAAATATGACGGGATGATTATTACGGGGGCTCCGGTAGAGCAGATGCCGTATGAGGATGTGAATTATTGGAATGAGATTACTACTATTTTTGATTGGGCGCGTACTCATGTTACCTCAACTCTCTATATTTGTTGGGCGGCCCAAGCCGGGCTTTATCATTTCTATGGAGTTCCCAAATATCCGCTGAAACAAAAAATGTTTGGTATTTTCCGCCATCATATCAATGTACAGGGATTGCCCATATTCCGTGGTTTTGATGATGAGTTTTTTGTACCACATAGCCGTCATACCGAAATACACCGTGAGGATATTCTGAAAGTAAAAGAGTTGGCTTTGATAGCTGAGTCTGATGAGTCTGGGGTTTATATGGCTATGGCTCGTAATGGGCGTGAATTCTTTATTACCGGGCATTCGGAGTATTCTCCTTATACGCTTGATACGGAATATAAGCGTGATTTGGGGAAAGGGTTGCCTATTGAAATGCCTGTAAATTATTATAAGGACGATAATCCGGACAATGCCCCGGTGGTGCGTTGGCGCGGACATGCCAATTTGTTGTTTTCTAATTGGTTGAACTATTATGTATATCAGGAAACCCCGTTTGATATAAACGAGATACGATGATCAGACAACGAAAAATAGAATTATTAGCTCCTGCTAAAAATCTGGAGTGCGGTATTGCAGCTGTTGATCACGGTGCTGATGCCATTTATATTGGTGCTCCCCGTTTCGGAGCACGTGCGGCTGCGGGGAATTCATTGGAGGATATTGCTGAGTTGGTGCGGTACGCTCATGTATATAATGTCCGTATCTATGTGACTGTGAATACGATTCTGAAGGATGAGGAACTGAAAGATACGGAAAAAATGATTTGGGATTTATACCGTGCCGGAGTGGATGCTTTGATAGTGCAGGATATGGGATTGTTGGAATTGAATCTGCCACCTATACCGTTACATGCCAGCACGCAGATGGATAATCGTACTTCTCAAAAAGTAAGATTCCTGGCTGAGGCAGGTTTCCGTCAGGTGGTATTGGCTCGTGAACTTTCTCTTGTTGAAATAGAAAATATCCATCATGCTTGTCCTGATGTGCCTTTGGAGGTATTTGTACATGGTGCTTTGTGTGTAAGCTATAGTGGACAATGTTATGTTAGTCAGGCTTGTTTTGGGCGTAGTGCCAACCGGGGGGAATGTGCCCAGTTCTGTCGCCTGGCTTTTGATATGATAGACGCGGACGGTAAATCTATAGTAAGGAATAAGCATCTATTGTCTCTGAAAGATTTGAATCAGAGCGAAGAGTTGGAGCAATTGCTGGATGCCGGAGCTTCTTCCCTGAAAATAGAGGGACGTTTGAAGGATGTATCTTACGTTAAAAATGTAACAGCTTACTATCGCCAGAAGCTGGATACTATTTTCAAACGTCGTAAAGAGTATATCCGTGCTTCATCGGGAGAAGTGAAATTAGAGTTCAAACCTCAATTGGATAAGAGTTTCAGTCGTGGTTTTACTAATTATTTTCTTTTTGACAGGAATAAGGATATTTTTTCTTTGATACTCCCAAGTCTTTAGGGGAGGAGATGGGAACAGTGAAGGAAATTCGTGGTAATTATCTTACCGTAGCCGGAATCAAGTCTTTTAATAATGGAGATGGTGTTTGTTTTTTGGATGAGACTGGTAAGTTGCAGGGATTTCGCATAAACCGGGTGGAGAATAATAAATTATTTCCTCAGGAGATGCCTCGGATAAAGCCCCGTACGATACTTTATCGTAATTTTGATCAGGAATTTGAGAGGTTGATGTCGCGTAAATCAGCCGAAAGGAAAATTGCTGTCATTTTTAAAATTGGCTGAGAATAATCGGGGGCTTTTACTCTGTCTCTGACTGATGAAGGATGATAACAGTGTCAGTGTGGTGCTGGAAAGGGAGAAGGAACGTGCCCGTACTCTGCAGGAAGATTAACTTGCGTACACAACTTGGAAAGTTAGGAAATACTCCATTTGAAGCATCAGATATAGTGATTGACTGGTCGGACAATTGGTTTATTCCGGCTTCTATGCTTGCCGAACTTCGCCGTAAGGGAATAGAGAAACTGCTGGAAGTGCGCCGTATTAACTATCGGCAGGAAATTTACAAGTTGCCTCGAACGCATCATGCTTTTCCTGTGAATGAATTGACTTATTTGGGAAATGTGATGAATGCTGATGCTGTTTCCTTCTATAGGAATCATGGTGTGCAGCGTATTGCTCCGGCTTATGAAAAAGCTCCGACAGAAGAAGCAGTATTGATGTTTTGCAAGCATTGTTTGCGTTATAGTATGGGATGGTGCCCCTCTTGGCATAAAGTGCGTTCTCCTTATAAGGAACCTTATTATCTGGTTAGCTCGGATAACAGGCGTTTCCGTTTAGAGTTTGATTGTAAGAATTGTCAGATGAAAGTCTATGCTGAAAAGTAAGTACATCGGATTACTGTTTTTGGTATTGGCTATTTTGATGGCTTGCCAATATCCTTCACCTGTTACTTCGAGTGAGGATATGCCGCAAAAGACAAGGGATTCTGTCAATTATTTGGTGGAACGGCATTATACATTAAACAGTAATTTTGAGGTTACTTCAGATTCGCTTATGTTACAGCAACTACCATTGGTTGATGTGCTTCCTGTTTTTAAAGGAGAACGGCTGGTGGTAGCGGAGTTTATGATACAACCTGCTGATAGTGTGGATTCTGTATGGGTGAAGGTCGCACGGGACCAGGAAACAATGGGATGGGTACATGAAAAGGAATTGTTGGAGAAAGTAGTCCCTGTGGATTCAGTGTCACAGTTTATTCATTTTTTCAGTAATTCTCATACCATCGCTTTCTTTATCATATTAGGCTTTTTCGGTATTTGGTATGTTCATAGGGCTATTCGTCGCCAGAAGCTGCAATTAATTTGGTTGAATGATATTGATAGCGTTTTTCCTACAGTTCTTTCTTGGTTGGTAGCTACCGCAGCTACGCTTTATGCTAGTATTCAGCATTTTGTTCCAGGAACTTGGGAGCAGTTTTATTATAATCCTTCTTTGAATCCTTTTAGCTTGCCTTTTATTCTTTCTCTTTTCATGTTTAATATTTGGGGAATTATTCTTGTGGGGTTGGCTACTTTAGATGATTTGTTTCATCAGACACATATTGAAGCTGCATGTTTTTATTTGTTGGGATTGATGTCCTGCTGCATCTTTCTATATTTGTTTTTTACATTTACTACGTACTACTATTTGGGTTATCCATGTTTATTGGTATATGCTGTATGGTCATTTAATCGTATAAAGCACGCTTCTCGGTATAAATTCAGTTGTGGAAATTGCGGGGCGAAGATGAAGAATAAAGGAGTGTGTCCTCATTGCGGCGCTGTCAATGAATAATTTTATTGTTTGCTTCTTTTAACAAAGACTCAAGCAGTTTTCTATAGTAAACAGCATTTTCTCTATGTACATACACTCAAACGAATAGGTTTGTTTTAGGAGCTATTCGCTTCATTTGCAGCAATAATAAAGTTCTTACTTTTCTTAGTGTGACAGAAAATAAATTTGATTTGGTAAATGTGGAAACAGAAAGGGAGTTCTGCGAAGAACCCCCTTTTTATTTTTGCAAGAATGGTTAGAAGTGATAACGTATATCCACCCCCAGTTGTAAAGGTCTGCTTTTTTGTTCGAATCCTCTATGCATGGTTTCAAAATAGAAGGTTGTATAATCCTTGTTGGTTAAATTACGTCCCCATACATCTATCTGTAAAGCTTCTGTCTGCAAAGAAATGCGCCCGTTCAGTGTTCCGTAAAAACTTTGTGAGACATTGTTTTTTCAGTCCAATAAATTTTCCTGCTCCGGTATAGCTCATGCCTAAAGTCAGGCTTTGCATCCAATTGCTTTATCGAAAAAGAAACTATAATTTGCGCCTGCATTCATGGTATGGCGGGGAACAAATGGTACATAATTGCCGCTATAATCAATTTGCTCTTCTGATGATGTAGTACCTCCGTCATATTTTTGAATGTGGAATGAGTATATCCATAACTTACATTCATATTCAGGTTTTTGTTGATAGATGCCAGAAAGCTGGCCTCTACTCCATAACTTTCGCTACTACCGGCATTGACCATCATTCGTCCCAAGCCACTATTGACAAATTTGGCGATTTGTTGGTCGTGGGTATCCATGTAGAATGCGGCAAGGTCGGTCTTCAGTTTGCCGTTGAACAAACTGAGATGTGATCCCACTTCGTAATTCCAGCTGTACTCGGGCTTGTAGACTGTTGTTTCTTGTACGTTCAATTCTTTTCCGTAGTTGGGCATGTGTTGCTTGATCATTCCTTCTATCATACCTGCCATAGATTCTGGTGCCTTGTTTAGTATGGCTTCAATCATTTTTTGTTGCATGTCACTTTGTATCAGTTCTGAAAACATCTGTACGTTATACCCTCCGGAACGATATCCTTTGGTTATGCTTACATACATATTGTTTGCAGGACTGAAATCGTATTTAAAAGCTAGTTTGGGAAGTAGCTGTACATAGTCGTTTTTTTCTTTTCCTTCCAATAGCGGTGCGGCATTCAAATTTCTGAATGGAATATTAAGGGGAGGCATTGCCATTTTAAGAAAGAAATCGAAATCGATATTACTATCCGAGAAATAATTCATAGACATTTTTTCATATTCCAAACGCAAACCTGCTGTTACTGAAAGGCCTTTCACAAACAGGTCATTGAATGTAGATTGGTGGTACAGTGCGGTGCTGAATACCGGTGTGTCAAAACTTCCACTTACACGGATACGGTTGTTCAAAACGTCCAGACTCATTTCAGGGGTACGGGGATTGTCTAAATGAATTTTCTTGAAAGTATTGTTGATGTTTCCTTCGATCATATCGGTCACTCCGTCCTCCATGAAGTTTACCGGACCGGTGGTATGTAGCCATTGATAAAAACCACTAACTCCTGTAACCCATTGCCAGCGCTTGTTGTTTTTGCTTTTAAAAGTAATCTCTTCACTGATGGTATTCAGACGTTGCTTTTGCTCAATAGTATAAATGCTGACAGGCAGGAAATCCTGGTCCATAAACATACGGTCATTTAAATTCTGAAATCCAGTAACAGCGCTTAAGATAAACTTTTGTGCCTGGTATTCAATATTCAAACCGGTATTGAACAGTCCACGGCGATAAGTACAATCCTGATCGTATGAAATCTTCCCTGTGTAGTTTTTATATTTTTCATTCTCTTTGTCGTATCCGTCTATAGCTCCTGTATAGTAATAAGGGTATCCTCCTTCGTCACTATAATCATAGCCTATGGTAAAGTCTAGTTTTAGGTTTTCTGAAGGCAGCCAGATAGCATGTATTCGTCCGCCTCCCGCTTCCATATTATCTACTTTTTTCCCATTAAGAGAATTGCGGAAGAATCCGTCTGAGCCCTCATAATAACCACCGGCGGAGAAAGCAAAACAGTCACTCCAACGATGGTAATGGGTTAATGAAGCACTGCGGTAGTTACTTTTTGTTCCATAACTCAGTTTTACGTCTGTTCCCTGATAGGAGAATGGAGAGCGGGTATGTACTTTGATTAATCCCCCCATGGTATTGCGTCCGTACAAGGTTCCTTGTGGACCGCGAAGAATATCAATACGTTCTATATCATAAAAATTGAAATCAAATGCAGATTTGTCAATGTAAGGGATATTGTCCACATACAAACCTACCGCAGGAGTGTTGATACGCGAACCGATTCCCCGGATATAAATAGCTGAGGTGAGTCTTGAACCATAGTCGGGCATAAAGAAATTGGGTACCAGTGAACTCACGTTCTTTAAAGTTGTGATTTGGTTTGCTTGCATATCTTTTTGGGAGAGTAAAGATACGGCTGTAGGGAGTTCCCTTAATTTTCCGGTTTCTTTAGGTGAAGCGATAACCACCACCTCTTCTATATCAATGACTTTCGTAGTGTCCTTAGGCAGCGTGTTGATATTTTCCGCAAAAGTTGTTGTAGCCAGCAGGCAGGATGTAATGAATAAAATGTTTTTTCTCATATTTATTGTTTGGTTTTATTTGATACATCACGGATGACCAGAGTTGTTACAAGTTTCTACCAGGCGGAAAATTTATACATTCCACTCTGTATAATCCATGATGGAGAATGATTCCGGCTGCAAAGTAACGGTAAACCTGATATGTGTGCAATCCTAATAAATGAGGATTTTATATTCTGTCTGCCTCAATGTAACCGTTCATCACAGCATAGACAGTTAGCCCGGATACAGATTTGATACCCAGTTTTTCGGTAATATTCTTGCGGTGGGAGATGACAGTGGTCAGGCTGATATGAAGTTTGTCTGCTATTTCCTTATTGATAAGTCCTTTGGTGATAAGTATCAATACTTCTATTTCCCGGATAGACAATTCATGTTCTGTTTTTTCTATATGCATTGCTTTATCTACTGCTTGTTTTCTTGCCTGATGTCCATATTGGCGTAATTGATGGATGTCTTTTATCAAAGAACCTTCATCTTGGTAGATATTCAGCTTGGGGATACCGGATAATTGAGGTTGGTTGTCACCTCCTGCTAATACAATTGTTTTTGGTTTACGAAGTAAAAAGAAGGAAGTATGTTCAAAATAGATTTGGGCAGAAATAAAATAGTGGGCATACATGTCCGGTGTGTCATCCGTCAACTCACCAAACGAATGGAATACACGGATAGTAGCCATTGGAATGATATCTTCCAAAATGTTTTTTAACCCCAGACAAGTAAGGGTATTTGGATCTACTATGGCTATTTCGGGATGATGCATAATGCTTTCTTTGGTGCAAAGATACATATCTTTTAGAAAAAATAGGTTCATAAAGATGAAGAAATCTTCTTTTGGACAACTAAGTCCCTCACTTATTTGTTGTTAGAGTATATAAAGCTTAAAACCTTAACAATATGAAATATGATATAGCGATAATCGGTGGGGGACCTGCCGGATATACGGCTGCGGAAAGAGCTGCTGCCGGAGGATTGAAAACTGTGATTTTTGAAAAGAAAGCCATGGGAGGTGTTTGTTTGAATGAAGGATGTATCCCTACGAAAACTCTTTTGTATTCAGCAAAATTATTGGATAATGCAAAAGGTGCGGCAAAATATGGAATTGCTGTACCGGATGGAATCAGCTTCAATTTGGAGAAAATAATAGACCGTAAAGATAAAGTGGTCAAGAAACTGACCGGAGGTGTAAAACAGACTGTGAAATCTTATGGAGCCGAATTGATAGAAAAAGAAGCGGTTATAACCGGAGAAGATAATGGACTGATTCAAATTTTAGCCGGAGGAGAAAAATATGAAGTGATTTATCTGTTGGTTTGTACAGGTTCGGATACCGTGATTCCACCCATTAAAGGCTTGTCGGAAATAGACTACTGGACTTCCAAAGAGGCTTTGGAAATGGCTGTATTACCTAAATCGCTGGCTATTATTGGTGGCGGAGTAATTGGAATGGAATTTGCTTCTTTCTTTAATAGTATGGGGGTAAAGGTGAGTGTCATTGAGATGATGCCTGAAATATTAGGGGCTATGGACAAGGAAACCAGTGCGATGTTACGTACAGAGTATCAGAAGCGAGGGATTAACTTCCAATTGAATTCTAAAGTGATTGAAGTCAGTCCGGCAGGAGTTACCATAGAAAAAGCCGGTAAATTGTCACTGATTGAAGCGGATAAGGTTCTGGTAAGTGTAGGCAGAAAAGCGAATCTAAACCAAGTGGGACTGGATAAACTAAAAGTGGAAATGGTGCGTAACGGTGTAAAAGTGGATGAACACATGCTTACTTCCCATCCTAAAGTCTATGCTTGTGGAGATATAACCGGATACTCCATGCTGGCTCATACGGCTATTCGTGAAAGTGAAGTTGCCATTAATCATATTCTGGGAGTGGAGGACCGGATGAATTATCATTGTGTACCGGGGGTGGTATATACGAATCCTGAACTGGCCGGAGTGGGAAAAACGGAAGAGGAGTTGAAAGCATCAGGGACCAGCTATCATGTACAGAAATTACCGATGGCTTATTCGGGGCGTTTCGTGGCAGAAAATGAAACAGGGAACGGGCTTTGCAAATTGATTCTGGATGAGGAAGACCGCATTATAGGTTGCCATTTGTTGGGAAATCCTGCTTCGGAAATAATTGTTGTAGCGGGGATTGCCGTTCAATATGGATATACTGTAGAAGAATTTCAAAAAACGGTATTTCCACATCCTACGGTAGGTGAGATTTATCACGAAACACTTTTTGCATAATGTTTTGCATAGATAACCGCTGTACGGATGTTTATTTCAATTTGGCAGTGGAGGAGTATCTTTTAAAGCAGACACAGGGGGATTATTTTGTAATTTGGCAGTCGGAACCTTCCGTGGTCATGGGCAAGAATCAGTCTGTTCGTGCCGAGGTGAATGAGGATTACAGGATAGAGAAGGGCATTCGTTTGGCTCGTAGGTTTTCGGGAGGTGGTGCAGTTTACCATGATAAGGGAAATATTAATCTTACTTTTATAGAAACGACATCGCAACCCCTGTTTGAAGACTATTTGCAGCGTATTGTTGGTTTTCTGGAAACGATGGGAGTCACGGCCTATACGGATGAGCGTTTGGGGATTTATCTGGATGGAAAGAAAATATCGGGCGTGCGCAATGTATTCATAAAAACCGTGTGATGTATCATTGTACTTTGTTATTTTCTGCAAACTTGGATGTACTTCATACAGTGTTGAAGGGGAAGTCTGATGAATTGGAGTCGATTCCCGGATTAAAGAATATCCGTGCCGTACCGTCTGTACCTAGTGAAGTGGTCAATCTCAATTGTTTTTTGGATGTTTCGGTGAATATCAAACGGTTTATTCATCTTTTGTTTCATTACTTCTTGATAGAAGATGAAAAGAATAGCATTTATCATTTTTTCCCGAAAGGATTTGGCGGCAATCGAGTTGCTGAAAGTAGAAAAATATGCTAATGAGGATTGGATACATCATCGGGTCACCTTAAAAAAGATTTAAGTTAAAACTTTCTTTTTCAGTGGCTTGTTGTTCATATAAAAGGATTAAAAAAAATAAAATTATCAATATGTCAAGATTTGAAATAAAAATGCCTA
>ENA-OQBV01000583-OQBV01000583.1-human-gut-metagenome-genome-assembly--contig:-NODE-583-length-20259-cov-4.205245_pt1 | contig 20259 bp, 17 predicted proteins | sample MGYA00242750_ERZ504559 | MGnify/ENA primary metagenome ERZ504559 (study PRJEB26092, sample SAMD00036230) | human gut metagenome | host: Homo sapiens | study: EMG produced TPA metagenomics assembly of... | reverse complement strand
AGAGAGGCTATGATGCCTGCCCCTACTGTAATTGCTGTAGAAGTTAGGAAAGCGGAAAGATCCGATTCATTATAATAAACAGCAAGAAAGGAGCATAGAATAAGGAAGCCTGCTTCTATGAAGAATAGAGAACCCATAATCCGGGCTATCATTTTTGTGTTTATCATCAATTGAAGAATTTTTCTATTTTCTTAATCATCATCCCTAAACAGAATACCACAACATGGTCATTGGGCTGAATAACAGTATTACCTGTTACCAATATACCTTCGCCATTGCGGATGAGTCCGCCGATGGTTGCCCCTTTGGGTAATCCGGCGTCTTTGACAGCGCATTTGGTAATACGGGAACCATTTTTGACTGTGAATTCAGCCACATCAGCATTAGCGAAGGTCAGACATTTTACATTAGAAACATCGGCGTCCAGCATCATTTGGTAAATATGGCTGGCGGCAATCATCTTTTTATTGATAACCGTACCGATATCCAAGCTTTCTGCCATACTGATATAATCAATATTTTCTACTTCCGCCACAGTCTTGGTTACTCCCATGCGTTTAGCGGCAAGACAGGCCAGAATATTGGTCTCAGAATTGTCTGTCAAAGCGACAAAAGCCTCGGTATTCCTTAATCCTTCTTCCATGAGTAAATCCATATCCCGCCCATCTCCGTTGATAATCATTACTTTTTCGTCCACAGCTTCAGTAAGTCGGTTGCATCTGTTGATGTCATTCTCAATAATCTTGACCTGCATATAATCTGGTACGTATTGTGTGGTGCGTACAGCGATTCGGCTGCCGCCCATAATCATTACATTGCGTACATCGGGATAAGTTTCTTTTCCTGCTATTTTACGGATATAAGGAATGTATTTCTTTGTTGTGGTGAAATAAACAATATCATGCAATTTGATAGCATCGTCTCCACGGGGGATGATTGTTTCATTTCCCCGCTTAATAGCTACAATATGGAATGGAATATTACGTCCTCCCAGTTCATGAAGGGGAACGTTCAGAATTTCTGCCGTTTCTCGCATTTTGGTACCTATCAGGACTAGTGCACCGCCGCAAAACTCCCACCACTGACGTATCCAGCTCATTTTGATGGCATCTACTATATCTTTAGCAGCCAGCATTTCCGGATAAATCAGTGAGTGTACTCCTAGTTGGGAAAAGAATTCTTTATGTTTAGGAAGTAGATATTCGTAATTGTCAATCCGGGCTACAGTCTTTTTAGCTCCCATATTAGTAGCCAACATGCAGGCCGTCATATTGCGGCTTTCTTCTGGCATGACCCCGATAAATAAATCTGCGCCTGCCACTCCTGCATTTTTAAGGCCGGAAATGGAAGTGGGGGATGCATTGACAGTCATTAAGTCGAAGTTGGAATCAAGTTTGCTCAACTTTTCTTCGTTTTCATCCATCAAAATGATGTCTTGCTTTTCATCCGATAATAATTTCGCCAAATGGGTGCCTACTGCTCCTGCTCCTGCAATAATGATTTTCATTGTTCGTCTCTCTTAGAATGATATCAAAATTTTGTAAATACCTTCTTCGTCCATGCCGCAAATATGATATAGTTCTTTTACTGAACCATGCTGGACAAATAGATCCGGTAATCCGACACGTTTTACTTGTGGATTGTACTCATTATCTGCCATAAATTCCAGTATGGCACTGCCCATTCCACCTTTTAGCACACCATCTTCAATAGTGACCACTTGCTTGAATCTCTTGCCTATTTCGTGTAACATACTTTCATCTAACGGCTTCAAGAAACGCAAATCATAATGGGCAATGCTTTTTCCTGTTTCCTGTTCGGCATGTGTGATAGCCTTTTCTGCTTGAACACCAATGGGACCCAGTGTAATGACCGCTATGTCTTTTCCTTCTTTTAATTTTCTTCCTTTTCCTATCTCAATCTCTTGCATTGGGCATTTCCAGTCTACCAATGACCCTCTTCCGCGTGGATAACGGATGACAAAAGGACCTTTATTGGGTAACTGGGCGGTATACATCAAACAACGTAGTTCATGTTCGTTGTAAGGGGAGGCTACAATGAGATTGGGTATCGGTCTCATATAAGCCAGATCGAATGCTCCGTGATGAGTAGGACCGTCTTCCCCTACTAATCCAGCGCGGTCTAGGCATAATACTACATTGAGTTTTTGTATCGCTATATCGTGAATCACATTGTCATAGGCACGTTGCATGAAGGACGAATAGATATTGCAGAAAGGTAATAGGCCATCTTTTGCCATTCCTCCTGAAAAAGTAACGGCATGTCCTCGCAATTCCCACATCAAAACCTCTTTCGGCATGGCTTTCATTAATATGTTCATGGAGCATCCTGAAGGCATTGCGGGAGTAACTCCTACGATTTTATCGTTTGTTTGGGCTAGTTCCAATAGGGTATTTCCAAAAACATCCTGAAACAAAGGGGGCATTCCTTTGGTATCGACAACGATACGCTCTCCGGTTTCTTTGTCGAATATGCCTGGAGCATGCCAGATGGTGGCAGCTTTTTCTGCCGGACCGAAACCTTTTCCTTTGGTGGTATGTATATGGAGTAGTTTAGGTCCTTGCATATCTTTAATCTCTTTTAATACACGTGCCAAATTGTTGACATCGTGTCCATCAATAGGTCCGAAATAACGGATATTCATGCCTTCAAATACATTTTGCTGTTGTACCAGCATGGATTTCAGGCTGTTGTTAAATCGTATCAGGCTTTTCCGGCGTTCTTCATTCAGGATACCCCATCGATGGAACATTTGTGATATTTTATAGCGTATCCGGTTGTATCCTTCAGACATTTGCAGGTTCAACAGATATTGTTTCATACCTCCTACACTACGGTCTATAGCCATATTGTTGTCATTCAGGATAATCAGCAGGTTATTAGGAGTTGACGAGGCATTGTTCAGTCCTTCGAAAGCTAGTCCGCCACTCATGGAACCGTCACCAATTACGGCAACGACATGCCGGTTGTTCTCTCCGTGTTTTTTGGCTGCTACAGCCATACCCAAAGCTGCGGAAATAGAATTTGACGCATGCCCGCAAGTAAATGTGTCATATTCACTTTCGGATGGAGAAGGGAAAGGACGTATGCCATTTAGTTTACGGTTGGTGCAGAACGCATCCCGGCGTCCGGTTAAAATTTTATGCCCGTAAGCTTGATGCCCTACATCCCATACAATGCGGTCATAGGGCGTGTTGAATACATAATGTAAGGCGACGGTCAGTTCTATTACGCCCAAACTGGAACCGAAATGCCCCGGATTACATGAGAGCTCATCTATAATCTTTTGCCTTAGCTCTTTACACACTTCGGGCAGTTTGTCTGCGCTTAAATGACGCAAATCGTCCGGAGTATCTATGCTTTGCAGCAAGTTATATAAATTATCCTGTTCCATTCTTATGATATGATAAATATCGTGCAAAAATAGCATAAATATGTGTATTATGATTACATTTGCCCTTAAATTTTAAAAGCTTTTCTTATCGTATGAATTTCAGAACGCAAGTAGAATTACCTAAAAGGGAAGCAGAAATCCGACATTCGGATCGAATCATGCTATTTGGTTCTTGTTTTGCGGAAAATATCGGAAATTTGTTGTTAACAAATAAGTTCCGTTGTGATGTAAATCCTTTTGGAATTCTCTATAATCCTTTATCTGTTGTGGAAGCTCTTTGGCAAATTCTATCCCATCAAACATATATGGAAGAGGATTTGTTCTATGCCGGAGGCTGTTGGCACAGTTGGATGCATCATAGTGTTTTTTCAGCCTCTACGGCAGCATCTTGTTTATCTTCTATAAATACTCGGCTGGCACAGGCTTCAGCCGGACTTCCTCAGCTTGATTGGCTGGTTATTACTTGGGGGACTGCTTTTGCTTATTGGCTGAAAGAAAGGACCATGGTGGTAGGAAATTGCCATAAACAGCCCGACAGCCTTTTTACCCGACAACTTCTTACAGTAGAGGAAATTGTCACTGAATGGGAATGTGTGTTGGTGGAATTGAGAAAAGTAAATCCGTCCTTGAAGATACTTTTCACTGTCAGCCCCATACGGCATAGCAAAGATGGTATGCATGGTAATCAGATAAGTAAGTCCACTTTGCTCCTCGCAGCGGATGAATTGTGCCGCCGCTGGTCTGATTGTTACTATTTCCCTTCTTATGAAATCATGATGGATGAACTTCGTGATTATCGTTTTTATGCAGATGACATGTTGCATCCCTCTCCTGTAGCTGTATCTTATCTATGGGAATGTTTTACAGAATGTTATTTTAGTAAAGAAACGGATAGAATAATGAAAGAGTGGGAGGATATCCGGAAGGCTTTAGCTCACAAACCGTTTAATGCCCAATCTGAAACATATCGTAAATTTTTAACTCAAATAGTGTTAAAGATAGAGCGACTTAAAGAAAAGTTCCCGTATTTTGACCTTCAAAAAGAATTAGAACAATGTCAAGCTCGATTGAAAATATAGAAAAAGTTCTGGGAGCAAAGCGGTTTGGAAACCGTAGTGCACAGATTGATTGGATTTTAACTGATAGCCGTTCATTGTGTTTTCCGGAAGAAACATTATTTTTTGCTTTAAAAACCAAACGGAATGACGGGCATAAATATCTTTCGGAATTGTATGAACGTGGAGTCCGTAACTTTGTAGTGGGTGAATTGCCGGCTGATATGCAATCTTTTCAAGATGCGAATTTCCTGCAGTTGACCAATCCTCTGAAAGGATTACAGAAATTGGCGGAAAAACATCGGGAGCAGTTTCAGATTCCGGTTATAGGAATTACGGGAAGTAATGGAAAAACCATTGTGAAGGAATGGTTATATCAATTGCTTAGTCCAGATCGTGTGGTAACCCGTTCGCCACGTAGCTATAACTCACAGATAGGTGTGCCACTTTCGGTGTGGTTGATGAATGAGCACACTGAGTTGGCTATTTTTGAAGCGGGTATTTCCGAAATGGGTGAAATGGAGGCGTTGCAGACTATCATTAAACCTACTGTGGGTATTTTGACTAATATTGGTGGTGCGCATCAAGAGAATTTTTTCTCTTTACAGGATAAATGTATGGAGAAACTTACTTTGTTCAAAGACTGTGACGTTATTGTTTATGATGGCGATAACGAATTGATAAGTTCGTGTGTGGCAAAATCTCTTTTTGCCTCGCGTGAGATTGCTTGGTCGAAAAAGGACAATGAACGTCCGTTGTTTATTGAGTCCATTCAAAAAGGAGAACATGCTACCACTATTAAATACCGTTATCTGGGGATGCCGAATGAATTTAGTATTCCTTTTATAGATGACGCTTCTATTGAGAATTCGTTGCATTGTCTGGCTGTGGCTTTGTATATGATGGTTCCCCCTGAACAAATAACCGAGCGCATGGCGCGTTTGGAACAGATTGCTATGCGTCTGGAGGTAAAAGAAGGCAAGAATGGCTGTGTGTTGATCAATGATAGTTATAATTCAGATTTGGCTTCTTTGGATATTGCTCTTGACTTTATGTCGCGTCGTTCTGATGATAAAGGGAAAAAACGGACACTTATCCTCTCGGATATGCTTGAAACAGGACAGAGCAGCAAACTACTTTATCGTCAGGTTGCCGAATTGGTACATAGCCGGGGAGTAGAGAAGATTGTCGGGGTAGGAGAGGAAATTCGGACTGCTGCTGCCCGTTTTGAGATAGAAAAGTATTTTTTTCGTACTACAGAAGAATTATTGGAATCGGATTTGCTGGCCGGGCTGCGTAATGAGGTGATTTTGGTAAAAGGTTCGCGTGCTTTTCATTTTGACCGGATTTCAGATCGTTTGGAACTGAAAGTGCATGAAACCATTTTGGAGATCAATTTGAATGCTTTGGTTGATAACTTGAATTATTATCGCAGCAAACTGAAACCGGAAACAAAAATGGTATGTATGGTGAAGGCTTCTGCATACGGTGCCGGTTCATACGAGATAGCTAAAACACTGCAAGATCACCGTGTGGATTACTTGGCGGTAGCTGTGGCTGATGAAGGTTCGGATTTGCGGAAAGCGGGAATCACCTGTTCCATTATGATTATGAATCCTGAGTTGACAGCATTCAAGACCATGTTTGATTATAAATTGGAACCCGAGGTTTACAGTTTTCATTTATTGAATGAACTGATTAAAGCTGCTGAGAAAGAAGGCGTAACGAATTTCCCCATTCATATTAAATTGGATACGGGGATGCACCGTTTGGGTTTTGCACCCGAAGAGATTCCAGAACTGATAGACCGTCTGAAGAAGCAGACAGCTGTTATTCCACGTTCTGTATTCTCTCATTTGGTAGGCAGTGACGGGGCTCAGTTTGATTCGTTTACGCGCAGACAGATAGAAATGTTTGAAGCTGCTTCTGAATGTTTGCAGGAGGCTTTTCAGCATAAGATATTGCGTCATATCTGTAATACAGCCGGGATAGAACGCTATCCGGGTGCTCAGTTCGATATGGTGCGTTTGGGAATCGGTCTTTATGGAATTGATCCGTTTACCTATCAGATTATCAATAATGTAAGTACATTAAAAACCACTATTCTTCAGATTCATGAGGTTCCTAAGGAAGAAACAGTGGGGTATAGTCGTAAAGGACATTTGGAAAGGGATTCCCGTATTGCCGCTATTCCTATCGGCTATGCCGACGGACTGAACCGACGTTTGGGAAATGGACATGCCTATTGTTTGGTGAATGGGCAGAAAGCGTCATACGTGGGTAATATCTGTATGGATGTGTGCATGATTGATGTGACGGATATTGATTGTAAGGAAGGGGATAAAGCTATCATCTTCGGAGATGATTTACCGGTCACTGTTCTGTCAGAGATTCTGGAAACTATTCCATACGAGATCTTGACCAGTGTGTCTAATAGGGTAAAACGAGTTTATTACCAGAATTAACGAAAAAAAGAACGAAAGAAAAAGACATGAAAAGGATGAACATACGTTACTTTTGCGTATCTTTAGGAAGTTACTAAAAATAGATAGCTATGAAACGTATATTCTTCCTTTTGTTATGTTTTTGTTTCTCGGTGTTGTCATTTGCCCAGAGAACGAATGAGGCTAAGCAGTTGACCAAACAGGACTCTTTGCGTTTGCAGCAACTATTGAGCGGTCAAGTCGAAATTGTGATAGATGATGAAACACAGAAAGAAATTGACAGATTGTTCAATCCTGAAAAGTGGAAAATGAAATCAACTCCCTTCCCTAAAAAAAACATGAAGTTTGAAACGGAACTTCCTCGTTATTATATCTCTCAAGTGGATACAATAGATGGTAGAGGGTATATCAGACTATTGCCGTACGGACCGTTTGAAACTCCGGAAGAGGAACAAATTTATGTAGAGATTCCTATCAACAAAGAGTTGCTGGCAGGCTATGATTCTCGTTTGGAACCTGCGCCGGCAGGCAAATTTACTCCTAGTGCTTTGATGGTGGGGGCGGGTATCAGTGCTACGTTTGATGCCGATAAGCTGCTCGGAATCATTTTCAGTAAGAAAATGCGTGCAAAAGCCCGTAATGCCAAAGAGGCTGATGCTTGGAAGAGTTATTGAACTATTGAGTAAAGAAACGAATGCCGGATATATGTGGAATACACCGGAATTTTGTGAATTTCATGTTGAAAAAATAGGAGCCACGTTTGGATAGTGCCAGACGTGGCTTGTGATTAGATCTTGTTGAATTTGATTTATTCAACTGCTGATTTTATTTTATATTATTTATACTTACCTTTTTTCCAAATGAAAATTGTCAATCATTTCTTTGTCGCATTTCCCGTTTTTAGCTTTAATGTTCAGGTTTTCGAATGTAAAGTTAGTAAGTTGATATTGATCAGACTTTTCTACACTGAAGAAATTATCGCATTTAAAATCAATGTTTCTCATTGTCACATGGTTTGAGTAAGAAATGGGAATGTCTTTTCGATCTTTCAGGTCAAAGAATTGCGTCCAAGGTTTGATATACAGAAAATGATCTGCATCTCCGGTGATATCTTCTACCAGAATATATTCATATTGTTGAGGTGTGTCCGGCCGCATCTTTAACCATAACAAACGATTGGCATTGGTGATGTGAATGCGTCGCAAGATAATATTGCGATTGTGGATGGATTCGCTTCCACAAGTGAGGGCGCCGTGGCAGAAACCGTATGTACAATCTTCTATGATGATGTTGGAATTTCCTCCATTATTCGGGTCTTGGTCTGCCCAAGGGCCTTTGCCGCCTTTTAAAGCTATGGCGTCATCATTGACAGACATATAGCAGTTCTTTACCAGTACATTGCTGCATACATCAATATCAATGGCATCCGTACTTGGAGCCTTTACCGGTCTCTCCGGTGAGAAAATATAGAGGTTCAATATTTTTATGTGATTACATTTATAAAGATGGGTAGTCCAAAAGGGAGAGTTAATGAGGCGTACTCCTGAGAGTTGGACGTTATTGCTATGGGAAATATGAACCAGCCGGGGACGTAATTCATCCATATTGGTACATTGGGGATTGACTTTTCGACGAAGCCAAAATGATTTCCAATATCTTAATCCGTTACCATCAATAGTTCCTTTTCCAGATAACGTAAAGCCATCCACTTTGTCGGCATTGACCAACGCCGCGAAATATTTCAAGCTTTGCCCTTCCATGCGGGTGTCTATGATGGGGAAGTTGCTGATATCATCACTTCCCTTCAACACAGCTCCTTCCTCCAGATGCAGGTGTGTTTTGGGTTTGAAGAACAGCGCTCCGCTTAAATAGGTTCCTTTGGGAATAACGATAACTCCGCCACCATTTTGTGCGGCAGCATCGATGGCAGATTGTATTTTCTCTGTTTGTAACAGGGTACTGTCATTGATGACGCCGTAATCTGTCAGAATGTATTTTTTACCTAATGTGTTTATATCTACTATTTTACTGTCCTTAAACCAATCGGATACAGGTGTGCCGTCCGGAAATTTTTCTTGTGCCAAAGACGGAAGGCATAGAAAGACGGCACATACAAAAGTTATTAATTTCATGATTCTGCTATTAAATTAATCACTATTCACTTGTTTATTGTCGGAAATCAAACATCAAATTAAGGTGTAGTCCTTCATCCCCCGATTTGATACGGATATTACCCGGCTGGCTGTTCGGCCCTTGTTGCTCAATTGGTTTAAAGGAGCAAATAGCCGGGATGTCCAGCAGGAAGGATATATCCCCTTCAGGGAATTTGGGCATGGTGTCTTTTACGCGTCCTTTCGGTTCTTCGGGAGTGAACACATGGAAGAAGATACCGTCATTCCGGGAATAAATGGTGAACGGTGTTGTGTCACTTTCCAAAGTGGCCCAATACATATTGGCATGATATCCTTTAAATTCCGGATAAACCAGATTTTCAAAACTTTCTCCGGTAATGGTATTGTTATACTCTTTGTGCCATACTCCATAATTCGTTCCCGGAATCCGGTTTTTCCAGACACGGTATGGACCGCGGCCCATCCATTTCATGCCGGAGCAATTCTTTTCAGGATAAGAGAAAGTCAGACCGAGATTGAATACTTTGGAGTCCATGAAAGCATCATCAAATCCACCTCCGCCGGAAGCCCGGTTCAGCAGAATGGCATCCATATAGAGTAGTCCTTTGTCCGTAAGACGCCATACGATGGAGTCGGCGGCACCTTTGTATTTGGCACAGTAAACAGCCCCCTCGTTGCTGTTGCGGACATAGCTCAATGTTGGTTCGTAGCGCATTTTCATGCCCACTGCCACAGGGCCGTCTTTGAATGGAACTTCTGTTCCTCCTGATGTGATACGGCTGATCATGCCGGTAGCCGGGTTAAAAGTGACGGTTACACGGTCGCTTTTCAGTTCGATGGTGGTAGCGGTTTGAGTGGCGGTTGCCGGCTGTACCGTTTCCAGAGTCATCGGAGTCTGTGCCATTTTATGATCAAAGTATTGTTTTGCCAGTCGGATAGGATAGGTCCAGTTACAGATACTTTTCCCCTCTTTGTCAAAAGCCTCTAACTCCAGTACATCACCTTCCCGGAAAGAAGCAGGAAGAGTGAAGCGGGCTTTTCCAGTTTCACCCGGTGTGATGGCAGGCAGTTGTACATGGCCTTCTGCGATAACTTTACCGCTTTCCATTGCATCTTTCAAAGGTGTTTCGCAAGTACGTATTTTGTAAGTCATGCGACATTTGTCCAAGTTAGTATAAGTATATTCATTAGTAACCAGGAAGCTGCCGTCAAAAGTGGTCAGTAATCAGCAGCGGTTTTAACTGGATGGGCGACCATTGTGCGCGGATAGCATAGTAACTTCCTTCTTTTTTCTCTACGCGGACCTACTACCCCGTCAGGAGCATTGGATTTATCTGAATCCAATATGCCTCCTTTATCAGAACGTTTGGGAGCTTCGTCACAGAATACCCAGATAAAGCCTCCGGCAAACATGGGGTTCGTGCACCAACGATCCCAAAAGTCACGTAGTCCGGCACCACCTCCCTGATCATACATGGCATGCATGAATTCGGTAGGCATAAATACTTTATAGCCGTTGGTAAAACGTGCCACTCCGGTCAGATAAGTGGGATAATGGTGGGTGTCCAGATCATTGAAATCGGCCCAAGGATGTACCATGTGGCGTTTCTGTAATTTATCGTATTTGGCGAATAAAGGATCAAGATTATAATTCCATCCTCCTTCGTTGCCATTACTCCAAATAATGATGGAAGGATGATTCACATCGCGTTCTATCATTTCTTTGACTAATTTAGGACCTACTTTTGAATCGTATCCGTTTTGCCATCCTGCCAGTTCATCCATATAGACAATTCCTAATGAATCACACATATCCAGGAAATGTTCATCAGGCGGATAATGTGAACGGACTGCATTCATATTCATCTCTTTTACCAGCAAGGCATCCTGACGGCTCATAGCTGCACTGGTAGCACGACCTCCATCTACGGAAAAAGAATGGCGGTTGACACCTTTCACCACGAGTTTGGTGCCATTCAGATAAACTCCGTCTTGTGGAAAGAATTCAATGGTGCGGAAACCTATCCGCGTTTCACGGCTTTGCACCGTTTTCCCTTCGGGGTCTTTCAGTTCCAATCTGGCTACGTACAGATTGGGGTCCTCTGTAGACCAAGGTTGGATGTTCATCCAGTTCCCTTCCACCAACTGTTCCTTGTTCGAATCCTTAATCTGATGAGAAATGCTAGATTTGTTTTTCTTGAGTGTATATGTCTTTTTCCATCCTTTTAATGAACGGACGGAAACAGACAATTTCATATCCTTTGGCATCTCCTTCCATTTCTATTGCCGCTTGCAATTTTCCATGCTGATCGGCGTTCAGAATAAAATGTCGCATGTGGACTGCCGGGACAACTTCCAGCCATACAGGTCTGTAAATACCACCATACAGCCACCAGTCGGCTTTACGTTCGGCTGCATTGATGGATTTGTTGGCTGATTCTTTAGCTATCTTTACTTCAAGCAGGTTCTTTTTGCCGGGCTTCAATAAATCGGTGATATCATAACTGAAGCGGTAGAATCCTCCCTGATGCATCTCGCCTGCGGGTTTTCCATTGATGAAAACTTCCGTGTCGGTCATCACTCCGTCAAAGAATATTTTTATCCGCTCACCGGAAGTTGTTGCCGGGGATTCAAATTTATATCGATAAATGCCCGTTTCGTCGCTTGGCCTTTCACCTTTTATAGTGTACCAACGACCGTAAGTATATTCTCCGAATCCTTGCAGTTCCCAGTTGCAGGGTACTTCGATCTTTTTCCATTTTCCACTGTTTTGTCCTCCTGAACAAAAGAACTCCCAAGTCCTGGTGTCGTCAATACCGGTTCCCGATAAATAGATACGTTCGGGGTGCGGAGCTTGTGCCTGCACAGTTGGTCCACTCCACAGGGCAGCTATTACTAAAGCTGTCAGTTTGGTCCATTTGTTTTTCATAATACCATTGAATACTGTTTTCATGATACAAAAATAAGGCGGGATAACCCGCCTTACAATGGAAAATCATACATTATGATGAAAAATGATACAGTTATAGGGAATTAATATGCCGATAGAATTATTTTATTTCTATTCTCATGGGAGATTCCTTTTTATATTCAACCTTTTCCTGATTGGCATTTATGTTCTTGAAAATAATGTTTTTGGATTTCTTACCTTCTACATTCACCCTAATTTCTTCACTAGGGAGTTTGAAATGTATATCCTCGAACAGGATGTCTTTTCCATCCAATATGTGAATGTCATTATGCAGCGATTCTATCGTCAGCTTCCGCATCGTAAATCCGGCGGCATCATTCAGGGCGCCGATTAATTTCTTGCATTTGATCTCTCCATTTTCTATCACTACCTGGTTGAAAGGTATTTCAGGAATACCATTGGCGGTAAAGAACTGGTCGGCTGATTCTACAATGAAATCTTTGATCAGGATATTCTTTACATCAGGTGTCAGCCGGTTTACTTTTCTTGCCGGATAGCGTGCGGCCAGTTCGCCCATATAATAAGCACTGCCCAACAAATCCCAAGTAAAGGCTTTTCCTACATTGATCATGCGCAGTCTCTCATAGTAAGTGTTGTCACTGCCTCCTCCACGGTTGCGTCGCGTTTTGAAACGGATGCCGGTACGAGTGCCGTCAAATACACAATCGTGTACATACAGATTCTTGATCACTCCGGCTGTTTCACTACCACAAGTAATCCCGCCATGTCCATGCTGGGCCAGCGAGTAGCGGATAATTACGTTTTCTGTAGGTTTGCCTACACGTAATCCGTCTTCTGCTCTACCGGCTTTCAGGGTAAAGCAATCATCACCGCAGTTCAGCGTGCAGTATTCAATTAATACATTTTTACAAGATTCTATATCAATACCGTCTCCGCTGGGCACCTTGGTGGAATTAACGGTAATGCCTCTTATAATTACATTCTCGCAATAAATGGGTACCACATTCCATAAGGTGCTTCTTTCCATCGTGATCCCTTCTATTAATACATTGGTACAGTTGATAGGAGAGATTGTTTTAGGACGATAGAAAGTCCTGCCTTCCATACCGTCATAGATACGTTGTTCTATAGGCATGTCCCACGGGACATCTTTTTCTACCACTGAAGCACCGTTAGGACGTTTTCTGATTTCAGCATCCATAGATGGTCCGTAAATGGTTCCTTCTCCTGTAATGGCGATGTTGTTTTCCCCATTGGCGTAAATAAAGGCGGCCGGCCCCATTATTTCTACCCCTTCATGGCGTGTGAAAACCGCCGGTAGATAATCTTCCGCACGACCGGAAAACTCTATTTCGGCTCCTTTGGCTAAATGTAGATTAACATTACTTTTCAGTACAATACGGGCCGATTTCCATTTTCCCTCAGGAATGACGACTGTTCCTCCTCCTTGTTTGCTGACTTCAGCAATCGTCCGGTTCACTAAATCTGTAATAGGGGCATCTTCTGTCATTCCTTTGTTTTTCATATTGACGATGAAATCGGGAAAAACGGGACGCTTCGGCTGAGGCATATTGAAATATGCATTCTTGATCGGAACGATATTCCGGGGCATTGCTTGTGCACCGACTTCATTTAAATAGGGGATAGCTGGTTTCAGTTCTGCTGTCAGCTTATCCAATACTTCCGGATTTAATTTTACTTTTACCATTCCGATGGGGTGGAAGCGCGTATCATCCCAAGCTGTATAAACAATGGTATATACATTATCTCCTTCGGGTATCAGGCAAAGCGGAGTCCTCATGACAGTCCACCATTTTTTAACTTTGGTATCTATGGCGATATAACGTGCTTTGCTCCAGTTTTTTCCGTCTATGGATAAAGTGTATCCCATTCTGTTGGGTAAGTTTAAATAGTTCGGCCCGCCGTCAAACATCGCTATGTAGGTTCCGTTGGGTAATTTGGATACGATAGGATTCTCTACAAACTGCGGGTGAATGGAAGTTATCGGATTGATTTCCTCACCCATACGTTTCCATGGTCCTTCCAACGTTTCTGATTCGGCCAGTCCCACAGCCCATACCTTGCGCTTTTCCCCTCCTTTCAAGGGATAATCTGCACGGGTTTCGTAAGGATAAGCTCCACTGATAAACGCATTCCAGCCTTTATCCACTTTATATGGGAAGAAAGAAGCGACCCCTTGCCGTCCTTCCCAAAGTTGGGAGTCCAGTCCCGGTTCTATAATGATTCCCATATCTCGGTAAGGACCGCCTATTCCTTCTAGACCTTCCTTTTCGGATTCACATCTCCAGATGCGGCCGAAAGAATGATTGGGTGCAATTTCTTTATCTGTGGTGTAGGCCAGATAAAATCCGTACCATCGGTTGTTTTCCTCGCTGAATACAGGCATATAAGACCAGATGGCGGAACGGCGGTCATTCATGGGATTGTCTTCATGTACCAATGCATAGACACCGCTTGATTCCAATATAGTGGATTGGCGTGTCCAGTGAACACCATCAGTGCTGGTCCAGTGTCCTATACGTGTCTTTACTCTGTCGTGATAGGCAGGCATCCCTTTCACACCGGCGCGTTCGGTAGGAAACATGTGATAAGTACCTTTTATTTTTACGATAGAGCCTCCTTCAAATCCTCCTTGAATCCCTTCTGTACCTGGCATTCCTGCGTTGATAACGGGGGCTTCAGGTCCTCCGATAACAGTAAATAAAGATTCTCCTTCGGTGATTCCATCGATATGGAATGATATACTATCTGTTTTATCAGTCGTTTTGATACTTTTGCTTTCCATCTTTTGAGCGATGGCTTGCGTACCCGCCAGACATAATCCGATACACAGTCCCCAAAAAGCGTTTCTTGTCATACTTAGTCTTTTTGATTTCAAAATAGCGTAGTTCTCTTTAATTTTTTGAGTTTCAAAAGATAAGCGGAGCATAGAAAATAGGCAGGTAACGATTAGGTGACGAAAATCCATCGCTCGCTTGCGTTTTTCTGCATAACCTCAAATAACTCTTCAACTACAAAAGTAGTTAATTTACTTGACCTTAGCAAGTTTTTACGAAAGATTTTTAAGGGAGATCAGGTCCTGTTTCGGGCTTGGTTTCCTTTTTTATTTCATCTGTAAGCCCCCTCTTTTTACTGTGTTCATCCTCTCTCCGAACAGCTTATTTCCGGTGATTAGCTTTTATTCCTTCAAAAAAGATTAAAAAATACATCATTGATACATAATGGTTTGCTGACAAAATATGGGGCTGGCGGTATCCGTCAGCCCTATGTTCACCTTCCGATTTTTCCAAACTTTGCAGGCGAAGAAAGACAAAAACAGTATCGGACTAAAAACAACCGACAAATGGAAGAAGGCAAGAATGAAATCATGGAGCTCAGGCAGATGATCGAAGGCTGCTTCGAGCGTCAGAACAAGCTCATCGCCCGTCTGGAAATGGAGCTGGAAGCACTCAGTAACTTCAACGGCAAGCAGATGCTGGACAGCCGCGACATGCGTCTCCAGCTGAAAGTCTGCGACCGGACACTGATACGCTGGCGCATGTCGGGAAAGCTGCCGTCCTTCAAGATCAGCGGCAAGGTGTACTTCTGGGCATTCGACGTGTACAAGTTCCTCCGGGAGGAATACGGCACGACCGCCCTGCCGGAAGCCTTCGAAGAACAGGAACCGATACAATTAAAATAGCAAGACAATGGAAAATCAAAGTAAGTACATTATGATCGAGCGGAACAAGATTCGCCGCTCTTGTCAAGGCACACCGGACAAATGCCTGCAGATGCTGAGTATCCTGACCTACGCGCATACCGTCAAGGAAGTGCGGCTGACCTTCACGCTGGAGGAGATCTGCGAGCTTCTCCAGATGACCCGTGAGGAAGTGGAGGCACAACGTCAGAGGGGGGTATATCCGTTTCAGCGTGCAGAACGGCATAACCGTCTACGAGGATCACGGACATCCTGCGGTTGAAGAACATGCTGGAAGATGGGAAAGATCTACCGCAAGATCGACGGAATGGCGATAACCGTTCCGGTGAAAAAAGAGACCGGGATGTAACGGATTCATTAACCGATTAATAGGATTCAATATGAGACAGTTGGTACATGCCTCGCTGTTCAGCGGGTTTGGTGCGGCAGATCTCGCCGCCGAATGAATGGGATGGCGCAACGCCTTCCACTGTGAGATAGATGAGTTTTGTAACCGAATTTTAAATTACTGGTTCAGCCATGCAGAAAGTTATGACGGATATTACAACTACGGACTTTTCGGGGATGAAAGGGGACGGATCGACATCCTCACGGGAGGTTTTTCCATGCCAGCCCTTCTCCGTTGCCGGCCGGCGAAAGGGTGCGGAGGACAGCCGTTACCTCTGGCCTCACATGCTCCGTGCCATTCACGAGATCCGGCCCGGTTGGATTGTTGGTGAGAACGTTGGTGGCATCCTCCAGGTGGTACAGCCCGGCAAGGCGGCTCACGTGGGATGTCAGCCCTCTCTGTTCGGAGAGGATCAGCCTGTATACCGTAAGCGGGAGGAATACGTCGTCGAGACCATCTGCCGTGATCTTGAGCGTGAAGGATATACCGTCCAGCCGCTGCTTATTCCGGCTTGTGCCGTCGGTGCCCCGCACAGAAGGGACCGTGTCTGGTTTGTTGCCCACGCCGATAGCCTCGGACTTCAAGGTAAGGGGACCCGGAAGCCAACAGAAGGGCCTGCCGGAGATCATCCGCGAGATGCTGCTGCCCACCCCGACAGCGACGGAGATACGCCACCGGCAACGGGTGGAACGTTGGAAACGTCAGGGGCGCACCTCCATGCACGAGACGGAAGACGGGGAGAAGAATCCCAACGGCCTGACGGACTTCCTTGACTTCCACGGGCTGCTCCCGACCTTGGAGCACATTGGAAGGAAGGGGAAGAACCCGCGGCAGGGAGGCCTTCCCGATTTCTTTGCCCAAACTGGGAGGAGTTTCCAACTCAATCCCCTGTTTGTGGCCGAGATGATGGGGTTCCCCACGAGCTGGACGGTATTACCTTTTCTTCCTGGCGGCAGCAGTCCGTCAAGGGATACGGGAACGCCATCGTCCCCCAGGTAATCCATGAGATATTCAAAGCGATAGAATCAACCTATAAACAGTAAACGACATGCGCACGTTAGTCATAACAGAACATCCCGAGTTCGGCAAGGTCCGGACCGTGGAAGCCGGAGGCAGGGTCTGGTTTTGCGCCAGGGACGTGGCCTCGGCATTGGGATACGCCAATCCCAAGGATGCCGTCAACCGGCATTGCAGGCCGAAGGGGGTATGCGTCCACGACCTCCTGACGGCAGGCGGCCGGCAGAAAGTGAAGTTCATCGACGAGGGGAACCTGTACCGCCTGATGGCCTGTAGCCGCCTGCCCTCGGCCGAGAGGTTCGAAAGCTGGATCTTCGACGAGCTGGTCCCCCGCACGCTCAAGGAGGGCGGCTACCTGCTGGAAAAAGAGGGGGAAACGGACGCGGAACTGCTCTCGCGGACCCTGCAACTGGCGGAGGCCAAGCTGAAAGAGCGTGACCGGTACATATCCGGACTGGAAAAGGAAAACGCGCTGAACGCCCTTAAATTGAGCCTGCAGGCCCCGAAAGTACGTTATTTCGACGAGGTGCTCCACTCTCCAAGCACTTACACGGTCACGCAGATCGCCAAGGAGTTGGGCATGAGCGGCAGGGAGCTGAACCGGAGGCTGAAGGCTCTCGGTATCCAGTTCCGCCTTGGCGGAACCTGGCTGCTTACCGCACGTTATCAGAAGGAAGGATACACACGGACCCATACGCACAGCTGGCAGAGCCGCTGCGGGGAAACCGGTACGGCCATGCATACGGTGTGGACCGAGAAGGGCCGTCTGTTCATTCACTGCCTCTTCAGCAGCCTGTCTCTCTTTTAACCTTTCGCCGCTGGCGGCAACAAAAAAAGGGCTGTTCCCCGTTATTTGGGAGAACAGCCCTTGAAATCTCCGTCCCGGCCCCGTTTCATTTATCAAGGCATGTCTACCGAATGGCCCGCTCCCCTGATGGAGCTGTAGTCCCCCCGGATCACTTTCCGCATTGACTTCAGGATATACTTGCACGTGCCACGTATATTGGAAAAGCCGAAGGCCAGCCAGCCGTCACTGAAATACGCTTTTATACACCGGGTGTTCTTGATATACCCCATATAATACATCTTGTCACCGCCGACCTCCCTTGCTTCCACCTGCACCTCGTAATATTCGCCTTCGTGCTCCACGCAGGCTTCCCACAGGCAGGTTTCCGTGTCTGCTCCCGGGTAAGACTCCCAACGTTTTACGCTATGCTCCACAATCCTCATATCCAGTTGTTTTTATTTCACAAAGTAAAGCGTCCATCCTGATCTTTCATAATGATATAACTCTTATTATCCATGACTTAACTTTATTTTTCTTTATTCCCGTACTCATCCGGGGACGGGAAGGCTATAGTTTTGGCCCCCTCCGGTTTCCCTTTTCCCTGAGTGTCCGGGTATCCCGCCGCGTCTCCTGCTGCCGTAGCGTGTCGGTAAGCATCCGGATGAAATGCCCGTAATCCTCCACGAGCTGCTGGACGCATTCGAGCCGCAGCGTGTGCGCCATGTTCGCCATCGGGCTTGTACTGCGGGCGGCGATGTCCTGCCTGAGCAATGTGTCCAGGCAGACATTCTGCCTCTTTTTCAGATACTCCAACACTTTTTCCGGACTGCCCGATTCCCTTGCCTTCTGTCTCAAGTCCCTGAAACATTTGTACAGGTAATACTCCTTGTACGCCTCTTCCGCGTGTGACTCGAAAAAGGAGAGGTAATCCTCACCGGCTTTTGCCGCCTTGTTCTGGATCTTTTCGTCCAGGAGTTCCATTTTCTCATTCAGCCGGTCCATAAACCGGACCATGCCTGGGGTTCTGTCTTTCCATACCTTATCGTTTTAATCCGTTCGTCCTATGTTTTACGGGTGTCTGTTTTCCTTTTTCACGTCCTCTTCCGGCTGTTCGAGGGAAAGGATACGCGAGAACTCCATGCAATCTTTCAGCACCTGCCGCGAGCATTCCAGCGACAGCGCACGGCAGGTGTCCGCCATCGGGTGGGTGCCGCTTCCCGCCGGCGTTCCGCCCGCCAGCCTTTCCCTGTGGTACATGGCGATATCCCCGAAATACCTCTTCAGATCCTCTACGTCATCCGTCCTGCTGACTTTATTACGTAACAGGCGGTAATGCCCGCGCAGTAGCTCCCCCTTGTACAGGTACGCGGCTTTCCACTCAAAGAAACGGCAGTAGTCCGTAGAGGCGGACTCCAACCCCTCGCGCATGACATTCTCGACGGCTGCGATCTTGTTGTCCAGCAATTTCCGTAGTTTGCGGACGCTCCAGTTTTCCTGCCTCATATACGTTACATCTTTAATCCGTCCGGCCTCTTTCTTTCAGGGGCCTTCTTCGTTTTTATCTCCTTCTGGGGAGCCTTCATGGACAGAAGCCGTTCGAAGCCAGCATAATCCTTGACCAGTCCCTGCATACATTCCAGCCGGTAGGTATGTGCCAGATTGAAAATATCGTCCGTGCTACGCCTGCGGATACTCCCGCTGACCAGCTCCTTCAGGCATTCCTCCCGTTTATGCTGTATATATCCATGCACCTCCCCGGGAGCTTCCGCCACCCTGATTACCTGCCGGAGTTCCCCGTATTGCTTTACCATGAAATGGGACTTGAACAGCTCCTCCCCGTTCCACGCAAAATGATAAAGGTAATCCCGGTCCAGTTTATCCCGTTTCTCCTTTATGCTTTTTTCCTCGTTCCGTATCCGCATGTCCAGATACTCGGCAAGCCGCTCCATGCCGTATTTTTCCTGTTCCGTCATATTCTATAATACTTTTTTTTCCACTGTCACGATCGTATCATTATGCCACCCGCCGTGGGCGACCAATAGAATCTCTATGATTTCAAAACCGTATTTCTTGCCTATTCCACCAGAGTTCCATCCGCAGGTGATTACAATGCCTCCTTTTTTTACAATTCGGCCGATGGCCTCTTTCTGCCTGCTTCAGTATGAAGCCTGGGTGGTTTGCATATTGACCGTGATCCCTAACGCTTTATAACATTCCGCAACTTGCCGTGGAGAATAAGGAGGATCATATAGAACCGTATCCACACTATCTGGTTTAAATAAATTCAGGAAATCCGTGGCATCCATATGAAAATCAGTATCATACTGGGGATCAATATCATTCATTAACGTTCGCAAGCCTGTCCCGG
>ENA-OQBV01000582-OQBV01000582.1-human-gut-metagenome-genome-assembly--contig:-NODE-582-length-20290-cov-4.005753_pt1 | contig 20290 bp, 18 predicted proteins | sample MGYA00242750_ERZ504559 | MGnify/ENA primary metagenome ERZ504559 (study PRJEB26092, sample SAMD00036230) | human gut metagenome | host: Homo sapiens | study: EMG produced TPA metagenomics assembly of... | reverse complement strand
CCTGCATCAGCTTATCCAGCATAGTTGCCCAACCGGTCTGGTTCGTACCATCAGATGAGTTCCATCCTTCTTTGTTGCTCTCTCCATTTTCCTTGATTTGAGGATCACTTGTGAAGCCAAACTTAAACTCATTTTCTTTTGCTGTCTTATAGCTATTGATTTCCGACCATGTTTTCCCATCATCATAGGACACCTGATACTGATATTCCGTATCTTTTGTAAGCCCGTCAACTGTTGCTTTACATACCATTTTCCCAGTGTCAGTATATTTGTTTTTGTCTACCTTTGTCGGTGTATGAAGTTCCTCCACAGATGCTTCCACTATCCGATCCCCAAATTTCACAATCGCTTTCTCCGTTCCTGTCGGCGCATACCAATTCAGATTCACAGCCGAATCCGTCTCCCCCGGCTGAAGTGTCAGGTACTCTACAGAAACCTCTGCATCCGTATTCCATTCCACGCTATCACTATTTTTATCTGCTGAGTAAACTAAACTCATAACATTTTGCGAGTAGGCTACAGATGCTGCTAATGCAAACGCTGCTCCTCTTTTCCATACTTTTTTCATATTTGTTTTCCTCCTAAATAAACGCACTACGAGAGAATTGTAAAAGATATTTGTTAAATTCAGAATTGTTTTTTGCAAAAAGTATGTTAATTTAATTTTTTCAAAAGTTCTTCTTCCCTGTTATGAAGTGAAATCTAAAAAAAGATTGCGCAATAGCGCAATCTTCGCGCGCGAGCGGTTCACGCAGTGATAATTTCACCCCCGCGAGCTGCGCATCTTTGCACGAAGTGCATTTTTTGAATTATAGGATTCCAAAGGAATTTCCTATAATTCAAAAAAATCCTGTAATTCAGCTTTCCGCTGAACTACAGGATCATAGAGTAAATGTTAGCTGACCATATGGGAACTAATCTGGAAATCACAGATGCGCCTGCTAATAAAAGTACTTTTTATATATCCTTCCTATCGGTCTGTAAATAAGAAGCACCACGCCGACCATAAACGCTGCGTTTATCACTGTGGCAGGGATTGAAGTAAGCGCTCCCAAAAGTGCCGCATTCACTCCACTTCCCGCAATCAAAAGTGTAATCGTTCCCATCACAAATTCAATCACAATATTCATCACAGCGTACACGAACACGCCGATCGTGACAGCCCGGTATTCTGTCTTCTTATCATCTTTCCCTTTGACAAAGTGTTTTAAAATGGCACCGAGGATCAAGCACTTCACAATTGTCTCTATAAAAACCTGTGGAATCGCCTGCACGTATCCGTTTAACAGATCAAATAATACAAGTCCGATCGTTCCTGATACTGCACCTTTCTTCCCGCCTTGCAGCAGCACACCCAGCACAACAAAAATATGTCCAAAATGTACAAATGGTGTCCCAACTGCTGCCGGAAGCGGAATCCGAAACATCTGTATCCCAAGAAATGTAACTGCGGCAAAAAAACCAGCCGTCACAATCGTCTTTAAGTTTATCGTACTACTCTGCCTCATAGTTAAACAGCCTTTCTCTTCATATGAATAAGTCCGCTGCGAAGCAATACCGGTCTGAGCGCATTATATACAACACCGACCAGAATGACTGATACCACTGCATTTACGAATGTGGTCGCCGTGCTCCATTTCGCAAGCACCTCCGCCATCTCCTGCGGCTGTCCCAGTATCCACTGTTTATAAAAATAACCTACAAGCGGATCTGCGATTACATTGAATCCAAGTCCTGCAACAGATGCAATCACACTCCATCTGAGCACATACTTCTTATCACTGCTCTCATTGATCCTGGCAATGCGATGCGCCACAAGTCCGACAATCAGACCGATGCATAACTTTAATACAAATGTCTTTGGTGCAACTGTAATATAAACCGGATCCATAATGTCTGCAATAGACATTCCGATAGCTCCTGCAAGCCCGCCATACCATCCGCCTAACAGCAGTGCCCCAAGTACACATACCGCATTTCCCAGATGCAGTGATGTGGCATCTCCACCAGGCATCGGTATCTTGATCTGCAAAAATGTAAAGGTCACATAACATAACGCCGCCACCAAAGCAGTCTGTGCTAATTTTATCATTGTCTCATTCTTTTTTTCCATGTTGTATACCCCTTTCCTTACTTAAGTTAGGTACTATACTAACATCATTCTGGTATATTTAAAAATACCAGTTTTTGAGTTTTTAACCAGTCCAGTTTATTTATTTTTGGTTCGCCGGTTCTATGGCAATCGATTTTCCTTTGATTTTTGCATTCTGCATCGCATGCAGAACGTCTTTCGCATACTCTCTCGGAACCTCTACAAATGTATATTTGTCAAACATATCGATGGTACCGATGAGTTTTCCAGGCATTCCGGTCTCGCCCGCAAGCGCTCCAAGAATATCTCCCGGTTTTGCTTTTGCTTTTTTCCAATATTGATAAACAAACGTACCATTCCAGGCTCTTCTGCTCCGGTGTCACCAAAGTCCATATCCTCCGCTGAACCGTCATCGCCCATCGTCATTCCCGTACACATTTTCAAGAATGCAGCCGCAATGTCCATCGCTGTGTAATCAGAGCCATTTACTTTGCTCTCGATTGCATTGACCATCGCTGTCAGATCTTCTGTCTCGATAATACGGTCAATGTCCTCCAAAATATTCTCCATCTTTGTGTTCGCAACATCGTCCAATGACGGAACCTTTTGTGCATAAATCTTCGTCTTACAATATCTCTGAATCTCTTTCAGTTTATACACTTCTTTTCCGGATACAAATGAAAACGAACGTCCGACTCTTCCCGCACGCCCCGTTCTCCCGATACGGTGTACATAATATTCATCATCCTGCGGCAAGTCATAGTTAAATACTGCTTCTACTTCATCTACGTCAATTCCTCTGGCTGCCACGTCGGTCGCAACAAGAATGTCTGTCTTCCCACTTCGGAATCCCTGCATCACACGGTCACGCTGCGCCTGCTTCATATCACCGTGAAGTCCCGCCGCAAAATATCCTCTTCCAAGCAATGCGGTCACAAGAAGGTCCACCTGCTTTTTCGTATTACAGAAAATAACAGAAAGCTTTGGTGTATAAATATCTAAAAGACGAGTTAACACCTCTTCCTTATTCTTTGGTCTTACTTCATAGTAAAACTGCTCGATATTCGGAACTGTGAGCTCTTTTTTTGTCACTTTCACCACTTGGGCATTCTTTTGGAATTTTTTTGTAATCTCCATAATTGCTTTTGGCATTGTCGCTGAGAACAAAACTGTCTGTCTTTCTTCCGGCACTCCGCTTAAAATCGTCTCGATATCTTCGCGAAATCCCATATTGAGCATCTCGTCTGCCTCATCAAGGACAACCGTGTGCACCTGATCCATCTTGATCGTCTTTCGTCTCATGTGATCCATCACACGCCCCGGCGTACCGATAATAATCTGTGTCCCACTTTTCAGAGAACGGATCTGTTTTACAATCTCCTGCCCTCCATAGATTGGAAGCACTTTAATTCCATGCATATATTTTGCCAGATTTCGAATCTCATCCGCCACCTGTATTGCGAGTTCTCTTGTCGGGCAAAGAACAATCCCTTGCAGCTTTTTGTTTTTCGGATCGACTTTCTGTAAAAGTGGAATCCCGAATGCCGCTGTCTTTCCGGTTCCTGTCTGCGCCTGACCAATGATATCTTTTCCTTCCAAAATAACCGGAATTGCTTTTGCCTGAATTGGCGACGCCTCCTCAAATCCCATGTATTTTACTGCTTTTTGAATCTCTGAACAAAGTCCGAGATTCTCAAAATTCATATTTCCCATATTTTATATCCTTTCTATTTAAAAAAGATTGCGCAGTAGCGTAATCTTCGCGCGGTGTGCATTTATTGAATGATAGGATTCCAAAGGAATTTCCTATCATTCAATAAAAATACCCTTCACTTGCCACCAAGTAAAGGGTATTCACAAAGTTTCTGGGTAACATCATAACAGAGCAAAACGCTTTTGTCAAATTTAACTTGCTATTTATACATATCAGGTGTAATATATACATATACTTAACATAGTATTAATTACTACATATAACATTTTTCATCACCAGGAGGTATGACTTATGAATAAAAAGCATTTAAAAGACCCGGGAAGCGCAATCACTCATTTTATCGGCATGTTAATGGCAATTTTTGCCGGAATACCATTACTGATAAAAGCTGCCCATGAACCAAGCCCAATTTACCTTATCTCACTTACGATTTATTTGGTCAGCATGATCTTATTATATGCAGCGAGTACGATTTATCATTCCCTTGATATCTCAGAAAAAGTGAATAAAAGACTGAAAAAATTTGACCACATGATGATATCCGTTTTGATTGCCGGAAGCTACACTCCGATTTGTCTGCTTGTCTTAAAAGGAACAACCGGAATCATTCTTCTTTCCATCGTATGGGGCATTGCAATCTTCGGAATACTGATCAAAGCATTTTGGATCAACTGCCCGAAATGGTTCTCTTCTGTGCTGTATATCGGAATGGGCTGGACATGTGTTCTCGCCTTTACAAAATTGTTGAACGCACTTTCTCCCGCCGCATTCGGATGGCTTTTAGCAGGTGGTATCATCTACACCATTGGCGGAATTATTTACGCACTGAAACTTCCAATATTTAACAGCCGGCATAAAAATTTCGGGACTCACGAGATCTTCCATCTGTTTGTAATGGGTGGAAGTATCTGTCATTTCATCGTAATGTATGTGTTCATACTTTAAATATATGTATATCAACGGAGACTATACAAATAGCCTCCGTTTTTCTTATTCTTCAATATTCAATATGTTATTTACAGTCTCTTTTGTCATCGTATTGACCATTTTCGAGCCATCCATCTGCACATAATTATAGGCATCACTCTCATCTCTTCCGCCTACATAAAGTGTAAATGTCTGTTCTTTATCATCGCTGTCTGTATATACGACTGTGACTGTTGTGCGCTGTGCCTCATCTAATCCATATTGAGCCAGTTCATCCGCCTGTACAGAATAGTCCACGCAATCTACAAAATAAGCTGCTCCAAGTCCTCCGCCGATTGCTGTGATATCATCTGACTGATCACTGTTATCTGCATCATACTCGGTTGTCTCGCCGGCTTTTGTAATTGTCACCTTCTTGATATTATCTGATCCAATGCTTGGGAATGTCTCTTTCTGAAGCATAGAATCCAAATCAAAATTCATTGCATTTACCACACTGTAATCTACCGTATAGATCTTTTCCTTATCTCCTACAGTCATATAATAGTCTTCACCTGCCGCATTGCCGATATAAATGTTCTGTTCTTCTCCATCAGCATTCTTGAGCGTGATCGTATACTGTGGCTCTTCCAGTCCATAGTCCGCAAGTGTATCTCCATCGGTTAACTCCCGATTAGCTGAAAGCGTTCCAAAAGTCTCCGCCATCGTCTTAAGACTGCTCTGCTGCAGTGGAAATTCTTTATCAGACTCACTGTACCATGTACCATCTTCTTTTATAAACGACATCGTATCTGTTCCGTTCGTATACTGAATTGAGGTGATATCCGACATATCAAGCACTGCAATCTGTTTTCTCTTCGTTTTCTTTCTCCGCAGATTTCTTTTTTAACTGCCCTGTCACAACATACGCAACTACAAGCACAACCAGAACTGCCAAAAGAATGATCAGTGATTTATATTTCTTCATTCTATGTCCTCCTTACGCTTTACGGCGTTTCAGCCATCTTACAAATCCAAAGATGACAATGAGAACCGGAACACCTATGATCGCTGCAAGTCCTAATAATCCTGTGTGCTGCATTGTATTGAATGTTGTCTCCAAGCTCTTCGCTTCGATTGAAAGATTGTCTACATCGTCAAAATTACTTGTAACCGCATTCATAAATAGCGTTGTATTTTCCAAGGTTGAGAAGGAATCTGTCACATTTGCATCGATCATAGTTGCCGCCGAAATAACTGTAAATCGGCTTTCATCCTCTGTTGCCACAGCGCCAAGAGTATAAGTTCCCTGAGTCTCCTTATCCTCTGTCACCGCATATCCGTTGCTGGAAGTTGTCATGAAGCTGTCAACTGTGATAGTATCACGTCCCGGATCTGCCGTGTTAAATCCAAGCGCATTGATCAACAACACCATTTTTGAAGAAAGACCGTCCGCCATCTCTCCGCTTGCTGTGATCTCCGGGAATATGTAATATGGATTTCCTTGATAGCATCTTGTTGTGTCTGCAATATAGCCGTCTACCTTTTCCATTCCGTAAGTCTTCATCAGCGCATCTAAATTCGGTGTCTCATTCTGCGTATCTCCCATAATGAACAATACCTTCCCGCCATTTGTGAGATAATCTGTGATCAATGTCTTCTCGTCCGCTGTCAAATCCGACGTCGGCGCATACAGAACAAGCAGATCACAGTCATCCGGAATCTTATTATTCATCATCAGATTCAACTCAGATATTGTGAAATTGGATTTTCCCATCAAATCTGTGATTGTCGTGGAGAAAGTAGATTCTCCGTGTCCTGTTGTGCGGTAGATTGTCTTTGAAGCGTCACTTGTCACATAGTTTATCGCACTTGTCAGCTGGCCTTCTGCATCAAACTCACTTTCTGTCATTGATCCTGTCGTATAATAAGACATCTCATCGTACACAATGATATCTGTGAACGGGATTACCATCTTCTTTTCTGTATCCTTACACTCTACAACAACGCTGTTCTCCTGTGCCTCATATTCTGTAACCGCTGAAGGATGCAGTACCGGATCCACCCAGTCTACCTTCACCTTGTTTGAGAGCGCTGCATATTTCTCTATGAATGTCTGAATTCTCTCATCTGTAGAGCTTTTCTCCGCCAACACATGAATCTGTACCTCTTTATCCAGATTCTTCAAAAGCTTCTTGCTCGTCTTCGTAATCTCATAGAGTGAATTACCACTCAAATCTACACTTTTCATACTGTCAGGAAGCTGACCTGCAATCATATTTATCACGATCACGATTGCGATTACCACCGCAGTTATTACCATACTATATGTCCCATAACGTGATTGAGGACTTTGAAACATTCTTTTATTTCTTCACCGATACAGCCTCCTAACTCCAACGTCTTTTTTGTATAGTCTGAATTGTCAGAAATACAAACAATGCAATGAGTGAAAAACATAAAATCAAATCACTGACATCCAATAGTTTGTTCATATACACATTTGAAAAACTACCGGAAATATCTAATTTACCCAAAAGATTCACGAGCAGATTCTCAAACAAAGATGATTTCACAACGTATGTAACGACACATGCAATCACTCCAATTGCTTCTATCACCGCGCTGATAACCCAGTTTTTTGTCAACTGGTATATAATCAACGCCACAATCGTGATAATTGCGATTATTCCAATCACTCCACTGATTGCCGTACTCGGGATAAAATCTAACAATCCGCCCCACAGATGTAAAATGAGAAGCACTGCAAAAGTACTTACCGCTGCGATAATCTGGCTTTCTGTCAACGCAGATAAAAACATTCCGATTGCTATGTAGACACAGCCAAGTATAAAAAACATCAAAATCGCCGCATAGTCCACCCGCAAATAGGCAGTCCCCTGCATTTTGATCACCAGCGGATAGATGCAAAAAATTAGATTCGGAGTCAGAAATACTGTTACCATCGCAAGATATTTCCCAAGCACAACATCCACCAGACGGACCGGCGATGTCAAAAGTAGCTGGTCTGTCTTACTCTTTCGTTCTTCCGAAAAACTCTTCATCGTCAATATCGGCACAGCAACGAGGAACATGAACATCACGCCGGATAACGCGTAAGAAAAATACGGATACCCTGCATTCAGATTATATGCCATAAAATAAATACCGACAAACGCCAGTAAAAATGCGATAAACGCATACCCGATCATAGATTGAAAATAAGATTTTAACTCTCTTTTATAAATTGCTTTCATCTGATTTTTGTCCTCCTGTCAATTCTAAGAATACTTCTTCCAACGAAACTGTTGTCTTCTGCAATGTGAGAAGAGGACATTGTGCCTCTGCAAATGCACTGAAAATCGCTTCTCTGATATCTTTTCGTTCTTTCGTCTTAACCTCTGCTTTCAAGATCTCATTTTCCTGTGTATAGGTCACATCTTCGATATCTTTCAGTCCACTTAGGATCTCTCTTACCGTCTCTTCTTCGGCTCTTGTCTCAATATGAATCGTATCGGAGCCATTCATCAATTCTTCCAAATGCTCCGGAGTATCGCTTGCAACCAGCTTTCCTTTTGAGATAATCATAATGTAATCGCACACTTCACGAATCTCCGCCAAAATATGCGAACTCAAAATAACCGTGTGCTCTTTCGCCAGTTCACGGATCAGTTCACGAATCTCAATGATCTGCTTTGGATCGAGCCCTACAGTCGGCTCATCCAGTATGATAATCTCCGGAAATCCTAAAATCGCCTGCGCAAGTCCTACTCTCTGCTTATATCCTTTTGACAGATTTTTAATCAATCTGTCCTGCACGTCTGCGAGCTTGACAAGCTTCAACGCCTTTTCAATCTCCGCTTCTCGGTCTTCTTTTTTAATCTTTTTTAATTCTGTTGAAAACTTAAGATATTCCATGACAGTCATATCCATATATAATGGAGGCAGCTCCGGCAGATAACCGATACTTTTCTTCGCCGCTTCCGGCTCCTTCAAAATATCGTGCCCATTGATGAGTACCTCACCGTCTGTTGCCCCCAAATATCCTGTCATAATATTCATTGTGGTAGATTTTCCGGCGCCGTTCGGTCCGAGAAATCCATAGATTTGTCCTTTTTCAACTGTAAAGCTCAGATGATCTACAGCTGTGTGATCGCCATATTTCTTGACTAAATTTTTTACTTCTATCAATTTCTTCCCTCCTGAAACAACATGAATTGTTTATATTATATGAAAAGAAATCGATAACTTTATGATATTTTTGTGTTTAAATTATGAGAATTCTGTGTTCATTCTGTGAAACACATCTTTTCCCACTAAGCGTCCTTCTTTTGCAGATTTAATACTAAGTTGAATCCAAACGGATTTATAACAACTCCTGACATCTCATCATTCAAAAGATTAGATACTTTTTCAGCCTCTACGACGCCTCCCTTAAATTTGTCCTCACGATTGAACTTTTGAAATTCGTGAAGATCTGTGAATAAAGGAAGGTAAGCCTGTCCTTCTTTTTGTTTTAAAATTGGGATGCCATGCTCTTCCTGTGTCGGAACAATGTATTTTCCTCTGCTGAAATGCACCAGCATCTCTTCATAAGTCTCTTTCAGTTCATCAGACATTGGAATTGTCTGATTCTTACGAAATTCCTGCTCAAAATAAAGCGCTGTGAGCTGGAATTCCGGATTCTCCACACGCACTTTCCCATCGTCAATCTCCGCAGGATCTTTTCTGCGCAGCAAATCACTGTGCTGAATCAAAATATCTCCATCCACGCCCTGATTGATATGCAGACAATTCACTCCCATCGGATAGAGGCTTGTATAAAACTCTAAAAACAGACGGTTTTCGACCTTTGCTATATGTACGAGGTTCCCTGCATCTAAAAGCTTCTTTCCAGCTTCCTTTGCCGGCTCTTCCTCAAAATAGACAAACACCTTATCATCGAATGTCTCTTCGTCACACGCAACATACGGCATCTTTGTAAATCCTGACATAATCACATAAATTGCTTCTGCCTGTTGTAAATTTTTAATTACTTCTAATTTTTTATCGCTCATATTTTCCCGATTCCTTCCTTTTTTTGCAAATATACATCTAACTCCTATTATAATATAGAATATTCTTAAATGTATAGGAAAATGTTCTATCAATTTTTCTTTTTCTTCCGACTCATGTGTTTGATCGCATACTCTCGCTCATCGCTTCCTCTTTTGCTTCAAAGTCTCATAATACACAAGTGTGACCGGCTTTCTCGCCCGCGTGTATTTGGCGCCTTTCCCGCTGTTATGATCTGCAATTCGCTTTTCCAGATTATTCGTCCACCCCGTGTATAGCGTGCCATCCTTGCATTCTACGATATATGTGTAATTCATTATTTTTTCCCTCTTTTCCTGAATACCATTATAAGATAACACACCCCTGTCACAGTGACAATTCTCTGTATTATGAAATGCGCTTTTTGCATTATAAATCCCTGTTGTCTTACCCAATTCATGTCGGGCTTGCCGCATCATTTAATGTCTCGTTTGTTCCGTTTAAAATCAGACGTTGCCTGTCTGTATCTCTCACATAACATTCCATCTCCGGGTTCCGGAGATAATTACATCGAAAGTCAAACGTCGCTTGTGAAAAATCATCGGTAAAATTCCGTTCTTCCTCCCTTTGTGTTCTTTCATTTATCCTCATTGTAAGAAAGTTCAGAAAAAAAATACCATTCTTTTCGGAGGTTTTAATTTTGCTTTATTATTTTGCAATAAAAGAAGCAGCTCTTAACGAACTGCTTCTTTTCTTATTTTCTTATTATTTGTCTGTTTTTCTTCTTTTGAATAACAGAAGTGCAATTGCAACCAAAGCGCCAAGAGCTGTCGCTGTCATAGTTGTCATCACATTTGCTGTATCACCTGTATCCACTACTGAATCTGATTTTGAATCTGGTTTTAAATTTGGTTTTGAACCTTGATTATCACTATCATTTGGTGTAGATGGTGTCGTTGGTGTATTATCTGTATTTACTTTCTTAATAGATACATTGAACGGAAGGAATGTTACATCATAGTTCTGATTCTGTGAAGCAGACTCATCTAATGCATATGTAACTGTATAAGTTCCAGCATCTACCGGCATTCCTTCTGTCTCAATCGGAGTTTCCAGTTTTGTTCCATCTGCTAATGCTGTCTGGCTTGTTACAACCTTTAACTCTAAACCAAGATCTGCTGCGTCTGCTGTATCTTTATTTGCTGCTAATCCAGAAATTGTATATGGCGCTTCTGCTGCTTTTCCATCATATGTTTTTTCTACATCTTCCGCGCTGATTGTAATCTCACGTGGAAGGATCTCCAATGTACCATTCTCTTCTACAATACCGTACTCGTAGTTTTCACTTTCATTCTCTACAGTTGGTATCAACGTGTAAGTTCCTACATCTTCACCTTTTTCACGTACTACTTTGATTTCACCCAGATTTTCATCTGTCACAGCATCACCCTTCTCGTCTGTTACACTGAATGAATAAGCCGGATCCGCATCATCGTAACGTTTTACGTAATTTCCGTCATTTTGCTCTCCACCAGTAACAGAGATTGTAATTACCTTTTTGGCAATTGTAAGTTGTCCATACTCAAATGTTACTTTATAGTTTGCATTCAATACATTTTCATTTTCTGGATAAATTCTATAGGTTCCTACATTCTCTCCCGGCTCGCGAACAAGTTTGATGTCAAGGTTATCGTCACCAACCAGTTCTCCTTCTAATGTATACTTAAATTGCGGATCTTTTTCTCCATACACTTTTGCTGTCGAATTAATCTTAACTGTAAGTTCTCTTGCTTTGATCACAACATTAAACGGCAGGAATGTCACTTTATAGTTTGCATTCTGTGAAGCTGTTTCATCAAGTGCATAAGAAACTTCGTAAGTTCCCGCTTCTGTCGGCATATCTGCTTTTACGTGAAGTCCAAGATCTTCTGCATCTGCTGTATCTTTATCTGCCGGCAATCCGGAAATTGTGTACGGTGCTTCTGCTGCTTCTCCGTCGTATACTTTCTGTACATCTTCTGCGCTGATTGTAATGCTGCGTGGAATAATCTCAAGTGTTCCAGTCTCAACTGTATAAGTATAGTTTGGACTTAAGTTTTCCACAGTCGGAGTAATTGTATAAGTATTTACATCTTCTCCCTCTTCACGAACTAATTTTACTTTGCCAAATTCTTCATTTTCCGGCACATCAGTATTAACCAGTGCATCTACACAGTAAGTATAAATTGGATCTATATCTCCATAACTTTTTGTGTAATTTCCGCTGCTGTCATTTCCACCGGTAACTCTGATCACTGCATTTGCCTGTGTAATCTCAAGGTTACCATTTACTACTGTAATTGCATAATTTGCATTTAACTCTGCTTCATTCTCTACATAGATTTCGTAGTTTCCTACATTCTCACCCTGTTTACGAGCAAGCTTGATACCAAGATCTTTCAGAGTATCTCCCTCTGCCAAACTTCCTTCTGTGATCTCATAAGAGAATGCCGGATCCTCTGTACCATATGTTTTTGAATAAGAACCGATTTGAACAGTAATTGCTCTCTGTTCGATTGTATGTGTTCCGTCCTGAGTCTTAATTGTTCTATAGTAGTTTTTCTGAACTGACTTTGGTACACTGACAGAAATTGCATGGCTTCCTACTGCAGAGTCATTGCCATCACATTTTACTGTTGCTTTGATCGTCTCTACATCTCTTGCAGCAAGACCAGATGTTGTATACTGCACTTTTGTGAGATCTGTCGGTTCCCCGTAAGTTGTTGTCAATAATCCAACCTGAATCTTTCCTTTTGCATATGATTTCAGAATCAGTACGGAACCACCGCCTAATTTGATTGCCGGCTGGTAAGTATCATCTCCTGCAAATGATGCTGATGCTAAATAGAAGCCTGCATCTACCGGCATCTCTTTGCTGTAATATCCTTCAATTCCTGCTTCGATTCCTGCATATTTTACTTCTGCATCTGCGATTCTGTCGCCATTTGCATTATAAACTCCTGCTTTTAATCCGTGTGGATTACCATCATATCTTGCTGTCAAAGCTGATGGCTCAAATTTAATTTCTACTTCTTCTCGCTGAATTGTATATAATCTGCTAATTGGAAGTGCGAAATAATTTCCTCCCAATACATAAACACTTTCTGTGTACGCACCTGGCTCTAAACATGGAGTTGTTCCTGTATAAAGCTTTCCGCTTGTTGTCATTCCGACATAAAGTGTATGAACATTGTTTGTCTCCTGAACATCTCCGTCTACAATGTGTCCGCCGAAGTCAAATGCCTGCGCCTGACTGATTGTCAGTTTGTGCGCATTGTTGTCAAATTCCTGATCAAATGCAAGTTTTACATCTGATGTCTTTGGAGCGACTGTGAGAAGTCCTATTCCTAATGCTGTCTTATAGTTTTGGCTTGCTGTAACACCAACTGCTGTATATACTCCTGCTTCACTCGGAAGTTCGCCAAGAGATACTGTTGTGTCAAGTAGTCCCGGAGCAACTTGCTCGATCACATCGATTGCCTGCTGAATTCCGGCAACTATATCACTGATATCTTCCCCTGGAATTTTCTGTAAAATATCAGTCAGCTGACTGACTTTAAATTCTTTAATTCCAAGTGTGTCTGTAATAAATTTTTGAAGAGACAGGTTTCCGATAACCGGAATCTCTTTTCCTGCGATATCGTTGATTGTAATCTGAGATGCATCCACGCTCACATAAAGAGCTCCGTTTCCTGTCACACCACCAATGATTCCAATTACTTTTGCATCGGAAGGGTTTGATGAAAATACCGGTGCAAAACTTTCTCCGTATGTAATATTCTGAGAATTTACAGTTACAGAGGCTTTTCCTTTTTCAATTGTGATAACAGTACTTGCCTCACAAGGTTTATAATCGTCAGAGCCTTTGTAAGAGACTGTTACTGTCTGTTCTCCAAGCGCTCTTTCAAATTCGATTGTGAAGTCATCGATTGTATGTGCAATCGCAGTTCCCTCACCTGTGTTTAAAGAAGCGATGACTTTCTCATAGATTTCCTGCTTCATCGTCTCTTCTGTGTTATATTGTAATGTAACACCAGCATTCAATTCCAAAACTGAGACAGAACGCGGGTCTACAATCGTTACTGTAATTTCATCAGAACTAAAACTTCCATATTGGTCATTGCCGGCATATGTAATTTTAATCTGCTCTGTCTCTTTTGTTCCAAATTTATGATCTGTAAATCCATGCAAAAAGTCTGGTTCATAATTTACTTCCTGCCATTTCCCACATGCTCCTGCATAGTACTGAATTGTCACATCATCTACTGTCAGGTCTGCCGGAACAGAAGCTCCTGCGTTGACCAAAGTGTTGAAGATATTTGACTCTGTTGTAGCCTGATCCATCCCATCACGGTATCCAACTGCATATACGCCATCTTCGTTTTTGTCATTTAACGCAAATCCTGTCTTTACAAGCGTTGCGCTTACTGAATATGTCTGATTTTCTCCTGCCTGATAAGATGCGCTTGCTGTCTGATTTGCAAAAGTGACATTATCAAGTGCTGTATCATTTACTTTAATCTCAGTTACCGCATAACCTGCATTGGGTGTTACTTCAATTGTAAATTCCTTGTTATTCTCTACCTTAACAGATGCATCACTGCTTTCGTTAATCTTAATTTTGGCATTTTCGACTGCTGTACTCTCTACTGTCGAATACTGTCTCAGTGTATATACCACTTTTACAGTTGTATCTGCCTGTACTGACGCTACTGTGTAAGTTCCGTTTTCATTTTGAGTCACGCCTTCTACAGTTACGTCATACCCGTCAATGTCTTTCACAGAAAATGTCACTGCTTCGTTTTGGTAAACCTTAGCAGATGATGCACTCTGTCCGTCGATCAACACTCCCCCTGCTTCATGTCCTTCGACTACAAAACCTACATTGTAGTAGATTTTAACTTGCATTGTCCCTGCATCTTTCCATTTTCCGAAAGGTTGCCGTGTCTGTACATCATACACATTTGACTGCAATGTGTGTGATTTTGTGATATCTACAGTCTGCCACTCATCCTGTGTCCCTGAAACCCGGAAACGATATTCAAGGGCAACCCCAAATGCATTTTGAAACTTTCCACGAAGATCTACCCCCGCTACTTTGTTCCCATGAAACTCTGCTTCATGTTCTGTCTGCTGTGTATTAGTATCTTCATCCTGTTGCTGTTGTTGATCCACCTGCTCTGTCGTCTCTTCCTGTGACTGCACTTGCTGTTCTGTCGTGCTCTGTGGCTCAGTCGCTGTCACATCTTCCGCAAATACGGTCGTCGGCACATTGCTTAATGTCAGCGCAAGTGTTAGTACAAGTGCAAGCAGACGCTTTGTCTGATTCTTTTTCATTACAGTACGTTCTCCCTTCTAATGTAATAATGTTCTGTTCTTGATTGTGGTAAAATTCCTGAAATGGTATTTTTTCCCAATGTTCATTATAAATATGAAAATCTATTGTTTTCAACACTTTCTCGGGTTTATGACGTTTTTCTCGTTTTTTTACATTTTTGTCGAGCAACCGGATTATTTGTCGTCAAATCACCTGTGTATTTTTCAAAAATCAAAATATGTATATTGCAAAATGTCGAATTAAACAAACCAAGATTTACACTTCGTATCAACCATGTTAAAATGTAACAATCACAATACTTGACAGATGTAGGAGTATACATACACATGCACTTTAAAAAGCTTTATTTAAATTTTTTTCCAGACAAAAAGTCGGGCGTCAATTGATCACTTTATAATACATACTTTGGATGCTGAGATTCATAAACTTATTGATGAAGTACATCCTCATTATCTGACCATTCCTGGAATTGAGCCGGGAATAAACAATTCCGGCACTGAATCTTATGACGGCAGAATGGTGAAACATGGTTCATCGCAGCTCCATGAGACTTGTGAGGTAAACCAGCTTATCCTTACAAACACCAACGAGACTTGCGAGCAATTGAACTTAACTTCTTATGTAGAATTCTGCTTCTTATTTCGAGTCAGGGACCGGTCGTGGTATGGGATTCCGCGATTCCTGTCAGGATCTGCTTGGATTCGTACACTTGATCCCAGATTGCGCGCGCCAGAGAATTCTCGACATTGCAGCGACACAGTTTGAAGATGGAAGCGGATTTAATGATGATCCACTGTGACTGATTGCAGGTACTGCTGCCTATATCAAAGAGACCGGGGATCTGTCTATCTTAGATGAAATGGTAGACTTCAACAATGATTCTGCACTTGCGAAACCATTATCAGAACATCTGAAACGTTCCTTTGACGGTCTGGAAATAGGTCCTTGTATTCCATCAAATATGGATGGATTTACGGCAACTCGTAAGTACCGCAATGCAGTGTATTACATCACAGTAAAGTACCCGAATCATGTAGAAGAAGTGATGGGATAAGAAATCCCCATCACTTCTCCATAGAATCATATTTCTCACGGTATTTTTTCGGTGTCATTCCATATTCTTCTTTAAACAGTTTATGGAAATGACTTGAATTTTCATACCCGACTTCTACAACAATCTGCTCTATCAGCGTGTCTGTCTCCGTCAGGAGATAGGCCGCCTGGAGTATACGTCTTCTCTGCAGATATTTTGTAAAGGTATAAGGGGAATACTGGGTCATAAGACGGCTCACATAATAGCATGGAAGATTATGATGTTCGCAAAACTTGTTAAGCGATGCCGTCTGATAGCTCTCCTCTATGTATCTTAATGCTTCCAGCACAATCTGACTTTCATAGGAAGATGGGGAGCCGACTGTGATCGTATACGTTCTATTTGATAATTCCATCAGCAGAACTCCCATCGTTGCCTGCAAAATTCTCTTGCTGTTTCTCGTCTGATTCAAAAGACTTCGTGTCATATTCTCCAACAGATTCTGAGCGTCCGGCAAATCCTGCAAATGAAAATGCAAAAATTCCTTATCCTCCACATCATTTTCCGCCGCTTTTTTTATAAAACGCCGAAGCGCCGTATCTTCGTTCAGCATGCTGAGCGGATATTGTAAAAACTCCGGAAGAACAAATATTTTAATTCCAATATCGTTATACCCCGAGGCGCTTGCTGAATGCGGTGTTCCCTGTTTGATAAACAAAACATCATCTGCTTCCAACTTAACTTCTGTCTTATCGATAATATGTGTCGCCGAACCACTGAACATATATATTATTTCCATGTATTTATGCGTATGCTCCGGGATATCTACAAATCTCGGCTGTTTCATAATATCGATCATAGCCCCTTCGCGAATCATCTTGTCCGTATCTATGACGGAACTTCCTTTTTTTATCACATAAGGCGCTAGCACGTTTTTCTCATTTTTAATAAATTCTTCTTCCTTACTGTCTATCTTTTTCAAATATTCCAATAATTTCCGTTTCACAAATTTTCTCCTAGACTTGTTTTTGCAAATTATAGCACAATTTTTTTTCTTTCTCTATAATTACTTCCTTTTTGTACAAAAAAATAACCGCTTTTACCATTTATTTCCTTTTTTTGCAAAAATCAACGGTTTTTTTGCAATTACCGTTCTAGCGGATTTACAAAAAATATATTATACTACTACTGTATAAGCGATTTATCACAATCGTTTTCCAAAACTTTATACGCACTTAAAACAAGAAAACCGGACATCTTACCCCTTCTCAACGTGTCCGGTTTTTTGTTATCTATTTTTAAATAAATCTCCCTAAGAATCCATATATTCCATTGGATTCACCGGTTCCCCATCTTTTAGCAGCTGAAAATACAAATTACAACCTTCCACACTGTAATATTTTGTAGGCTCACTTAAGTATCCTACCAGTTCGCCTTGCTCCACATAATTTCCTTCCTGTACCGGAACTTCTTTCAATTGCCCGTAAACAGCCTCATAGCCATTTCCAAGGTCCATCGTCACCGTGTTCCCCGTCTGCGCATTGACCTCCACTGATTTTACAATTCCTCTTGCAGATGCCGTTACCTCTGTTCCAACTTCTCCCCCGATAATCAATGCCGGATTGTATTTGTATTGATCCAGCGTAGAAAAATAAATCGTCTTATCCATGCTGTAATTCATCAACACATTTTCCATCCACAGGGCCATGCAAGCAGATCATTTTCTGAAAATGCCAGCGCATCTGGCTGTGTTGCCGTTGGTGAGGTCTGATTCTGTCTCTGCTCTGTCTGTGTTTGTGTCTCTTCTTTTTGTTTTTCTGTCTCCTGTGCTTTGTTCTGAATTGCCTGACTGTTTGTCGTTTGGCTCTTTTCTGTCTCTTTAATGTCTTTTTGTTTTTCTTCAGTATCAGTTTTTTCTTCCGCCTTTGCCAGCTGTCTGCTCATATCTCTCTTATAACGGCTGAATGTAAAAAATCCCACTAACGCAATTACCGCCACAAAACAAATGACCAGACCGACCGCAGCACCTTTCCCTCTTCTTGAAGGTCCTAGATTATTTTTCATATTTATCACCTCTGACTATATTTTTGCCAGAAAATGATACGCTTATTCTACATTCAACAAAATTTCCGCGACCTCTTTCATTTCTGTTCCCTCGTAGAAATACTGCAAAATTTCATCGTATTTTTTACCTTCTTTTGCCATCTCATTTGCCGTATTTTGGCTCATCCCAAGTCCATGACCAATTCCTTTTGTCGTCACACGCATCTTTCCCTCAAACTCCTGCAGTTCAAAGCAGCTGGACAACAATCCATATGTATCCCGAAAGGTTTCTCCGTTCAAAGTCTCCTCGCCCACTTTTACTCCGGTCACATATCCGGCGCTGTCCTGAGAAGTAATTTGCGCTCCCGCTGCTTTGATGAGCTTACTTTCCATCTGCCCGTCCGCTTCCACATCCTTCGGACACTCCTTCATCTGCAGATACGGATACTCATCCGTCCCAAGTACTTCTTTGCCAATTCGAGTTTTTCCATTGCTTAACTGATGGAACGGCACCATTGCCAGTTGGCCATTGTACATCACAACTTGTCCATCGGTCTCATTCCAAACACGCTCCAGTTTTTTATAATTTTTCTGAAATGCACTCCTGCCCCATTGATTTTTCATATCAGATTTCGTAAAAAAGCGCTCCGTCATAACTGCTTTCTCTCCTTGTTCCTCAATTTTTTTATAGATAGTTGTCCGAACAATGACAGCCTGTGCTTTCAATGCCTCCTCTTCAAAATCAACTGAAATCTCTTTTGCCAGCGTTCCAATACAGTACTCTTTCAACGGAACCTCTTTTGTTCCAGACTCCGTTTTTACTTTAATATAACCATTTTTTCCGTCTTGATTTGCCTCTATGCTTTTCCCATTCATAAATATGGTAATAATATATGGCAATAATACAATAATCACAAATACCGCGCATATTTTTTTTATTTTCCGTTTCATACAAACAAGCCTCCCATACTTTATTGTATGAGAGGCTTATCTCTTTTATGAGTTTCTTTTTCTTACAAGTACCACTGCACCTGCTGCTGTCATCGCAAGCATCCAGCCAGCTGCCGCTGTTGCATCTCCTGTCTTCACCGGTTTTTTGTCCTGAGAAGGATCTTTCTTATTTGTATCACCTTTTGAAGGATTCTGAGGATCCTTTGGATCTTCTTTTCCAGGCTCGTTCTTTCCTTTTACTTTCACTGTAAAATCTGCACTCGCTGTCTTGCCTTCTGGATCTGTCACAGAGATTGTCACGATAACATCTGTGTCCTTCTTCGGCGTTGTCACTGTTCCATCTAATGCGATAATACCTTCCGGATTTACTTTTGTAATCTGGATCTTATAGCCTTCTGGGACTTTCGGAAGAACAAGTTCTGTCTCTCCCTTTGTAATCACTGTCGGTACTTTCTGTCCTGCAATAATTTCATCTAAGATATCCTGCGCTGTCGGAGCTTCCGGTTTCACATCCATTTTCTTAAAGTTTGCTGTCAGTGTTGTGTTTGCTGTCACTGCAAATGTATATGGATTGGAACTACTTACTTCTTTTCCGTCTGTATCTGTCCAGTTTACAAACTCATATCCTTCATTTGCTGTCGCTGTCACAGTCGCATTCATGCCATCTTCATAGACACCATCTTCTTTGTCCATAGAGACAGTTTCCCATCGCTTTTCACTATCTTTTACATTTACAGAGACCGTATACTTCTTAACCGGTGTCTCTTTTCTTCCACTGTAACCTTGACTATCGCTTTCAATCCATCTGGATTCGCAATTCCTTCCGGTAGAGTTAAAGCGCCTTCCAATACATATGTCTTACATTCCTGTGCATTGTAAGTTCCTTTCTCCCATGTCACATCTACTTCTGCTGTCTCGTTCTTTCCATATGTGACAGATACTTTTTCCGGCAGATCCAAATCTTCAAATGCAGTTCCCTGTACAACGGTAATATCATCTAGTTTTTCCACATCTGTGATGTTTTTGTCTTCTGTCTCACCAGTCTTTTCAAACTTCGCAATCAAAGCTGTATTTCCATTCACCTTGAACGTATACTCTGCTTTTTCAGATACTTTCTCGCCGTTTGGACGATACCATCCC
>ENA-OQBV01000579-OQBV01000579.1-human-gut-metagenome-genome-assembly--contig:-NODE-579-length-20335-cov-3.337787_pt1 | contig 20335 bp, 21 predicted proteins | sample MGYA00242750_ERZ504559 | MGnify/ENA primary metagenome ERZ504559 (study PRJEB26092, sample SAMD00036230) | human gut metagenome | host: Homo sapiens | study: EMG produced TPA metagenomics assembly of... | reverse complement strand
GAAGTACGTAATTTGCTGGAAGAAACGCTGGCCGCTGATACGACTCAGGCCGGAGTATATGCTGATCTGGCTGATTGTTACCGCCAGCAGGGAAATGTCCGGAAAGCTTCCGGACTTTATGCCCATGCGGTGCGTATGGCTCCGGAAGTGAACTATTTGCGCCGGCGTTATGTGCAGAGCCTGCTTTCTTTGGAAGACTATGCACAGGTCCGGAAGGCCTGTCATGACTGGCTTTCCCATGACTCGCTTTCGGCAGAAGCCTATCGTTTTCTGGGGCAGAGCTTCGAAGCGGTTGACAGTCTGGTTCCTGCCTTTTTAGGTTACCGGGCGGCATATCGTCTAGATTCTCTCGATGCACAGACGGTAGCGCGTGTAGCCAATATCTTCAACAGTAGCGAGCAATATGAAGACGCTCTCGAAGTGACAGAAAAATACCGTCTGACGGATACGACCAGTCTTGATGTGAACCGGCAGAACGCAAAGGCTTATTTGTTTTGCTGGAACGATATCCGGAAGCCATCCGGCGTTATGAGGCCTTGAAGCAGGCAGGCGACCGTTCGTTTCTTACTTATTATTATCTGGGAGTTTCTTATTACGGGGACAATTGGTTTTATGGGGCTTACGATAATCTGAAAGAAGCTTTGAAGAAAGCTCCTCCTTCACCGGCCAATATCCATACGCTGGTTTACTTTGCCCGGGCAGCTTCCCGTACTTCCTGGAAAGATGAAGGAGTGAAGGCCATGGAAAAAGCAATGGAATATCTGTTGCCTGCGGATAGCTTGAAAGGAGTGATGTATGGAACACTGGCAGAATGCTATGAATTGAACCGGGATAGTGAGGGGCAGATACGCGCTCTGAAGAAACGGTACGAATGTATGCCGAACCGGGTTTTGCTTTATCGCATCGGCATGTGTTATTACTGGCGAAAGGACTGGGACAATGCCATTCAATATTTGCGCCGTTATATGGCAGAAGTGCCCGAGAAAGAACGCGAAGCTCGGGATGAAAAGGGAAATCTCAAAAAGGATACCAAAACCTATTATCAGAATGCGGAAGACTATATAAAGAAGATCGAAGAAGAGCGTTTCTTCGAGGGGAAGAAATAGCTCTTCTTTTTTATCCTTGTCAGAGGGAGGCCAGGAACTCTTCTGCTTGTGTCAGGGTTTCGGGCTTCCCGATGTCGATGAGGCGCAATGTATCGGTCAGACGGCCTCCGATACGGGCTTCGCGGCAAGTCTGGAGGTAAAAGTCCATAATCGAAAATTTGCCGGTCCACCGTTCGTCCATGTAATGGAACAGGGAAGGAGAGATCACATGAATGCCGCTGAATGCATATTCGCGGTGATGTTCCGGATTGTATGCGAAGCCTTCGGGCTTGGTTTGCAGGGTATCTTTGTTGATCCATCCGCAGAGGCGTTTTTCATCGTCGAACAGAAGATAGCGGACCGTTTTCCGTCGGCTGGCCAGCAGGGTAGCATCATTTCCGCTTTGCCGGTGATATTCATACAAGGCTTTCAGGTCAGTATCTGAAAGAATATCCACGTTGTGTACCAGAAAAGGCTCGTTTCCGCGGAAGAAGGGTTCTGCTTTCCGGATTCCGCCTCCCGTATCGAGCAGGCAGTCGCGTTCGTCACTGATATGGATGGTTAGTCCGAAATTCTGGTTTGCCCGAAGAAAATCAAGGATCTGTTCACCGAAATGATGAATGTTGATCACCAGTTCGTTGAATCCTGCCGCTTTCAGTTTCAGGATTACGTGCTCCAGCATGGGGCGTCCGGCCACGGGCACCAGTGCCTTGGGCATATGGTCGGTGAGAGGTTTCAGGCGGGTTCCGAGACCCGCTGCAAAGATCATGGCTTTCATGAGTGAAGAATTTGTCAGGGTTCGAAAGTTTCTCGTATCTGTTGTTCCCGGTGAATCAGTTCCACCCGGATGCCGTATTTCCGATGCAGATGCTCGGCTGTATGCTGGGCAGAATAGACAGAACGGTGTTGTCCGCCCGTACATCCGAAACAAACCTGGAGATGAGTAAACCCTCTTTCCAGATAGCGTTCCACATGAGCATCCACCAGCGCATCGGTATGTTCCAGAAAACGGAGAATCTCACCGTCCTCTTCCAGAAAACGGATCACGGGCTCGTCTCTTCCGGTCAATGGCTTGTAACGGTCATACCGGCCGGGATTATGTACGCCCCGGCAATCGAATACATATCCGCCTCCATTTTCCGAAGGATCTTCCGGAATGCCTTTGCGGTAGGAGAAACTCATCACCCGCACGGTCAGTTTCCGGCGGTTGCATGCCGCGGCGAATTGTTTTTGTCCGGCCATGGTTTTCAGTACCTCACAGAGGTAGGGATATTCCGGATAAGGTTCTTCCAGCAAGGCCTGAAGATTGGCAATGGCATAAGGAATGCTTTCCAGAAAATGAGGTTTCCGTTCGAAGTAACCTCTGAATCCGTAAGCTCCCAGTACCTGATGGTGCGGAAAAGTACAAACGGCGGAGCTGGTTTTTCAAAATCTGCGGCATCTATCGGGCAATAAGCTTGAAGAGCCTGGCGATACACTTCAGCCAGTTTCCGGCGAAGATTGTCGGGAAAGTTGGCCTTGGCCTGCCAGAGGAAGGAAGCAACGTCATAGAGCACCGGCCCGCGACGTCCACCCTGAAAGTCGATGAAGCGGGGAGATTCCTGACTGATCATCACGTTGCGGCTCTGGAAATCGCGGTACATGAAAGCACGGGGAGAAGCCTGAGCGAGTGTGTCGGCCATCCGTTCGAAGTCATCTTCCAGCCGGTCTTCTTGAAACTCCGTCCCGGTGGCTTTCAGAAAGCAGTATTTAAAATAGTTCAAGTCCCAGAGTGCACTCCGCCGGTTGAATTCAGGTTGCGGATAACACTTCCCGAAGTCCATGCCTTCCGCTCCTTCAAACTGGAAGCGGGCGAGATCCTGCATCGTCCGTGTCAGAAGCTTTAAGGTCGGTTCGTCAAAATCTTGTCCCCGGCGGTTCTTGATCAGATCGAACAATTGCGTATTCCCCAGATCTTCCTGAAGATATGCGTTCTGGTCGTCGGATACGGCAAATACTCTCGGAACGGGCAGGCCTTTGTGGTGGAAATGGGAAGCCATGTAGAGGAATGTCCGGTTTTCTTCCACGGAAGTACCGATGACTCCGATCAGGGTTTGTTCTCCTTTCAGACGGAAATAGCGGCGGTTGGAGCCAGCCCCGGGAAGGGGTTCGATGGCTTCGGGAGCTTTTCCGGTGAAGGTCTTGTATAGAGTTTCCAGTATGTCGGTATTCATGAGTTCTTTTTTGTAAGATTTATTTAAAACATTTCAAAAGTACAATACTTTTTCCGAATTTGCTTACTTTTGCATGGAATTTTAAAATGGTATGACTATGTTTATGAATGTAAGGAAACTGATTCTGGCAGGAGCCGCTTCGTTGCTTGTTGTGGCTTGTGCGCAGGAGAAAAAAGAAGGTTATGTGATTGAAGGCGAAATAGCCGGTATCCAGACTGGTACCGTTTATCTGAAATGTTATCGGAACGGAGCCTTTGAAGAGGTGGATTCGGCCGCCATTGAGAATGGAAAGTTTACGTTCAAGGGTACCTCCGACGAACCGTTGGCATATGCTCTTACTACAGTGAAGGAGAACAAGCGTCCGCAGGTATTTTTTCTGAGCAATGAAAGTGTGCAGGTGAAACTGGACGAGATGCAGAAACACTCCAGGTATCCGGATCTCCGGAACAGGATCTTTATGCACAATATGAGGGCCGGGTAAGTGAAGATGCGGCGTTGATGGACAGCCTGTTTGCCCGTCATTCCGATTCCCCCGTCAGTGCTTATTTGTTTGTACGCAATCTGCTTTCGCGTCTGGACTATGCTTCGGTGAAGGCTTACCGCGACCGGCTGGATGCTTCGCTGGAAGGAACGGAGTATGTGCGTCAGATTGATGCCCAGCTTGCTTTGCTGTCCCGTCTTCAGGTAGGTGCTGAGGCTCCTGATTTTACGTTGCCCGATGCGGAAGGAAACGATGTCCGTTTGTCATCGTTCCGTGGAAAATATGTACTGATTGACTTCTGGGCATCCTGGTGTCCCGATTGCCGGAAGGAAAATCCGGTCATCGTGAAGGCATGGAATCAGTTCAAGGATAAGAATAATTTTACGATTCTCGGTGTATCACTCGACCGTAAGAAGGAGCCGTGGCTTCAGGCCATCGAAAAAGACGGACTGACCTGGACTCATGTCTGTGACTTCAAGGACTGGAACTCGGACGTGGCAAAGACGTATGCCGTAAAGTGGATTCCGAAGAGTTTCCTGCTTGATCCGGAAGGAAAGATCGTAGCCAGCGGGCTGGAAGGAGATGCGCTTCTGGATAAGTTGCAGGAAGTCCTGAAATAAAGAGGAAGGAATGGGCCGGACCGGCAGGAGATATCCTGAAAAAAGCCCGTGAACTTTTTAAAAAAGAATTCGGCGTGTTGATGAAAACGTTTCGGCGTTTGGATCAACACGCCGAAGCGTTTTTATTCTCTCATTTTCTCGGCCAGATACTGTCCCGTATACGAGGCGGCACATCGGGCGACTTCTTCCGGTGTACCGGCCACGACAAGATTACCGCCCTGATCTCCTCCTTCCGGTCCCAGATCGATGACATAGTCGGCACACTTGATGACATCCATGTTGTGTTCGATAATCACGACGGTATGTCCGCGGCTGATCAGTGCATCGAATGCCTCGAGCAGTTTCTTGATGTCGTGGAAATGAAGTCCGGTAGTCGGCTCATCGAACACGAAAATGGTTGGTTGTGCCTTTTCGATGCTCAGGAAATAAGCCAGCTTGACACGCTGGTTTTCACCACCTGAAAGAGTGGATGACGACTGGCCCAGCTTGATGTATCCCAATCCCACTTCCTGCAGGGGCTCCAGGCGTTTCACGATCTTCTTCTGGTTGTGCTGGGTGAAGAACTCAACGGCCTGGTTGACCGTCATCTCAAGTATATCGTAAATGTTCTTTCCTTCGAATTTCACTTCCAGGGTATCGCTCTTGAAACGTTTGCCGTGACAGGACTCACATTCCAGTACCAGTCGGCCATGAATTGCATCTCTACGGTCACCGTACCTTCTCCCTTACACTCTTCGCACCGTCCGCCTTCGGTATTGAATGAAAAATAGCCGGCGGTATAACCCATCTGTTTAGCCAGAGGCTGTTCCGCAAAGAGTTTCCGGATCTCGTCGTACGCCTTCACGTAAGTCACGGGATTGCTTCGGGAAGATTTTCCGATCGGGTTCTGATCAACAAATTCAATATCGTTCACCATCTTGATATCACCTTCCAGGGAGATGAATTCGCCCGGACGGTCACTGGCCTCACTATATTCGCGCTTGAGGGCCTTGTAGAAAATGTCACGTACCAGCGTACTTTTACCCGAACCGCTGACTCCCGTAACGACGGTCATGACGTTGAGCGGGAAACGGACATCAATTCCTTTCAGATTGTTTTCGCGGGCTCCCTTGATCTCGATGAAGTTGTTCCAGGAACGGTGTGTTGCCGGTAGCGGAATGGTTTCTTCACCCAGCAGGTAGCGGACGGTGTAACTGTTGCTTCCTTTCTTCAGGTCTTTCATGTCGCCCTGGTAGACAATTTCTCCACCCAGGCGTCCTGCTTTCGGACCGATGTCGATGATGTAGTCGGCCGCCCGGATGATTTCTTCATCGTGTTCCACGACGACAACCGTATTCCCGAGTTGTTGTAACTGGTGCAATACTTTGATCAGCTTGTCGGTATCCCGGCTATGCAGGCCGATGCTGGGTTCGTCGAGGATGTAGAGCGAACCGACCAGACTGCTTCCCAGAGAGGTGGCCAGATTGATGCGCTGGCTTTCTCCTCCCGAGAGCGAATTGCTCAGACGGTTGAGTGTCAGGTATCCCAGGCCAACGTCGGTCAGGAAGTTGAGCCGGTTGTTTATTTCATTCAGCAGACGTTTGGCGATGGCCTGATCGTGTTCGTCGAGCGTCAGGGTGCGGAAGAATTCCTTGAGACGGTAGACCGGCATTTCTACGAGTTCGGTAATGTTTCGTCCGCCCACCTTGATATAGTTGGCTTCTTTCTTCAGGCGTCCTCCGTGACAGGTCGGGCAGACGGTTTTTCCCCGGTAACGGGCGAGCATGACCCGGTACTGGATCTTGTACTGGTTTTCTTCAAGCATTTTGAAGAACGAGTCGATGCATACCTTTTCGCGCGGTCCGTGCCAGAGATAATCCTTCTGCTCCTGAGTCAGTTCATAGTAAGGAGTGAAGATCGGGAAGTCATGTGCCGGAGCTTCCCGCAGGAATTCGGAAAGCCATTCGCCCATTTTCTCTCCCCGCCAGCAGATAACGGCTCCGTCGTAGACACTCAGGGCGCGGTTGGGGATGACGAGATGTTCATCGATGCCGATGATTTTTCCGAAGCCTTCGCAGGTGGGGCAGGCTCCGATCGGCGAATTGAATGAAAACATCTGGTCGCTGGGTTCCTCGAACTTGATGCCGTCCGCTTCAAACTTGGTGCTGAAACGATGAAGCTGAGTCTGTCCGTCGGGCAGGTAGAAGCGCAGGAGACAGGCTCCGTCGCCTTCATACATGGCCGTTTCGGCGGAGTCGGTCAGACGGCTGACGGCATCCTTCGTGTCGTCACAACTCATGCGGTCCACCAGCAGGTAGATCTGGTCATCGGGCTGATAGGTATATTCTTCGATGCGGATCATTTCTCCGTTTACCTCCAGACGGGTGAACCCCTGCTTCATGTCCATGTCAATCTGTTCGGCTACGGTACGTCCTTCGCGCGGAAGAATCGGAGTGAGTACGGTGTAGCGGGTTCCTTTCGGATAGGAGAGCATGCAATGGACGATATCCTCCGGGCTGTCTTTCTTCACCAGTTGTCCGCTTACGGGCGAATAGGTTTTTCCGATACGGGCAAACAGCAGGCGCAGATACTCGTAGATTTCGGTGGAGGTTCCGACGGTGGAACGCGGGTTCCGGCTCACTACCTTCTGTTCGATGGCAATGGCGGGCGGAATGCCTTTGATAAAGTCACATTCGGGTTTGCTCATTCTTCCGAGGAACTGGCGGGCATACGAGGAAAGACTTTCCACATAGCGCCGTTGTCCTTCGGCATAGAGCGTGTCGAACGCCAGCGAGGATTTCCCCGAGCCCGACAATCCGGTGATAACCACCAGCTTGTTGCGCGGGATATCTACGTCAATGTTTTTCAGGTTGTTGACTTTAGCTCCTTTGATGGATATATAGTTACTTTCAGCCATGTTCGTTTTTCGTTTAGATGAGTGTACAAAGATAGCGATTTTTGGCTATCTTTGCGGCTCGAAGCAATCGAAATCGACAACAAATGCTAAATATGAAATTAAGAATCTTACTTGTAGTCTTGATGACATGGATGGGGGCCTTCTGCCTGTCGGCCCAGTCCCGATATCCCAAGCGTGAATTCCGCGGAGCGTGGATACAATGTGTGAACGGCCAGTTCCAGGGTATGCCGACCCAGAAAATGAAGCAGACACTGATCAGTCAGCTCGATAATCTGAAGGGTGCCGGAATCAATGCCATAATCTTTCAGGTGCGTGCCGAGGCCGATGCCTTGTACCGTTCCAGCTACGAGCCCTGGAGCCGTTTTCTGACGGGTGTTCAGGGAAAAGCCCCGCAACCCATGTGGGATCCTCTCCAGTTTATGGTGGAAGAATGTCACAAGCGCGGCATGGAGCTGCATGCCTGGATCAATCCTTACCGGGCACAGACCAAGGGAACGACGGCTCTTTCGCCCATGCATCCTTATAACCGCTATCCGGAACTCTTTGTCCGCTATGCCGGCCAGCTTTACTTTGATCCGGGATATCCTGAATCGCGGAAATACATTTGCAAGATTGTACGTGACATCGTGACGCGTTATGACATTGATGCCATTCATATGGATGATTATTTCTATCCTTATCCGAATCCGGGCGAGGAATTTCCGGATGATGTAAGTTTCGCGGCTTACGGAAGAGGATTTACAAACCGTGCCGACTGGCGCCGTGACAATGTGAACGTACTGATCAAGGAAATCCACGAAACGGTACGCGCCTGTAAGCCGTGGGTGAAGTTTGGTGTATCGCCTTTCGGTATTTACCGCAACCAGAAGAATGTCCGAACGGAAGTGCAACCCGCGGACTCCAGAACTATGATGATTTGTATGCCGATGTCCTGTTGTGGGTAAACAACGGATGGGTGGACTATAACATTCCGCAGATCTATTGGGAAATCGGACATCCGGCGGCCGATTATGATACGCTTATCCGCTGGTGGGCGAAACATTCGGCAGCCCGTCCTCTCTTTATCGGACAGGATGTGGTACGCACCGTGACGAAAGCCGACCTTCAGAATCCCCAGCAAAGCCAGATTCCGGCCAAGTATCGTTTGCAACGTTCGTTGCCTACGGTTCAGGGAAGTTGCCAGTGGTATGCGGCCGCCGTGGTGGAGAACCGCGGACATTACCGTGATCTGCTGGTGAGCGAATACCACAAGTATCCGGCGCTGATTCCGGTTTCACCCTTCATGGACGACAAGGCACCGGGTAAAGTGAAGAAGCTGAAGCCTGTCTGGACGGAAGACGGCTACATCCTGTTCTGGACCGAACCGAAAGCCAAGACGGAAATGGATAAGGCTGTTCAGTATGTCATATACCGTTTTAACAACAAGGAAAAGGTAGATTTGCATGATCCGTCTCATATTGTTGCCATTACGCGCGACAATTTCTACAAACTTCCTTACGAGAGCGGCGACGTGAAGTATCAGTATGTGGTGACAGCACTCGACCGCCTGCATAATGAGTCGAAAGCCGTAAAGAAGAAAGTCAAACTCTGATTCGCTTCACTATGGAGAATGATGATAGGAAATGGGAGATTCTCCAGAGCGAGTATCTCATCAAGCGCCCCTGGCTTACGGCACGACGTGACCGGGTGCGCCTGCCTAATGGGGCGATCAACGACGAGTATTATGTCCTTGAATACCCCGACTGGGTCAATGTGATTGCCATTACGAAAGAAGGAGATTTCCTGATGGAACGCCAGTACCGGCACGGTCTGCAATGGACGGGTTATGAACTTTGTGCCGGAGTGTGCGAGGCTGGTGAAGATCCGCTGGAATCTGCCCGCCGCGAGCTTTATGAAGAAACAGGCTATGCCGGAGGGGAATGGGTGAAGCACATGACGATTTCCGCAAACACGAGTACCATGACGAATCTTTGTCATTGCTTTGTGGCAACGGGAGTGGAGCGTGTATCCGGCCAGCATCTGGAAGAAACGGAGGATATTTCGGTTCATCTCCTTTCGGTGGACGAGGTACGCCGCCTGCTTACGAGCAATGAGATCCGCCAGGCGCTGATGGCTGCTCCTTTATGGAAATACTTTGCAGAGCATCATTTGCTGTAAAATAAGACAGGGGCGGAGCATAATGTTCCGTCCTGTGTTATTTGAATAAAATAGAAGGGGGTAGTGGAGCATACCGGACTCGAACCGGTCACCTCGACACTGCCAGTGTCGCGCTCTAGCCAGATGAGCTAATGCCCCTTGTCTGAATTTCTTTGCGAAGATAAGACATGAATCGATTCCCGGCAATGATTCCTGCTTTTTTCTTTTCTTGTGAAACAATATTTAACAAAACTAAGAGTTATGGATATACAGATTCGAAAAGCCCTTCCGGCTGATCTGGACGTATTGATGGATATCTTTGAGGTGGCACGCCGTTTCATGCAGGCCACCGGCAATCCGAACCAGTGGATTAACGGTTATCCCGGACGCGAACTGATGGAGCGTGAAGTGGAAGCCGGACATTGCTTTGTGTGCATCAATGACCGGCAGGAAATCATCGGTACTTTTTGCTTTATTTTGGGTGAAGATCCCACCTATGCTTACATTGAGGACGGCTCCTGGCCCGATCAGGAACCTTATGGAGTGATTCACCGGCTGGCTTCCCGGGGCACTTGTCCGGGAGTGGCTGAGGCTTGCGTCCGCTGGTGTGCCGGTCAGGGAGTCCATCTTCGGGCAGATACTCATGCCGATAACCGCGTCATGCAGCATATTCTGGAGAAGCAGGGCTTCGTAAGATGCGGAATTATCTATGTGGCCAACGGTACTCCGCGCATTGCTTATCAGCGCGGATAGGATCATTTTTCTAAATAAGTCTTAATTGATAAATATTTTCCGTCGGAAAATTTTTTCTAATTGCAATAATTTATTTCCTTTGCAAAAAGTTTCCATTAGAAATTAAATATTTATCAAGATAGATTATGAAATACGTCATTATTGGAGGGGTGGCCGGTGGAGCCACGGCGGCGGCACGCATCCGTCGCAATACGGAAAAGGCAGAAATCATTCTGTTTGAACGGGGTGAATACATTTCGTATGCCAATTGCGGATTACCTTATTATATAGGAGGTGTTATTGAAGAGCGGGAGCGTTTGTTTGTCCAGACTCCCGAAGCCTTCGGCAAGCGTTTCAACATCGATGTACGTACCCGTTCGGAAGTGACGGGAATTGATACCGCCGGAAAGCAGGTAACCGTCCGTACGTCCGAAGGCCGGGTGTACACGGAAAGCTATGACAAGCTGCTTCTTTCACCGGGTGCGTCTCCGGTGCGTCCTCCTCTGCCCGGAATTGAAAGCCGGGGAATTTTTTACCTTGCGCAATGTGAACGATACCGACCGCATCAAGCAATACATGAACGAGCATGAGGTGAAGCGTGCCGTCATTGTGGGAGGAGGTTTTATCGGACTGGAGATGGCTGAGAATCTTCATCATGCCGGAGCTGAAGTATCCGTTGTGGAAATGGCAGATCAGGTGATGGGCCCCATCGACTATTCCATGGCTGCTCTGGTTCACGAGCACCTGCTTCAGAAAGGAGTGAAACTCTATCTGAAACAGGCCGTCGAGTCATTCGAGGAAACTTCACAAGGGCTGGCCGTGCATTTCAAGTCGGGCATCCGTCTGGAAGCCGATCTTGTGATCCTTTCCATCGGCGTACGTGCCGAAACCCGGCTGGCCGAGCAAGCCGGTCTGAAACTGGGGGAAATGAAAGGTATCTACGTAGACGAATATCTGATGACTTCCCAGTCTGATGTCTATGCCGTTGGCGATGCCATTGAATATCCGCATCCGATTACCGGCAAGCCCTGGCTGAATTTTCTGGCAGGTCCGGCCAACCGTCAGGCACGCATCGTAGCCGACAACATGGTGTTTGGAAACCGCATCAAGTACGAGGGATCCGTGGGTACTGCCATTGCCAAGGTATTCGATATGACCGTCGCTTCTACGGGACTTCCCGCCAAACGCCTGAAACAATTCCAGTTGCCTTATCTTTCGGCTACCATCCATTCCGGTTCTCATGCCGGTTATTATCCCGGTTCGCTTCAGATGGATATCAAGATCACTTTCTCGCCGGAGGACGGACGTCTCTACGGAGCGCAGATCGTGGGGTATGACGGAGTAGACAAACGGATTGATGAATACGCCCTTATCGTAAAACGCGGAGGTACGGTCTATGACCTGACGGAGCTGGAGCATGCATATGCACCTCCATTCTCTTCGGCCAAAGATCCGGTAGCCGTATCGGGCTACGTAGCCGGCAATATCCTGAGCGGAAAGATGACTCCCCTTTACTGGCGGGAACTTCGTGATGCCGACCTGAGCGGAGTGACACTGGTGGACGTGCGTACCGCCGATGAATATGCACTTGGCCGTATCCCGGGAGCCGTGAATGTGCCCCTTGACGACCTTCGTGCCCGTCTTTCGGAAATCCCGGCCGACAAGCCCGTATGGCTGTATTGCGGAGTAGGTCTGCGCGGGTACCTTGCTTCGAACATTCTCAAGGAAAACGGTTACAAGGAAGTACGCAATCTGATCGGTGGTCTGAAAACCTACAAGGCGGCCATCGCTCCCTTGCCTTCCCCCGAAGATTATGCTCCCACCTGCGGAGGAGGCTGTTCTGCTCCGAAGGAAAATACAGAATGCCGGCCGGCCAGGGTGCTGAAACTGGATGCTTGCGGACTCCAGTGTCCGGGACCGGTTCTAAAACTCAAGCAACACATGGATAACCTGAAGCCCGGTGAGCGTCTGGAAGTTTCGGCTACGGATGCCGGATTCCCGCGCGACGCCGAAGCCTGGTGCCGGTCGACGGGCAACCGCTTCCTTTCGAAGACGTCCGGCAAGGGAGTATATCAGGTCGTAGTGGAAAAAGCAGCATGCGGATCAGCTCCGTCCGTTCCGTCGGAAGGTGATAAAGGAAAAACTTTTATTCTTTTTAGCGATGACCTTGATAAAACTTTAGCTACCTTTGTGCTGGCTAACGGCGCGGCGGCTACCGGACGGAAAGTGACGATCTTCTTCACTTTCTGGGGACTGAATGCCATTAAGAAAGAACGTAAGCCTCACGTACGGAAAGACTTCTGGGGACGGATGTTCGGATGGATGCTTCCGGCCGATTCACGGAAACTCGGACTTTCAAAAATGAATATGGGAGGAATCGGTGCCCGGATGATGCGTTTTCTGATGAAAGAAAAGGGGATTGACTCGCTGGAAACGCTCCGTCAACAGGCCATTGACAACGGAGTGGAATTCATTGCCTGCCAGATGTCGATGGACGTAATGGGAATCAAACGTGAAGAATTGCTTGATTCCGTGAGTGTCGGTGGGGTAGCTACCTACATGGAGCGCGCCGAACAGGCCAATGTCAACTTGTTTATTTGATTGTATGGAGAAAATTACTTGTATATGTGTGATGAGAGAGCTTTTCCAGGCTCTCTCTTTACTGGAATCCCGTTTGTTGGAAAGCCACGGCATTTCGTTGAACGAGGCGGTGGTCCTGTGTAGTGTCGGCACGGAAACCGTGACGGCAAGCACCATTGTGAGCCGCACCGGAATGACTCCTTCGCATGCTTCGAAGGTGATCCGCATGGCCGAAGAAAAGGGCATGCTTGAACGTACACCGGGGACAAAGGACAAGCGCCAGATGTATTTTGTTCTTACCGGCAAGGCAAAGACCTGTCTGGCCGGTATTCGTGAGCAGGGAGTGGAAATTCCGGAGATGCTTGCTCCTCTGTTTCGGGAACATCAGGTTTGAGAAAGGAGACAAAGGATATGGCTAAACATAAATTCCAGTTGGAAGTGCCGGCGGAGCAGACCGGGTATTGCTTCATACCTGTTGCGCACCCTGTTCGTCGGCCATCATCGAATGTCTGATGCAACACGGAGTTCGCCCTACCATCTATTATTGCAATCCCAACATTTATCCGCGGGAAGAATACCTCATCCGCAAGGACGAGTGTACCCGTTATGCCCTTTCCCTGGGGCTGGAGATTGTGGATGCCGATTACAACCATGAAGCCTGGCTGGAAGCCATGCGGGGGCTGGAGCAGGAACCCGAACGCGGAGGCCGGTGTCTGAAATGTTTCCGCCTGCGTCTGCTCGATACGGCCCGTTATGCCCATGAACACGGCTTCTCGCTCATAACTACCACACTGGCTTCTTCGCGCTGGAAAAGCCTTGACCAGATCAATGAAGCCGGACGATATGCCGTGTCCGTCTATCCCGATGTCATCTGGTGGGATCAGAACTGGCGGAAGGGCGGACTGAGCGAACGTCGCCTGGCCATTATCCGCGAATACGGCTTCTACAACCAGCAATATTGCGGATGTGAGTTCAGCATGCGGGCTTCTCAGGCTCGATAGGAACCGTATTCTCCTTGTAGGCGGCGAATCCTTTTACTTTGACCCGCTCTTTTTTCTCTTCTTCGCTTCCGGTGGCCGAGCCCAGCTGGTTCAGGTTATCCTTGATGGCATTGTGCGTATCGAAGAAATAGTCGAGCAACATCTTCATGTGCTCCTCCAGTTCTCCTTCGTTGGGCGAGAAGAAAGTATGGCAACGCGAGTGCAGACCGATGGTCTTTTCGTCTTCGTCCACCATGTAGACGGTTGTAACGAGTGAGTTGACATTCACCGCATTGATCACTTCCTTCAGGACGGGGAGCGCCTCATTGTCCACATTGATGGAGCCCCACCACGGGTTCCAGATCATGATGAAGCGGTTTTCTTCCTCGGCGGCGATGTAGAAATCATCTCCCTGGTATTTGAAGGTCACGTGTCCTTCCTCATTGATTTCGGGCTGGCATCCTATTTTTTTCAGGACACTGATCACCAGTTTTTGGGTGGAAATATTGTCCAGCTCGTCGCGTGTCATCCGTTCGATGTGATCCAGCCGTTTGCGGCGTTCGTGCATGAATCGCATGAGAAACAGGACTATGGGCCACAGGGCCAGAGCTATGACGGCAATCAGAATGGTAACGTCGGTAATGTTGTTCATGGCAGATTTGATTTTGGTTCTGCTTATAAAGTTAGGAAATAAACGATAGATGTAACATCTCTCATTAGTTATTAGACTTTTTTAAATGTCGCAGGAGCAGTAAAACGACATTCTTTTTGTTTTATATATGAAACAATAAAAAATTGGACTTATGAGAGGTATAATTGTAATAATGCTGATGGCTTTGTCCGTAGTGGCAGGGCAGGCACAGGAAACCCGGGAACTGACCCGGCAGGAAAAGAAAGAAATGCAGGCACGTCTGGACAGCTTGCTCTATGTGGAGGCAGAAGAGGCGGTCAATGCCCGCGCCTTTACGCTGGAAGCCGACAAGGTGATGTTTAAGTATGGCGAAACGGCCTACGTTACGTCGACCACGAACTTTGTTTCCGTGAAAGGCGACGATGCGGTGGTGCAGGTAGCTTTCAATGTGCCGGTAAGCGGTCCTAACGGACTGGGCGGAGTCACCGTCGACGGTTCTGTATCCAGCTATGAAGTGGAGAAAGACAAGCGCGGCAACCTGCTTCTGACGATGAACGTGATGGGTACCGGTATTTCGGCCCGTGTGGATATTACGCTTTACAAGGGAAGCAACGATGCATCGGTGACCATAACACCCAACTTCAACTCAAACCGGATGACGCTGAGCGGACAGATTGTACCGATAGAGAAAAGTAAAGTATTTAAAGGACGTTCCATCTGACGGAGGTCACCAGAGTGACAATTTCCGTACCGGGTACGAACCTGTTAATGATAAGGAGAAAGAAGTATGAAAAAAATGTTATTCCTGGCTTGCATGGCGCTTACTCTGGCTGCCTGCGAGAAAGATCCGGACATGAACCAGCTGGATGCAGATCTGGTGGTCTATACGGATCATGACAATAATGCCGCTTTCGACGGCTATAAGACCTATTTCCTTCCGGACAGTATTCTGGAGGCGGGAGGATACAAAGCATCCTACTGGAAGGATGAGAACGCGAAAGCCCTCGTCGATGCGGTGGCCCAGCAGATGGATGGCCGCGGCTATACCCGTCTGACAGATCCGGAGAAGAAAGATCAGGCCGATGTGGGCGTGCAGCTCTCATACGTGGCACAGACGAATCATGTGATTTCCTATCCCAGTTATGGCGGATGGTGGGACTATGGTTTCTGGGGTCCCTGGTGGGGAGGCTGGTATTATCCGTATCCCGTGAGCTATTCTTACGACACTCAGACCATGCTGATTGAAATGGTTGATCTGACGAAAAAGGACACTTCGGAAGTGAAGAAGCAGGACATTCCCGTGGTATGGTATGTCAGCATGTCCGGATTCATGTATGGCAACGGACGCGTCAACCAGCAGTTGTTGCTGGACGGTGTGAACCAGGCCTTTGAGCAGTCACCCTATATACAATCGAACAAATAAAGGAGGAAAACAACATGAAAACGATCTATACATATTTAAAGAGAGTAGTGCTGGCAGGCTGTATGCTTGCCGGAGCTGCTGCTCCAACCTTCGCACAATGGGATTCCAGCAAAGCCCATCTGATAGTAGACTGGCAGATGAACGCTCCGTTCTCGACCGGTTATGCCGACAAGATCAGCGGATGGGGTATGAACTTTGAAGGTCTGTACGACGTGACTCCGCGCTGGTCAGTAGGTGCCTTTGTGATGTACCACACCAACCACCGTTATATCGGCCGTCAGACCCTGCAATTGTCACCGACAGAATCGCTGACCACCGATCAGCAACGTTCCGCTTTCCAGCTTCCTTTCGGTGTGTCAACGGCCTACACCCTGTGTCAGGGCAATTATGTCCGTCCGTATATCGGTGCGAAAGCCGGAGCTGTGTTTGCCCGTAACACCACTTACTTTTCTTCCACAGGCGTGTATGACGAAGCGTGGGGATTCTACGTGTCACCCGAAATCGGCCTGCGGATCTATCCGGTTCCCGGCAAACGCTTCGGGTTCCATGTGGCCGGCTATTACAGCTATGGTACCCAGCACACGAAAACCCTGACCTGCGATATCGAAGGACAAAGCAATGCGGGTTTCCGTGTGGGTGTGATCTTCTGATCACTATGATCTGAATATTTCTGTTAATTGAATATATTTTTCTCGTTTTTCAACAGAGGGGTGGGGGTTGTGAAATTCTCACCCTTCGCCTTTTTGGAGCGTGACGGTGATCCGCTTATTTTGTGGATGATTCTCTCTCTGATTACCAATGATTTATAATCATACTAAGAGTGCCTTCACAACGACCGCACGATTGAGCCCCAACGACCGCACGATTGAGCCCCAACGACCGCACGATTGGGCCTCAACGACCGCATAATTCAGCCCTAACGACCGCACGATTCGGTTGCATTGAATAGAGGGTTAAGAAGGATCTGGGCTAGCAGTGTTTTTCGTTAAAAGAATGTAGGGAGTAAGGTTGTAAAGGAGTTTTCAAATTAAATATCTGTCTGCAAAAAAAAGTCTGCTGCATACATTCTTGAATGACATTCCTGATTAATTGTATTTCGTTTCAGGAATGTTGTTCGTGATGCGTGCAGCAGACTTATGAAATAAAACTTTTTATATCGTTTTATGTTTTAAAATCCGGTTCTTACCGTGCCTGTATGCGGGTGATTTCTCCGATGTACAGGGTATATTCTTTCGACGGATCAATGGACTGGTTAAGTGATTTCAGTTCTTCGGCCGACATTTTCTGGGTAGTAGATTTCCGGCATTCGATAACCACGGCAGGCTCGGTGCCCCGGGCGGTATAGAACGAAATGCGGTAGGTGTCGTTGTGTTCCATCAGGGTGCTGGCTGCATAACGGCTCTGGTCGATGAGCAGGTAGGAAACGTTCTTGTTGAACATCTGTCCGAATCCTCCCCAGTTTTCGGCTTTGATGTCGATAACTTCATCGTTGGCCGTAAGGGTGATGCGTCCGTCTTTGGTCATTTCGTTCAGGTTGGCCGGAAGCTGGGCGAAGCTGATGTCCTGAAGCTTGCCTGAAGGAGTTGCCAAAGACGGAGTTGCCGGTACGACAGGGGTTGCAGGTATGGCGGGAGCGGCAAGTGCTGCCTGTCCCAGTGCGTTGGTGGCCGCGAGGAAAAGCTCGTCTTTCAGGTCGATGGTTTCGCGTCTGAATTTGCCGCAGATGGGAGCCAGCTTGGTCTGTTTCTTGTTCAGTGCCATTTTGTCGTTGATCCACTCTTCGGCGGTGTATTTTTCGCCTCCGTCGCGGGCTTCGTCATACCAGTAGCGGATGCGGCTCATGGTCAGCAGACATTGTCCGTCGCCGGCTTTTGCCGTGAGCTGGTAGTAGACCCGGGTGCGGTCGAGCGAAAGGGCCGTAGAGGAGAATACCATCCATTCTTCGGCCGATGCGGCGATGTCTCCGTCTTCCTTGTTGGTGTAGACTACGCGGCTCTGCATGCCGTCTTCGGGCTGGAAGCGTTCGTTGGCCCAGTCGAGCATACGCTGGTAAATTTCATCTTTTGAGAGTCCGGGAGCGTTGATTTCCCGGGTGAAGGTAATTTTTCCGTCTTCATAGGTAAGTGCGCCTGCCAGGTATTTGGGATCGGAGTTGTTTTTCTCCTTGTTGTCTTTCGCGATGGCGAACAGAGGAAGGCAGGCCAGAAGGATCAGTAAGATTTTTTTCATGGTTTTCTCTATTTAACTTTGCACAAAGATAGGAAATAAAAAAGAGAAGCAGTTTTCTGCTTCTCCTTTTTTGTTATTTTAAGACAATGTCTTTATTTTACGGGGATCTTGTCGATACGTGCCTGATGACGTCCTCCTTCGAAAGCGGTGTTGAAGAATTCGGTCATGATCTGGTCGGCGGTTGCTGTATCGATAAATCTTCCGGGCATTACGAGCACATTGGAGTCATTGTGCTGGCGGGCAAGCCGGGCGATTTCGGGGATCCAGCAGAGTGCGGCGCGTATTCCCTGGTGTTTGTTGAGGGTCATGCTGATTCCTTCTCCACTTCCGCAGATGGCGATGCCCGGATAGCATTCGCCTGCTTCTACGGCTTCGGCCAGCGGGTGAGCGAAGTCGGGATAGTCGCAGCTGGCGGTTGAGTAGGTACCGAAATCTTTATATTCCCATCCTTTTTGTTCCAGCCATTGTTTCACGAATTCTTTCAGTTCGAATCCGGCATGGTCGGAAGCCAATCCTATTGTTTTCATCAGAACATTGCTTTTACTTGGTTATACACATTTTCGGCGTTGAAGCCTAATTTTTCATCCAGTACCTTGTAGGGAGCTGAGAAGCCGAAAGAGTCGAGTCCCCATACTTTTCCGTAGGCTCCTACCAGTCCTTCCAGGTTGACGGGAAGTCCGGCGGTAAGGCCGAATACTTTGGCTCCGGCGGGGATGATGCTTTCCTGATATTCTTTGCTCTGGCTCCGGAAGAGTCCTTCGGAAGGTACGGATACGATACGTGTCTTGATACCGTCCTTGTGGAGGAGTTCGGCTCCGGCTACGAGGGTAGACACTTCTGATCCGGATGCTACGAGGATCACGTCGGGAGTACCTTCAGAGTCGCTTACGATGTAAGCTCCCCTGGCTGCTTCGGCGTAGTTGGTTCCTGCGGGCAGGCTGTTGACGTTCTGGCGTGAGAAGATCAGGCCGGTAGGGGTGTCGGTATTTTCCATGGCGAGCTTCCAGCATACGGTAGTTTCGTCCACATCGGCGGGACGGAGTACGAGCATGGAGTTCTTGCCGTCGTGGTTCTTGATTTTTTCCATCAGGCGGATCTGTGCTTCCTGTTCTACGGGCTGGTGGGTAGGTCCGTCTTCACCTACACGGAAAGCATCGTGTGACCAGATGAACTTCACGGGAAGTTTCATGAGTGCGGCCATACGGATGGCAGGTTTCATGTAGTCGGAGAATACGAAGAAGGTTCCGCAGGCGGAGATCACACCTCCGTGGAGGGTCATACCGATACAGCAGCATGCCATGGTGAGTTCGGCTACTCCTGCCTGGAGGAATGCGCCGCTGAAGTCGCCCTTGGCGAAGGCATGGGTTTTGTTGAGGAATCCTTCGGTCTTGTCGGAGTTGGAAAGGTCGGCTGATGAACAGATCATGTTGGGCACCTGTTCGGCAAGCAGGCCGAGTACTTTGGCCGATGCGTTGCGGGTAGCGTCGCCTGCCTTCTGTTCGATAGAGTTCCAGTCGATGCGTGGAGCCTTTCCGCTGAACCATTCAGCCTGTTGTGCGGCTTTTTCAGGGTTGGCTTCTGCCCAGGCCTGTTCTTCGCGGTGGCGCTCAGCTACGATGGCTTTCAGTTCTTCCTCGCGGCGGGCATACATTTCTTTCACGTCGTCGAAGATTACGAACGGGTTTCCAGGTCTCCTCCCAGGTTGAGGATGGTGTTCTTGTAGGCATCTCCTCCCAGGGGTGCTCCGTGGGTTTTGCAACTGTGTTCGTAAGAAGTATTGTCGGCCTTGCGTGCGCCTTTACCCATGATACATTTACCGATGATCAGAGTCGGACGCTGGTTTTCGGCTTTGGCTTCGTCGAGAGCCTGGCGGATCTGCTGGCAGTCGTTTCCGTTTATTTCGATGACGTGCCATCCCCAGGAGCGGTATTTCATGGCGGTATCTTCCGTCATGACTTCTCCGGTCTCTGTCGAGAGCTGGATGTCGTTGGCGTCATAGAACATGATCAGGTTGTCCAGTCCCAGATGTCCGGCAATACGTCCTCCACCCTGGGATATTTCTTCCTGTATGCCTCCGTCGGAGATGTAGGCATAGATGGTTTCTTTTTCAAAAGTAGGATTTCCGGTGCGTGCAGCCAGGAATTTGGCGGCGATGGCAGCTCCGATGGCGAAGACATGGCCTTGTCCCAGCGGACCGGAAGTGTTTTCGATGCCTCGCATAACGTCTACTTCGGGATGTCCCGGAGTGGGTGATCCCCATTGGCGCAGGTTTTTCAGTTCATCCATGGTGAACTTGCCCGTCATGGCGAGCTGTGCGTACAACATGGGC
>ENA-OQBV01000577-OQBV01000577.1-human-gut-metagenome-genome-assembly--contig:-NODE-577-length-20488-cov-2.520554_pt1 | contig 20488 bp, 25 predicted proteins | sample MGYA00242750_ERZ504559 | MGnify/ENA primary metagenome ERZ504559 (study PRJEB26092, sample SAMD00036230) | human gut metagenome | host: Homo sapiens | study: EMG produced TPA metagenomics assembly of... | reverse complement strand
TGACATGCCAATCACGTCCTGGGCCATGGGACTTAAGACGGCAAGCAGGCCGATGCCGCAGGTAATATTGATGAAAAAGACCCACCAGAGGCTTTGGAACTGCCAGGTATGCATGGCTTCTGATGCAGTCTTTCCCGTAAGGGACTGGGAATCAGCGGTCATGTTCCTTTTTCAGGACGGGCGGTTTGAGGTAGAGGGCACAAAGGACCATGATGACCGAGTAGGCACCTGCCATGAGGCAGAGGTGCGGGTAAGGCCCACCGTGCGGGTGAGTTGCTGCATGAGGGGAGCTGCAATGAGAGCGGCAAAACCAAAGCCCATGATGGCAAGACCTGTTGCAAAACCGCGGTGGTGGGGAAAATATTTCACCAAGGTTGATACGGGTGTGATGTAGCCTGTGCCAAGACCAATGCCGCCAATGCACCCATAAAAGAGATAGAGGAGGGAAAGGCTTCTGATGGAAAGGGCATACGCCGTACCCAAAAGGCCCGTTCCGAAGAAAAAGGCGGCCATGAGGCCACTTTTTTGGGGGCCTATTTTTTCTACAAAGCGCCCCAAGAGTGCGGCTGACATGCCAAGAAACAAGATGGCAAGGGAAAAGGTCCAAGTGACATCCCCCATAGAAGCCCCCAAGGTTTCCATGATGGGGCGGACAAGGACGCTGAAAGCATAGACGCTCCCAATGGAGAGGTGAATGCCTACGGCGGACAGTGCAATCAGTGAGCGGTTTCTCATGTTGCTTCCTTTCTGGGAAAACTTCCCCTAGAAAGAGAAAAGGCCCGGACCAATCTGCAGCATAAGGCTGCAGAGGAAAAGGCCGGGATGAAAAAGGACCGTCCGGGCTGCTTTTCTCTGCCCAGACGGTCGGCAAGTTACACAATGCAGAGCACGTGGTCAATTCCACTTATCCGTCAGTCCTGCACTGCTTTATTTGATTGTGATGCGGATATTATAGCAGGTATGACAGAACGGAGCAAGAAGAAATTCAGAAAAAAGATAAAAAAACCGCCCCCCAAGGAGCGGCTTCATCTTTAAAGTGGTGGAACTAACTGGATTCGAACCAGTGACCCCCACGATGTCAACGTGGTACTCTAACCATCTGAGCTATAGTTCCGAGACGAATATTAGTATACCCAAAGGAAAGAGTCTTGTCAACCCTTTTTTTTTCCCCAGGGAAAAGGATTTGGACATAAGGGGCGGTGATGTTTATTTTTTTGCCTTAAACAGATATAATAAGGAAGACGAAGACTTTCATAGTGGGACCCACGGGTCCTTTTTTTGGTAAAGGAGATTGACCATGAAAAAGCTGTTCTTACTGATTGCCGTCATTACGGCACTTTTCACGGCTGCCTGCGGCAAAAGCGGCAAAGCGGCTGGAACGGACGCACCGGCCCTAAAGGGCCCTGTCACAGCCCAATTTGAGACCAGTCTCGGCAATTTTGAGGTCCGCCTTGCCGTAGAAGGGGCACCCAAGACCTGTGCCAATTTTGTAAAGCTTGCGGAATCTGGTTTCTATGATGGACTCACTTTCCACCGCGTCATTGACGGCTTCATGATCCAAGGCGGCGATCCCAAAGGCGATGGAACGGGCGGACCGGGCTATACCATCAAAGATGAATTTTCAAAGAATCTGCGTCACGATGGACCGGGCATCCTGTCCATGGCAAATGCTGGCCCTGATACAGGTGGAAGCCAGTTCTTCATTACCCTGGAGAAGACGCCCTGGCTGGATGATCATCATGCTGTCTTTGGCCGCGTCGTCAAAGGACTTGATGTAGTCCAAAAGATTGGTAAGGTTAAAACGGACGCCAATGACCGGCCAGTGACGCCCGTTGTTATCAAGAAAATCAAGATTGTAAAAGGCTAAGGAGGAAATCGGGTTGCCAGAAACGCTGGAAAAGAAGCTGATTTTTAAGGACAATCGGGAAATGGTGGCTGTCCTGGGGAAAAATGATGAATACCTGAAACTGATGGATGATCCGGAGTGCCGGATTATCCCCCGGGGCAATGAACTGCTCCTTACCGGGACGGAAGCGGCGCTCAGGCGGATGGAACGAGCCTTTTCGGAACTGCTCTATCTCTATCGCCAAGGGCTGCCCATTACGACCCATGATGTGACATACACGCTGAAGCTGGTTCGTGACGGCAAGGAAGAGGCCCTGCATCAGCTTTATACGGATACGGTCATTACGACCTACCGGGGAAAACAGGTCAAGGCCAAGACCCTGGGCCAATGGCAGTACCTCAAGACCATTGGGGAAAATCAAATGACCATTGCGTTAGGACCGGCGGGAACGGGCAAGACCTACCTTGCCGTGGCTATGGCGGTCAAGGCCCTTAAGAACCACGAAGTGGAGCGAATCATCCTCACGCGGCCGGCTGTGGAAGCAGGGGAAAAACTGGGCTTTTTGCCCGGGGACCTGCAGGAAAAGGTGGATCCATACCTGCGGCCCCTTTATGACGCCCTTTACGAGATGCTCGGCATGGAATCCTTCCAGAAGTATTTGACCCGGGGAACCATTGAAGTGGCGCCCCTTGCCTATATGCGCGGACGGACGTTGAGCGATGCCTTCATCATCATCGATGAGGCCCAAAATACGACGGCTGAGCAGATGCGCATGGCCCTTACCCGTTTTGGCTTTGGCTCCAAGCTTGTTGTGACAGGGGATGATTCCCAGGTGGACTTGCCGCCGGGCAAGGAGTCCGGGCTCACCAATGCCGCCTATGTTCTCCAGGGAATCCCTGGCATTGGCATTATCCACTTTACGGACGGCGATGTCATCCGGCATGAAATCGTGGCGGCCATCATCCGGGCGTACAAAAAATACGATAATGCTAAAAAGAAAGGAAGGGACGGCTATGATCGTCACACTCGAAAATAACCAGGAAAAGGTCTCCATTCCTGAAGCGCTGGAAGCGGACCTGACCAAAGCCATGAATGTCGTTGCGGAACTGGAGGCCCTGTCCCCGCAGACAGAAGTGGATATTACCCTTGTCGATGACGCTGCAATCCATGAACTCAACCGCACTTACCGCGGCATTGACCGGCCGACGGATGTGCTTTCCTTTGCCCTTGACGAAGGGGAAGAGGAACCGGAAGTGGACGATGACGAGATTGAACATCTATTGGGTGATGTCATCATTTCCGCTCCGACAGCAGTCCGCCAAGGTGAGGAATACGGTCACGGACTCGAACGGGAGATGACCTATTTAGCCGTTCATGGGATGCTCCACCTCCTGGGATACGATCACATGGAAGAAAAGGACAAGCTTATTATGCGCAAACGGGAGGAAGAAGTCCTGCGCAGGCTTGACCTTGCCGAGGAAAATTTTGGAGGCTGACGATGGACCTGATCCTTTTTGAAGCGGCCAAAGCGGCACGGAAAAACGCCTATGTCCCGTATTCCCACTTTGCCGTGGGAGCGGCAGTCAGGGCGAAGGACGGCCGCATTTTTACGGGCTGCAATATCGAAAATGCATCTTACGGACTGACGGTCTGCGCCGAACGAAATGCTATCTTTGCAGCCGTCAAAGAAGGCGTACGCGATTTTGAAACCCTGCTTGTGACGGCTGATACGGAAGGACCTGTGTCTCCCTGCGGAGCCTGCCGCCAGGTCATGGCTGAATTTGGGATTTCCCATATTGAACTGACAAACCTCAAGGGGCTCAGCCAGTGTGTGAGCCTTGAAGAACTCCTGCCTTACGGCTTTACTCTAAAAGAAAAGGAATAAGCATCATGCAAGTACAGCAGCAAGAACATCGGGCCGGTTATATCGCCGTTATTGGACGCCCCAATGCAGGCAAGTCGACCCTCATTGACAAACTGATCGGGGAAAAGGCGGCCATCGTATCAGACCGTCCTCAAACGACGCGCAATCGCATTCTTTGCATTTTATCGACGGAAAAGGCCCAGCTTATTTTCCTTGATACGCCAGGCCTCCACAAACCTAAGGATAAATTGGGGGAGCATATGGTCAAAGCCGCCGAGGATTCCTTAAAGGACGTTGACGCCGTGCTCTATGTCGTTGACGCCACAGAAAAACGGGGAAAAGGGGAGGCCTATATCCTGGAACGGCTCAAAAAGGTTCAGGTCCCGGTCATCCTTGTCCTTAACAAGGTGGATCTCATCAACCAGAAAGAAAACCTTCTGCCGCGTATTGACGCTATTCAAAAGGCCTATCCCTTCCACGGCATCATGACCCTATCTGCCTTGGAAGATAGGGATTTCACGCCCCTTATCGAGGAACTGACAGGCCTCATGCCGGAAGGCCCTAGCTTTTATCCGGAAGACCTTTACACGGATCAGACGGAACGGGTCATGGTAAGCGAAATCATCAGGGAAAAGATCCTGCGCCTCACCCATGATGAAGTGCCCCATGCCGTTGCCGTCAAGGTAAACGAAATGAAGACCCGTGATAATGGGATGGTTTATGTGCGGGCCGATATCTATGTGGAACGGGATTCCCAAAAAGGAATTCTCATTGGTCGCAAGGGACAGATGCTGAAACAGATCAGCGCGGAAGCCCGCAAGGATATCGAAGATCTTGTCGGCAGTCAGGTTTATCTTGAAATCTGGGTCAAGGTGCGTCCCAAATGGCGGGAAAAGGAAACCGAACTCCGACAGCTTGGGCTGAGTTCCGATCATAGGGCATATTGACCATGCCGCGGCACCTATTGTATAATGAAAATTAACATTGACAGCCCAAAAGTGCCCAAAAATGGCACACTGTGATTCGTTGAAGTGGTGCTGTGGTTCGAGGATGGCGCTTTGCCGAAGGACCACAGTCCTTTGGAAAAAAGGAGAGATGACTTATCGACGCGGGTCCTGCGCTTGGACGCATATTGAAACCGATTGTATATCCTTTTGCTTATCTTTTTTTGGCATGTGGGCCGCAGCCTTTATCGCTTCATGGGCATTCAGCCCTATGATCCTGATATGAGCCGCTCAGAAGATGATATTCGGCGGATGGTCAGTGACAGCGAAAAAGGCGGGGAAATCGATCCCGTAGAAAGCCGCCTGATTGATAATGTCTTTGATTTTGCCGACCGAGTTGCCCGGGAGGTCATGGTTCCCCGGCAGGATATGATCTGCCTGTTTGTGGAAGATTCCTTGGAAGAAAACCTGAAGGTTGTCCATGATTTCCGGTCACACCCGTTATCCGCTTTGTGAAGAAGACCGCGATCATATCCTGGGGATGATCCATATCCGGGAACTGATGAACCTTGACCAACATGATCCCCACGCAGATCTTAAGTCCATTATGCGGGAAATTGACGTGGTGCCTGAAAGTATGTCCATTGTGAAGATCCTTCAGCTCATGCAGCACAAACATGTCCAGATGGTGGCCGTTGCCGATGAATATGGCGGAACAGCGGGCCTTGTCACCATGGAAGACCTCTTGGAGGAAATCGTTGGTGACATCCAAGATGAGCACGATACGGAAATTGCCGGAAATCAACAAGATGCCCGATGGGTCCTATGTGTTTGACGGCTTGGTCCTTTTTGGACGAAGTCTCGGAGACGATGGGCATCCAGTTTGATGATCCTGAGGAAGATACCATTGGCGGTTACGTCTTTGGCCTCATCGGCCGTCAGCCCGTTGTGGGAGATTCCGTCGATGAGCGGGGCAATCGTTTTGAAGTGCTCGATTCATCCGGATTCCGTGTCCTTCGGGTCCGTGTCATCCCTCTGAAGAAAGACAAAAAGGAAGAGACAGTCCATGACGAGTGAAGCCTTTCAGGATGAAGCGGTCATATTGGAAGTAAGGAATTGGCAGACTGCGGATAAGTACGCAGTCTGCTTTTGTCGTCACCATGGGAAAGTACCTTTCATCGCCTACGGGGCAGCCTATCCCAAGAGTACGAGCGGTCGGATTGTCCAGCCTTTTGCCCAGCTGCGCGTGACCCTCATGCCGGGCCGTAAGGTGGCAACCCTGCGTGGGTGTGAATTTTTGAACCTGCCCCATGTCATGGATATTGAAGGCATGGCTTACGGTGCCATCATAGCCGAGGCCGTGATGCAGCTGTTTGAAGAGGAAGAACCGCTGGAAGAGGCCTTTTTCCTTATTTGTCAGGCTTTTACCCTCTTTCCAAACCATAATAAACGGCTCGTGACGGACAGCACACTCTTTAAACTTCTGGCCCTTTGCGGCTTCGATCCGGTTCTTGACTATTGTACAACCTGCGGAAAACCCATGGAAGAAGACGGTTATTTCAGTCCTGTCCAGGGCGGCTTCCTGTGCAGGGACTGTGCCTTGGACCATGATCTGCCCCTTACGGTAAAGGCCAAGGCGCTTGTGCAGCATCTCCTGACCCTTGATTTTAAGGTCCCCGAACCGTTTACGGTGCGGGGAAAGGAATTGATGGAAGTGGAAAAGATCCTCTATCGGTTCCTGACATTCCAAACGGACCGGCCGCTAAAGAGCCTCCAATTTCTGACGCAGCTTGGCAAGGGGGCCCTATGAACCGGTGGATCTGTGGACTTCATAGGGGCTGGGCGCACAGCCGCAAAAAGGGCGCGGCCTTTCTGGCGGCCGCTGCCCTGCTGCTCTTTTTTCTCGAAGAACCTTGGGTGCTTTGGGGCAGTCTCCTTCTTGGTGCCCTCGACGCTTACCAGTTAGCCCTGGAAAAAAGGCAAGGCGCTCCCGCATCCTTGAAAGGGTCCTTGTCATGCTCCTTACGGCACTTTTTGTCTCCCCTCACAGCTATCCTTTGGCCCTTCCTCATGCCGTTTTTTGGGTTCTTTTTTATATCCTGTGGGGCGTCCATCTTCTTTTTTTTGAAAGAAGGGACTTGATCCAGCGGGGGCCTTCTGTCCTTTTTCCCCTTTTTTTGGGAACGGCCCTTTTCCTTAACCAGCTTGACGCGGATAGCGGTGCTTTTGAGGCGGCCCTTCTTATGGGCGGCTATGGCTTGTTTCGGGCCCTTTGGGAAATGAAAGAAGCCGTTCATAGGAAACGCCGCCTGCTGTTTCTCTTTTATTTTGCTTCTATAGGCCTTATCCTTGGCCTTTTCTATGTATCCTTTATCTGGATGGCGGGAGATCCCATTTATCTTCTCCTTTGGCTTTTTGCCCTAGGGGCCCTTTACTGGATCTTTCCTTCCTTATGAGTGAATGGAGGAATCTCATGAAACTTGTCACCTGGAATGTCAACGGCCTTCGGGCCTGCATGAATAAGGGCTTTAAGGAGTCCATGGAAAAACTGGACGCCGATATCATCTCTATCCAGGAAACGAAGATGCAGCGGGAACAGGCCAGCTTTGACTTTCCCGGCTATTATGAATATTGGAACAGTGCCGTTAAAAAAGGCTACTCCGGAACGGCCATCTTTTCCCGGATCAAGCCCCTTTCCGTGACCTATGGTCTGGGCATCGAGGAACATGACCAGGAAGGCCGCGTCATTACGGCGGAATATGATGATTTTTACCTTGTCAATGTCTATACGCCCAATTCGCAGCGCGAGCTGGCCCGCCTAAGCTATCGCATGGCTTGGGAAGACGCGTTCCAGGCGTACTGTGAGGACCTTTCCAAGAAGAAAACCACCATTGTCTGCGGGGACATGAATGTGGCCCACGAACCCATTGATCTCAAGAACCCCGATTCCAACCATCACAATGCCGGTTTTTCTGACGAGGAGAGGCAAAAGCTCGATGCGTTCCTTGCCCGGGGCTTTGTTGACTCCTTCCGTATGCTCTATCCTGATCGGGAAGGGGCCTATACCTGGTGGTCGTATATGTTCAAGGCCCGCGAACGGAATGCGGGGTGGCGCATTGATTATTTCCTTGTTTCAGAAGCCGGTCGTGACAAGATCCGGGATGTAACCATCATGAACGAAATCATGGGCAGTGATCACTGTCCTGTTGTCTTGGAGTATGGGGTATAACTGCTGCCAAAAGGGAGGGATAGGCTGTGAAGGGTGCCTTTATTGGTGATATTGTAGGGTCCCGTTTTGAGTGGACCGGATTTCGGGAAAAGGAATTCGACTTGTTTGCCGAAGGGTGCCGCGTGACGGATGACTCCCTGATGACGGCCGCCGTGGCAGAAGCCTTCCTGACGATGCGGGAAACCGACCTTCCTGAAACAGAAAGCGTATTGGGCCCCCTTCTTTGCGAACGGATGCGTAGGTTGGGGCGCACCTATCCGGATGCCGGCTATGGACAGAAATTCAAGGCGTGGCTCATGGATGAGACCATGGGGCCTTATGGCAGCTGCGGGAATGGAGCGGCCATGCGCGTTTCTCCGGCTGGCTGGTTTGCCTACACCTTGGCGGAAGCCGAGGAACATGGCTCTTATTTCCTGCCGTGTGAGCCATAATGAAAAAGTGCGGAAAAGGCGGCCCAAGCTGTTGCGGGAGCCATCTTCCTTGCCCGCTCGGGAGCCAGGAAGGACGTGATCCGTACTTATCTGGGGCGCTTTTATGACCTTTCGGAACCTTTTGACGAGCTTAGAAGCCATTACGAAGGGGCGGCAACTTGCGACGGATCCGTACCCCAGGCCCTGACGGCCTTTTTGGCATCGGACAGTTTTGAGGATGCGCTAAGGCGCGCTGTCAGTCTCGGCGGTGATACAGATACCCTTGCCGCCATCAGCGGAAGCCTTGCAGAACCTTATTTTGGCATTCCTGCCTCTATCTATAAAATAGCGGAAGGATATTTTACGGAGGAAATGAAAACCGTGCTGCAGCGTTTCGACGCACTTTGCGAAAAGGAGAAGGACTAGCATGGAATATTGGGATATCTATGACGAGAAAAAAGAACGCACAGGCCGCACCATGGCGCGCAATGATTGGCATATGAAACCGGGCGATTATCATTTGACGGTCCTTGCCCTTATTATCAATGAAACGGGACGCATCCTGCTTACCCAGCGTCAGCTCGATAAGCAGTGGGCACCTGGAAAATGGGAGATCCCCGGCGGCGGTGTCAAGGCAGGCGAAACGTCTCTTGAAGCGGTCCTTCGGGAAACGCGGGAAGAAACGGGCCTTGTGCCGGATAAAGCGGCGGTCCGTCTTATCCATACATATCGCAATGATTCCCCAAAAGAACAGAACAACTACTTTGTCGACATTTATGAAGTGCGCCTTCCCTTTACGGAATCGGCGGTCACGGTCCAAAAAGAGGAGGTCAAGGGGTTTGCCCTTCTTGACCCTCAAGCGGTCAGGGTCCTTGGCGAAAGAGGGGAAATCCTCCATTATGCCCATTTTGCGGATTTATTTTAGGAGGCGTCCCCAGCCATGCTTGAAAATGTCATTTTATTGTTTTTTCCCTGCTTCTTTAGGCAGTGTCTTTACAGGGGTTCCCATTTAGCCGCTCTTTTTGCAGGGCTCCTGATCTTTAGCGGCTATGCCCGCTACCAGGGTTTTTCCCTAAAGGAAATCGTGGGCATGTGGGCCGCTGGTGTGAAGACCATCCGCAATATCCTCATGACGTTTGTCATCATTGGCTTTTTGACGGGGCTTTGGCGGGCTGGCGGAACCATCCCGACCATTGTCTACTATGCGTCCGGCGTCATCGATCCCGCACTGATCGTACTCCTTACCTTTGTCCTTAACTGCCTCCTGTCTTTTTTTGATGGGAACGAGCTTTGGGACAGCGGCAACGATGGGGCTCATTTCCATGACCATTGCATCAACCCTGGGGGCCTCCAAGGCGCTCGTTGGCGGGGCCGTCCTGTCGGGAATCTACTTTGGGGACCGCTGCTCTCCGTGTCGACAAGCGCGCTCCTTACGGCAGACCTGACGGGAACGAACCTTTATGACAATATCCAGCGCATGATGAAAAGTGCCTTGGTCCCCTTTCTCCTTTCCCTTGTGTTCTATGGCCTCATGGGTTGGGGGAGAAGGCTACGGCGGAGACGGTAAGCGCCGTGAAGCACCTTTTTGCATCCCATTTTGACGTATCCTATGCCATGCTCATCCCGGCGGCCAGCATCCTTGTTTTGGCTTTTTTCCGCGTGGCTGTGAAAAAGACCCTTTTTGTGAGTGTTGTCCTAAGTTTCCTCTGCGCGTATCTCTATCAGGGCCTTTCCCTTCCCGCTATCCTTCATGTCATGTTCTTTGGCTTTACCTCCCCGGACCCTCAGCTCAATGCCATGCTCCGTGGCGGGGGCCTTCTTTCCATGGCTGGTACGACGGGCATCGTCATGATTGGGTCCTGCTATTCCGGTATTTTTAATAAGACGGGCCTGCTTCGCAATATTGAATCGGTCCTCCTTGCTCTGACAAAGCGCTTCTTTCCGTTTGCCGGCGTCTTTGGCGCGGCGACGATCAGTTCCCTCATTGGGTCGAACCAGACCCTTGCCATCATCATGACGCGTGACCTTTCCCGCAAGATCATGCCCGACGGCAAGGAGCTTGCCCTTGCCATTGAAGATACGGCTGTTGTCATGAGCGCCTTGTGCCTGGTGCATTGCCGGCGCTGTACCTTTGACGTTTATTGGCGCGCCCATTTCAAGTATGCTCTTTGCTTTTTATCTGTATGCCCTGCCTTTGTGGCGCCTTGGAAAAGCAGCCCTTGCGGAGCGGCAGGACGCATAAGAAAAATGGAAAATAAAAAACTGCCCTAGCAGGCAGTTTTTTGTCTGTCTTGTTCTAGGCCTGCGTCTTCCTGAGGCCGCTCCCAATAAAGCCGATGAGGGCGATAAAAAAGAAAATCAAGCTTGTTGCCTGGGCTGATTTGAGGCCAAAAAGGAAGGGCTCCACATAATCGCCGCGGAGGAATTCAAGGAAAAAGCGCAGCGCCGAGTAGAGCATGACGTAAAGAAAGCAGCACTGGCCGCGTTTGTAAGGCCGGGACTGGAATATGATGAGCAGCGCAAAAAGGATGACATCAATCTGTCCTTCCCAGACTTCTGCCGGCCATAGGGGCGCGTTTCCATAGGTGCTGCGGGCCAGGGTCCCGACGGGATAGAGGATACCGAAATCACCGCCAGTGGGCGCACCGAAGGCATCGCCATTTAAGAGGTTTGCCATGCGGCCGATGGACTGGCCGATGAATAGGGCCGGGGAAATCACGTCCAGCATATCAATCCAATTGATCTTATGGGCCCTGCAGTAGAGGGCGCCGGCAAGAATCCCGCCAACGATGCCGCCTTGGATGGCCATGCCGCCCTGCCAGACAAAGAAAATCTCTGACAGGTGGTCGCTGTAATAGGCCCAGTCAAAAAAGAACACATCCCAAAGGCGGGCTCCGATGATGCCGGCAAAACCGCCGTAGATTCCGATGTCGGGCAGGTACTTTTCCCAGCCCCGTCCGTCCTTATAAGCAAGGAAATAAGCCGTTCCCGTTGCCATGAAGATGGCCGTGCAGAGCATGAGGCCATACATACGGATGGGGAAAAATTGCCGATAAAAAAGAGATATTGATGCACAGGAAATCCTTTCTCCGGTCAGTCAAGGATCTTGACCGGACAAAAATCAATGTAATCGGACGCGACGAGGCGGTACCGCGTGCCATCCCGGACGCCTTGGAAGAGGTTCAGGAAATGGGCAGCGTCACCGTGGACGTGGCCGTAGATACAGGTTGTGACTTCGTAGTCCCGGCAGAGCTCGGTAAAGCCTGTCACTTCTTCCGGTTCGTAGAGGGGAGGGTAGTGGAGGGCCGCAATGATCCGTTTGGCGCCGGACGACTTGGCTTCTTTGAGGGAGTGCTCGAGGCGCTGGATCTCGCGTTTATATAGGAGGTCATCGTGGTCCGTAAATTCCGGCATGGAGGGAAGGTTCCATCCCCTGGTGCCGCAGATGGCCGTATCCTTTTCCACAACGCAGCTATTATGAAGAAACTGGAAACGGCCCTTAAAGGCTTGTTCCAGCTTGCGCATGCTGGACCACCAATAATCGTGGTTCCCTTTGAGGATGATCTTCTTTCCTGGAAGTGCGGAAAGCATGGAAAAATCTTTTTCGATGGCATCGGACAGGTCCATGGACCACGACGTGTCACCGCAAAGAATAATCGTATCGTCAGTGCCAATGGTTTCTTTCCAGTGCTGGATGATCTTTTCCCGATGGTCTTTCCACTGAGGGCCGAAGACGTCCATGGGTTTTGTCGGGGGAGCCCCGGATAGATGCAGGTCCCCAATTGCATAAAAGGCCATGAATGGTGCTCCTTCCTACGTTGACTTTATGAGGCGTCAACTATATAATGAATCTATTGTAGTGAATGGTAACCTATTCTGCAAGAAGTCCCACCAACGCCGTAGGCGGTGAGATGAATTGCAGGTTTCCCAAGGCTTCAATGCCCTTGGAAAATAATTTTTCACTGCGGAAATACCGTGGGTCGCACGGAAATCTACGCTTGTGGAGAGTGTGTAAGTCATCGCGGCTTTTTTGCGTCAGCGGTGCTGTTCTCGTTGAAGCAGGAAGCTCCCGCCTCTATCCGGTGGGGGTACGTTCACTTCCTTCAATACCATTATGTTACAGAATCGAATGCCGTATTGCAAGGGATTTCACTTATGTTTCCAAAATAGGGAGGCCAAGCCATGATCAGTGAAAAGTATGAACCCCATAAGGCGGAAGCCAAATGGCAAAAGTATTGGGAAGATCATCATACCTACAAGGTCAGTAATGATGATCCCCGCCCCAAATATTACGTCCTTGAAATGTTCCCGTATCCTTCGGGCAACCTTCATATGGGGCACGTACGGAACTATTCCATTGGTGATGTCGTTGCTCGTTTCCGTACCATGCGGGGCTACAACGTCCTTCATCCCATGGGCTTTGACTCCTTTGGCATGCCCGCGGAAAATGCCGCCATCAAACATAACATTCCGCCGGCCAAATGGACCCTTGAAAACATAGCCAACATGGAAGACCAGCAAAAACGCATGGGCCTTTCCTATGATTGGGACCGCGAAGTCAAGACCTGTATGGAAGATTACTATAAGTGGACCCAGTGGTTCTTTGAACTCATGTATAAGCGCGGCCTGGCCGTCAAGAAAACGGCCCCGGTCAACTGGTGCGAAAAATGCAACACCGTCCTTGCCAACGAACAGGTCATTGACGGAAAATGCTGGCGCTGTGATACACCGGTCGTCAAAAAGGACCTGTCCCAGTGGTTCTTTAAGATCACTGATTATGCCGATGAACTCTTGAAGGACCTTGACCTTTTGAAGGGCTGGCCTGAACCGGTCAAGACCATGCAGCGCAACTGGATTGGCCGCAGCGAAGGACTGGAATTCAGCTTTGACTGCCCGGACCTTGGGACCAAGCTCCCCGTCTATACAACCCGTCCGGATACAATCTACGGCGTCACCTTCGTCGTCATTCCGCCGGAGCATCCCCTTGTTGCCAAGATTCTTGAAAACAACCCTAAACGGGCTGAACTTGAAGCCTTCTGTGACAAGATCCGCAATACGTCGGATATTGAGCGGACCAGTGCTGACTCAGAAAAACTGGGCATGTATACGGGCTATGACTGTGTCCATCCCTTGACGGGACATAAGGTAGAGATCTGGATTACGAATTATGTCCTTTTTGACTACGGTACGGGGCGCCGTCATGGGGTGTACCGAGCGGAGATCATCGTGACTGGATGTTTGCTTCAAAATACGGTATCAAGAAGATCCTTACCCTCCAGCCAAAGGATCATGAACTGAAGCTTGAGGAAATGGACGACGCCTATACGGAAAAGAACGGTGTCCTCGTTAATTCCGGTCCCTTCACGGGTATGGAAATGCATAAAGCCATGGGAGCCATCATGGACTACATGGAAGAAAAGGGTCTGGGCAAACGGCGCGTCAATTACCGCCTCCGCGACTGGCTGATCAGCCGTCAGCGCTATTGGGGCGCACCCATTCCGGTCATCAATTGCCCGCAATGCGGCGAAGTCCTCGTCCCGGAAAAGGATCTGCCTGTAAAACTGCCGACAGATGTCAAGTTTGCGGCCGGCGCCAAGAGCCCTCTTGCTACGAGCGAATCCTTCGTGCACTGCACCTGCCCGAAATGCGGCGGTCCTGCAACGCGTGAACTGGATACGATGGATACCTTTGTCTGCTCGAGCTGGTACTATTTGCGTTACACCGATCCCCATAACGATCAGGCCCCCTTCAGCCATGAAGCGGTCGATCATTGGATGAGCGTGGACCAATATATCGGCGGCATTGAACATGCCATCCTCCATCTGCTTTATTCCCGTTTCTTTGTGAAGGTCCTGCGTGATGCCGGTCTTGTCAAGGTTGACGAACCTTTCACGAACCTCCTGACCCAAGGGATGGTCATCAAGGACGGGGCTAAGATGAGCAAGTCCCTGGGCAATGTCGTTTCCCCGGAAGAAATCATTGGCAAGTACGGCGCCGATACGGCCCGGCTATTCATTATGTTTGCCGCCCCTGTGGAACGGGAACTGGAATGGAGCGACCAAGGTGTCGAAGGATCCTTCCGTTTCCTGAACCGTGTATGGCGTATTGTCTACCACTTCCAGGATGAACTCCAAAAGAAGGTCAAGACCTATGATGTGAAGGAACTGGATGAAGCAGGCCGGGAAATGCGCCATATCCTCCATGTGAGCCTGAAAAAGATCACAGAGGACCTGGACAGCCGCTTCAACTTCAATACGGCCATCAGTACCATGATGGAACTGGTCAATGCTCTTTATGCCTATAAGGATAAGGCCAAGAAAGTACATCCGGGCCTCATCTGGGAAGTCATTACGGATCTGCTCCTTGTGATGGCGCCCTTCGTTCCCCATATTACGGAAGAACTCTGGCACGGTACTATCGATGATTCGGAAAGCATCCATAAACAGGCTTGGCCGAAGTACGATGAAGAAGCCATCAAGGTCGATGAAGTAGAGGTCCTTGTTGAAGTCAACGGAAAGCCGAAGGACCGCATCATGGTCGATCCGGAAATGGATAAGGAGGCCTTGGGCAAGGTCGCCTTGGAAAGCAAGGCTGTCAAGGAGGCCATCGGCAGCGGCAAGGTTGTCCGCGTCATTGCCGTTCCGGGCCGTCTGGTCAACATTGTGGTAAAACCGTAAGACGTTTTACTGAAATAAGGATTCCCTTTTAGACGATTGCAATCGTTCAAAAGCAGGTTATCACCCCTTCGCGGGGAGATGGCCTGCTTTTTTTTTGAAAAGGAGGTCGCATCATGAATCTATGGAACCGCAGAAAAGCAGCTGTCATCTTTGTCCTCATGGTTCTTATTGTGGGAACCACCCTTTATTGGGAAGAAACGCCGCGGCAAAATAAGGCCCCGCTGGATCCTGAGGCAGTCATGACAAAGCAGCGGGAGCAGAAGGCGCTTCCCAGTCTTCGTGTCTATGTCAGCGGTGCCGTCATGTACCCAGGTCTTTATGACCTTGCACCGGGCCTGCGCTATGCCGATGCCATCCGCAAGGCAGGCGGCATGACGGATGAGGCTGATGAGACGCGGGTCAACCTAGCGAAAAAAATCAAGGATGGCTGTCAAGTGAACGTGCCGCTGCGTAAGAATCGGCGCCCTGCAGCGGGAAAAGCGCCGCCTTCTGCGGGCGACTTGCCTGCTCGGGAAAAAGAGAAAAGGAAAGATAAAGGCGCCGCTGGGTTCCTAAGAATCAATCTCAATGATGCGTCCCAGGAAGAACTGGAACATCTCCCCGGGATTGGCCCCGGTATGGCACAGCGCATCATTTCAGAAAGGAACAAGGCCCCTTTTCAATCCGTGGATGAGCTGCTGCGCGTCAAGGGCATAGGGCCTAAAAACCTTTCCCGGTTCCGGGAGCTTGTGGAGGTCATCCCATGACGCCCCTTTCCTGGGCCGGACTGGGCTTTAGTCTGGGCACACTGTGGGGGCTTTCAGCCCGGCCTTCCAGATGGCTTGTTTTAGGCCTGCTATTGGGGAGCCTATTTGCAGCTCTTTTCTGGAAGGAAAGGAAAAAAGGGGGCATCCTGATCTTCTTTTTATTGCCCGCCTTCTTTATCGGGGCCCTTTCCGGGCGGGAACGGCAGAGCGCGGCAAGCCGTATGGCTCCTTTTTTGGGGAACCCTGTAAGGCTTACGGGGCGGCTCGAGCCAGGCTCTCTGCGCGTCCGGGATCGATCTGTTTCTTTTACGCTTCTTTATGAAGGCATGCGCATCCCTGTTCTTCATTTGGGGACCCTTCCTGGACCTTCATGGGGGACCTATACGGCAGAAGGCTGCCTGGAACCGATAGAAACGTTCTATAATCCTGGTATGGTGGATGAAACAAAGCGCAGTGCTGCCCGAAAGATTCCGGGAAGGATCAGGACCCAAAATGGTTGTCTGCACTATGAAGGGGGAGAAAAAGATGCCCTGGACCGGATAGCCGAGTGGGGCAGCACCGTAAGAAAACGGCTTTCGGAGGCCCTTCCTCCGCGCGAGGCCGCCCTCCTAGGGGGCATGCTCCTCGGCGGCAGTGAAGGGATGGACGCCTCGTCACTCCAGATCTTTACGGCCTGCGGATTGTCCCATCTTCTTTCTGTATCTGGAAGCCATGTGGCACTTCTCCTTGGTCTCTATGTCCTGGCGGCGGAGTATCTCCCGCTGCCGCGCCCTGTCAAACCGCTGGGGGGCCTCTTTTTTCTGTTCTGCTACGCCATCCTTTGCGGGCTTCGGGCATCTGTCTGCCGAGCAGTGCTCCTTGGCAGCGGCGTCTTGCTGGGGGAGCTGTTGGGGCGCCGGGCAAGCGGACCGTCTTTTCTTGGCTTTTCGGCCCTTTTGCTGCTGGGCATCCATCCCTTTTGGATCTGGGATATTGGCTTTGCCCTCTCTTTTGCGGCAGCGGCCGGACTGATGCTCTTAAAGGAGAGGGTGGAACGGGGGCTTGCATCTTTTTTAGGGCAGGGCCTTGGGACGGCCCTTTCTGTTCCCCTCGCGGCCCATATTTTTTCCCTTCCTTTGCTTGTCCATCATTTCCACGCCGTGAGCCTCCTATCCCTTCCAGCCAATCTGCTTCTTGTGCCGCTTTTGAGCCTTTCCCTCGTTTCTTGCCGTCAGTGCCGTTTTTGGGGGTCTTGTCCTGCCCTTTTTGGGACGGGTCCTTTTTGTTATGGCAGGCAGTCTCGTTCAGTCTATCTCTTGAACTGGGCCGTCTGCTTTCAGAAAGCCGGCCCTTCATGGTTACAACGGGGCCCTTGGGCTTTGGGGCGCTTTTTTGCTATGGTCTTTTGCTCAGCCTGCTCCTTGGCGATTTTCCACAGGGATCCCGTCTTGCTCGGTACCGGAAAAAGGCGGCTCTTGCGTCCGCTTTCTGCCTTGCTGCCCTGTTTTTCTATCCTCGCTTTCAAAAAAGTACCTTTTACAGCGTATTTCCTTGATGTAGGGCAGGGCGACTGTTGCCTTCTTGTTATGCCGGACAGGAAGAACGTTCTTATCGATACAGGGGATTAAACGGACACTATGAGGTAGGGGAACGGGTTGTCGTACCTGCGCTTCGGGCCCTTGGCGTAACCCAGATCGATACGATGATTATCAGTCACGGCCATCATGACCATGCCGGCGGAGCCGCTGGAATCGCACGCTGGCTGCCTGTGAAACGGCTGCTCCTTCCACAGGAAAAAGACAGTAATGATGTAGAAAAATTAATATATACCATGAAAAAAACAAATCACAAAATTGTATACAAAATGCAAAAAACAATTCACATCCGTTTTAAATCGCATATAATTAATATTGTAGACGCACCGAAAATGGCAGAGAAAGGAGGCAATGCAAACGAGAGCTCTGCAGTGGTGCTTGTTGCGTGCGGAAAAAGCAAAGTGCTCCTGACCGGGGATGCGACAAGTGAAATTGAACTTGCCGCAGCGGCAGCCCCAATCCGGAGCGATGTGCTGAAGGTTTCCCATCACGGTTCTTCAACTTCTTCGGAAATGGCTTTCCTCAAAGCGGTATCGCCTAAGGTTGCCGTCATTTCCGTTGGCCGGAACAACCGGTTTGGCCATCCCCATGACGAGGTCCTTTGAACGCCTGGAATATTTAGGGATTCCCGTAGCAAGAACGGACGAAGGGGCGCCATCAAGGTTGTTTTTGACGAGACTGGACCGAAAGTGGTATAGTTATCGCTGTCAGCGAAACTGTTTCTAGGAGTGATCAAGGTTGAACGTGACAGCGGACCAGTTCCTAGCGAACCTCAGGAAAAAGGGCGGATCCTGTCCCATCTTGTGGTAGCCATCGGAAATGAGGAATACTACCAAAAGGCCATCAAGGAAACCCTGAAAAAACGGATTGCCTTCGACCATAAAGGAGAGGAACTAAACACCTGGACTTTCGAGGATCGATTCAATCTTGTCGATCTGCGGGAAGCGATTTATTCCCAGTCCTTTTTTGGGGGGCTCAACTGGGTCATTGTCAGTGATCCGTTTGTTCTTGCAAAAACCAAAGACGCAGCAAGTGATCCGCAGACCAAGGGAAAAAGCAAAAAAAAGGAAAGTCCTCTGGAGGCCTTCCTTGAACTTGTCAGTGACATTCCTGCTACGACTTACGTCCTCGTCCAGCTAAGCGCCATCGATAAGCGGACGAGCGCGGCAAAAAAGCTCGGAGCGATTGCCCCCTTGGTTGAGTGTCAGCCCATCAAATGGTATCAGACCAAAGCCCTCATGCCTTTTTTGCAGGAACAGGCTGAGCGCTACGGCGCCCGCTTTGACCAAGGGGCCAAAGCCTTGATTGAAGATTATGTAGCTGCGGCAAATGAAGTCCCCCTCCTTTTTTTGGAGCGGGAAATCGAGAAGATTGCCCTTTTTGCCGGGAACCGCAAGATCTGGACCGCTGATGATGTACGGCAGATGTTTTCCCAGTTGCCCCAAGTATCGAACTTCGCCCTAGGCCGGGCCATCGAAGAGAGGAACCTGACCTTAGCCCTTGAACTGATTGCAGCAGAACGGAAGAACGACGCCAAATTTGTTTTGGCCCTTTATGTCGTTACGTCTTCCCTGCGTCTATTGACCCAAGTCAAAGCCATGATGGCAAAAGGTGCCTCGACAGGACGAGATTGCCCAAACCCTGAAAAAGAATCCCTACATCGCCAAGCTTGCCATGCAGCATGCACGAATTATTCCCATGAATCCTTACAAAAAGCCTTGGTGGATCTGGCGGTGCTGGCCATCACTTCCCGCAGTGGAGGCGGGGACAAAGGATGGAAGTGGTCACGTCTTGAGGAAATTATCATTGCATTAGTAGGAAGAGATTGAACTTGAGGAGGAAGTATTACGATGACATTAGCTTTGAATTCTTATCAAACAATGGCAGTCGGCATTTTACTGTATTATCTGGGCAAGTTCCTGAAAGCCCGCATTAAGTTCCTGCGTACGTACTGCATCCCGAACCCGGTTATTGGCGGTATCCTCTTTGCTCTTTTGAACCTCGCCCTTCATCAGAGCGGCGTCGGTGCCATCAAACTTGATACGGTACAGCAGAGCTTCTTTATGAACATGTTCTTTACGAGCATTGGTTTTACGGCATCCTTTGCTCTTCTTAAAAAAGGCGGCCGCGACGTTCTGATCCTCACGATTGTCTGCGCTATCCTTGTTACCCTGCAGGACGTCATTGGTGTCGGCCTTGCCAAAGTTGTGGGCCTGCATCCGCTCCTTGGTCTCTGTGCCGGTTCCGTACCGCTTGTCGGCGGCCATGGCACGAGTGCTGCTTTTGGTCCTTTCTTTGAAAACATGGGCGTTGAACGCGCCAGTGCCGTTGCTATCGCCATGGCAACCTTCGGCCTGATTTCCGGCTCCCTCATGGGCGGCCCGATTGCCCATCGCCTGATTTCCAAGTATAACCTGCACAGCAACGAAACGAATGTATCGGCTGCCGATCAGGCTTCTGATGTGGAATCGGCTGCCGTTGTTCCCATGGTTCCGGAAAAATTCATGCTGGCTACGGGCGAAATCCTGCTCTGCATGGGTGTTGGTACCTATGTCGCTGCCTTCTTTAAAGGCATTGGCCTTGTGTTCCCGTTCTATATCAGCTCCATGCTGGTAGCGGCTGTTCTTCGCAATACGGCTGACCATTCCTCCAGCCTTGACGTGCCAATTCCTGAAATCCAAACCATGGGTGATGTTGGCCTCAACATCTTCCTGTCCATGGCCCTGATGAGCCTGCGTATCTGGGAACTTTTCGATATCGCCGGTGCGCTCTCTGTCATCGCTGTGGCTCAGGTTATCCTCATGGCCCTGTTCACCTACTTTGTCGTATTCAACGCCATGGGCCGCGATTACGATGCTGCCGTCGAAGTTTCCGCTGTCTGCGGCTTCGGGATGGGCGCAACGCCAAACGCAATGGCTAACATGAGTGCGGTTACGGCCGTCCACGGTCCTTCCACGCGTGCATTCTTCTGTGTACCGCTGGTTGGTGCCTTGTTTATCGACTTTATCAACTCCAGTGTCATCATGGTCTTTACGAACTTGTTCAAATAAAGGTTCGTAAAAAAGAAAAAAGGTTCTTTGTCAAATGTTGGGGTGCCCCACAACTAAATCGCCTTTTAGGAACTCGGCAAGGCATTTGCCGAGTTCCTTTTTTGCCAATTCACATAGAGAATCCGGTTCCTAAATCTGTTGAAATCAC
>ENA-OQBV01000573-OQBV01000573.1-human-gut-metagenome-genome-assembly--contig:-NODE-573-length-20557-cov-3.429418_pt1 | contig 20557 bp, 17 predicted proteins | sample MGYA00242750_ERZ504559 | MGnify/ENA primary metagenome ERZ504559 (study PRJEB26092, sample SAMD00036230) | human gut metagenome | host: Homo sapiens | study: EMG produced TPA metagenomics assembly of... | reverse complement strand
ATACAAAGGCGACGTTCCCAATTCACATTGATAGAGAGTGACATCGAAGCAAAATGCCAATACTGCCCCCAGGACCAAGCACGGTACTTCCATGTCCGGCACCGTTCATATAACCACCCGGCTTGTAGGACACCGGATTATGCTTTTGGTAAGTATAAGGCCCCATCGGATAATCGGCCACATAAACACCATCGGCATAGACATTGAATTCCGTTCCCGGAGCACCGTATTGCATATAGTATTTCCCATTATGCTTCGTCAGCCAAGGCCCCTCAATATATCCGCCCAATACAGTATCCGTATGGTTTTCACCGAAACGTTCCCAGCCATGTTTAGGCATATCCAAATTGAAGAGTTCTTTCGTTTCTCCCTTCTTGATGAAACGCCGGTTCTTGTCCAGTTCCATTCCCCTGATAGGATACACATTGGAAGAACCCCAGAACATATACGCTTTACCGTCATCGTCAATAAACAAATCGGGATCTTGCAGATTATGCAAAATTGCCGGAACAGCTTCCCAGTTTCCTGAAGCCGGATTATCCGTATAAAGGATACTCATGGAACCGGAAGGATCACCGGTCACATAAAGTACCGAATCTTTGTAATTATGTGCCGCCGGAGCATTACACCCTTGCGGATACCAGTTCCTGCCCGGACGTACAAACTCCCAGTTCAGCAAATCCCTGGAACGCCAATAACCGTGTGAACGGGTAACAAACATATAATATTCACCCCGGAACTCCACCACAGCAGGATCGGCACCAGAACGGTAGGAGATATTCTTATCCGAATTATAAATCATGTACGTGTAATCGATATTTAAAGGATTACAATAAGTATCCATATGCATGTCTTGTGCAGAAAGGAAATTCGCCAAACACAACAGCAGCACCAAACCACTTAATCTTTTCATCATATTATCCATATTTATATTATTATACTACAGCCCTACCTACGTCACAAAGTTTCTACAACAATGGTCGTACTGATTTTATCAGGAGCGTCTAAAGGTAAAGAAAATATATGATTGTCTCCCATTTTGTCTATAGGTAAAGAAGTTTTCTTCGCATCAATCAATAAATAGGCCCGTTTTATCCCAGAGCCAAAATCCGGGACAAGAAGTTTGCCGTCTTTCGGCCAATATTGAGTAAAAACATGCAAATAAAGAAACTGTTTACCGTCCACTTCTTTTCTGGTAGCTCTTCCCCAATCGAGTTGGCTAACAAACGGACTCGGTATTGTACCATAAATAGCTTCACTGTTCACCTTCATCCAACTGCCGACTTCCTCCAAGCAATTGATTGCTTTCAGCAGGGAAAGTACCATCTGCTTTCGGACCGATATTCAATAGATAATTCCCCCCTTTACTGGTAATATCAATCAATTTTTGAAGAACATCCTCTGTAGTCTTCCAGCGTATATCATGGGCAGCATATCCCCAATTGTCATTCAAGGTCATACAAGTCTCCCAATCTGTACCATCTCCATTGGAAGGCATATCAGGTATGCTTTGTTCCGGAGTTTTAAAATCACCCGTCAGCTTATCCTCCATTCGGTCATTAAAAATTAAACGTTCCGTACCAGGTATGTTCTTGATAGCTTTCATCAGTTCTTTCCAGTTCAGGTCGGCATAATAAACTTCGTTGTCGATATCGAAGGCTTTTTGTATTTTCTTATGCAGCACACCGAAAGTTGCCAGCAATTTACCTCCACGTGTATGTACTGATATAGCTACAGAATAAATATCGTCGGTCAGGTTTCCGAATACCAGTCCACCGAAGTTTACTCCCAGACGACGGAAGATATTCAATACGTATGCTTTCAACTCGTATACAGAAGTGTTTTCATCAGGATGTGCCCAAGAGTTGCTTACACGCTTACCGGTAATCCACAAGCCTAAATGCAGTTCTTCTGAATAAGCAGCAAGAACTTTTTCCGGATTCTTCTTTTCAGCATTGAAGTGATAGCAGTTACCGAATTCGAAGAACTTCAAGTCAGCATTCTTACGGTTGGCGTTGTGCTGGATACTTTCCAAACCACCGAACAACAGTGTAGCACGCATTACGTTAAGGTCGTTGCTCAATGGATTCATCAACTGTACCAGATTTTCAGGCTTGTAAGTTTCCAGACCTTCGTAGTAAGTAGCAGCAGTAAGAGAGTTGTTCATTATTTCATTGAATCCACAACCAACCAGCTGTTCTGAAACAAGATTCTGAAGTTTTACAGACTTGTCTACATCGCCTTTTACGCTTAAGCTTGACTTCACAGATGTAGGTATTTCTACATTGTTGTAGCCATAGATACGAAGAATGTCTTCTACTACATCGCACGGACGCTGAACATCTACACGATATGCCGGTACCAGCAATGACAGTCCTTCGGGTGTTTCACCAGTGATCTTCATTTCGAGGCTGGTTACAATGCTCTTGATTGTTTCTGCCGGAATAACTTTTCCGATTAAAGCGTTAGTATATTCATAAGAAAGCTCTACCGGGAAGTCTGCTATAGGTGCAGGATAGTTGTCTTTTATTTCGGATGCAATCTCACCGCCGGCAAGTTCTTTTACCAGCAGGGCTGCTTCTTTCAGTGCGTAAATAGTACCATTAGGATCGATACCACGTTCGAAGCGGAAAGAAGAGTCTGTGCTCAACCCGTGACGGCGTGCAGTCTTACGTACCCATGTAGGATGGAAATATGCACTTTCGAGGAATACATCTTTTGTTGTTTCTGTAGTTCCAGAATCGAGTCCACCGAATACTCCGGCGATACACATCGGTTCTTCTGCATTACAGATCATCAGGTCACGGTCGGAAAGCTTACGTTCTACTTCATCCAAAGTAACGAACTTAGTTCCTTCGGGACAAGTTTTTACTACAATCTTACCGCCTTTAATCTTGTCAGCATCGAAGCAGTGCATCGGCTGACCGTATGCATGAAGAATGTAATTGGTAATATCGACAATATTGTTGATAGGACGTACACCGATAAGACGCAGTTTGTTTTGCAGCCATTCGGGACTTTCCTTTACTGTTACGTTCTTGATAGCAACACCTGCATAACGGGGACAAGCTTCAGTGTTTTCTACCACAATATCAATGTTCATATCGTGATTGTCGACCTTGAATGCATCTACCGAAGGACGTTTCAATGTTGCCTGACGTCCGTTCTGAATCAACCATGCATACAAATCGCGTGCAACGCCATAGTGAGAGCAGGCATCCGAACGGTTAGGAGTAATATCTACCTCCAGCACGTAATCGCTCTTGATATTATAATAGTCTTTGGCAAGAGTTCCCGGTACAACATCTTCAGGAAGTACAATGATACCTTCGTGGCTTGTACCGATACCGATTTCGTCTTCAGCGCAAATCATACCGTTCGACTCAACGCCGCGAAGCTTTGACTTCTTGATGGTAAAGCACTCATCACCGTCGTACAGTTTGGTTCCGAGTGTTGCAACTACTACCTTTTGTCCGGCAGCTACATTTGCAGCTCCACAAACAATCTGAACAGGATCGCCCTGTCCCAAATTAACGGTAGTGATATGCATGTGATCTGAATTTGGATGCGGTTCGCAAGTCAGCACTTCGCCGATAACAAGCCCTTCCAATCCTCCTTTTATCGATTGAACTTCTTCTACATCGCCTGTTTCCAGACCAATGGAAGTAAGTGCGGCTGCCACTTCATCGGGTGTCAAATCGAAGTTGACATATTCTTTCAGCCAATTATACGAGATATTCATATATGTATAGTTTTATGTATTTCTTAAATTGTCGTGCAAATGTAATATAAATATTTGGGATAGAATATGAGTGCAGGGAGTTTTTTACGTTCACTCAAAGACAGATATCCAAATAAATTACTTTATTTTCCGCCTTCTTATCATACGGATGTACGCATCAGAACGGCACATCCGGAACCGGAGCGCCAAACGGATTTTCGGGTTGCGGAGCCATCTCTACTGGAGGAGGAACAAACGATTGTCCGCCGCCGCTGTTTATTTTCGAACGGAGTACAGGAGCTGCACTTTCTTCACCCGGCATCGGCACGATCATTTCGTCATCCGGATTCTGGAAGCGGGCAAACTCGCCGCGGAAGCGTAACAGCACATCGCCTACCGCACCGTTACGATGCTTGGCAATAATGATTTCTGCCATACCGTGAAGGTCGTTTCCTTTTTCATCGGTATAAATCTTGTAATACTCCGGACGGTGGATGAAGCACACCATATCGGCATCCTGCTCGATGGCTCCCGATTCACGCAAGTCGCTCAACTGAGGACGCTTTCCGTCGATACCCTCACGACTTTCTACACCACGGTTCAACTGACTCAAGGCTATGATAGGGATATTCAACTCTTTGGCAAGTCCTTTCAACGAACGTGAGATGGTACTTACTTCTTCCTGACGGCTTCCGAATGACATACCGCTGGCATTCATCAACTGAAGGTAGTCGATAATGATAATCTTTACATCGTGTTCACGTACAAGTCGGCGTGCTTTGGTTCGCAATTCAAATACAGACAAGGAAGGTGTATCGTCAACATAAAGCGGAGCATCGTACAGTTCCTTTATCTTATAGTCGAGCTGTCCCCATTCGTAAGGAGCGAGCTGACCGCTCTTGATTTTCTCACCGGGGATCTCGCACACATTCACAATCAGACGGTTCACCAACTGCACGTTACTCATTTCCAAAGAGAACAATGCAACGGGAACTTTATTGTTTACGGCCATATTCTTCGCCATAGAGAGCACGAATGCTGTCTTACCCATCGCCGGACGGGCAGCAATAATAATAAGGTCGGAATTCTGCCAGCCGGAAGTCATCTTGTCGAGCTGATGGAAGCCACTCGACAAACCACTCAAACCGTCGGTTCTTGCCGCTGCTTTCTGAAGCATCTCATACGCTTCCTGAATGACAGGATTAATTTGCGTATAGTCTTTCTTCATGTTCTGCTGCGAGATTTCGAAGAGTTTTCCTTCGGCTTCCTGCATCAGATCGTCTACATCCTGAGTCTCGTCGAACGCCTTTGTCTGGATGTTGCTGGTAAAAGAGATCAGCTCGCGTGCCAGAAACTTTTGGGCGATGATACGAGCATGATATTCGATATGGGCAGAAGAAGCTACCTTACCACTTAACTGAGTGATATAAAAAGGTCCTCCCACTTCGTCCAGGTCACCACGCGAACGAAGCTGTTCTGTCACCGTCAGGATATCAATCGGTTTCTGCTGTATTGCCAGATCGGTAATCGCGGCGTAAATCAACTGATTGCGGTGTTCGTAAAAAGACTCAGGACGGAGGATTTCACTGACTAGCGAATATGCATCCTTTTCAATCATCAATGCACCCAGCACAGCCTCCTCCAGTTCAGGAGCCTGTGGCTGCAAATGTCCGTATTCATCAACCGGCTTCGTTTTGGTAGCCTTCGGGACACGGGTAGTTCTTCTCGTTTCTGCCATTTCTCTCTTTTAGATTTTAATTGTGCAAAGATAGAAAAAATGATTCTTATTTCCATAATGGCGGGCATGCCAAACTTTATTGTACATGGCACAGGCTATAATGTTTTACCCTCACCTGATGTATATTTTCCGGAAATGGATGCAGATTTTAAAAACTTTACACTATCTTTGAAAAAACAAAATTTAACGATATGATTACTTTTCCTAATGCAAAAATAAATCTCGGACTAAACGTCGTAGAGAAGCGTCCGGACGGATACCATAATCTGGAAACTGTCTTTTATCCTATCAAACTGCAAGATGCGCTGGAAGTGAATCGTCTGGAAGGTTCTGATCTTCCTTATAAGATTCATACAAGCGGAACTGTTATCGAAGGAAACCTTGAGGATAATCTGGTTATTAAAGCATACAATCTGCTGAAAGCAGAAAATTACCAGATGCTTCCAGTAGACATTCATCTGTTTAAGCACATTCCGACTGGTGCCGGATTGGGTGGCGGATCGGCTGATGCTGCTTTTATGATAAAACTGCTGAATGAAAAATTCAAGCTTGGAATAAGCGAAGAGAAAATGGAAGAATATGCTGCACGTCTGGGAGCGGACTGCGCATTCTTTATTAAGAACAAACCGGTCTTTGCGTCTGGTATTGGAAATATATTCGAACCTATAGAGATTTCACTGAAAGGTTATTATCTCGTACTAGTAAAACCGAATATATTCGTTTCTACACGTGATGCTTTTGCATGTATCAAACCTCAACATCCGGAAGTTTCATTGAAAGAGATTATCAAACGCCCGATAGAAACATGGAAAGACTGTATGAAGAATGATTTTGAATACAGTGTATTCCAGAAATATCCGGAAATTGCAGCTATCAAAGATAAATTGTACGATCTGGGAGCAGTCTATGCTTCAATGAGCGGATCAGGATCGGCTGTTTATGGTATCTTCAAGGAAGCGATAGAAAACGTAGATGAAAAATTCGGCGAATGCTTCTGCCGTCAGCGTGAACTGGAATAATTTTTTGTATGACAGACTTCATAGACGATAAAATACATTATCTGAATATTGATTCCGACGGAATAGAGCTTCCGTCGGAATTTACTTTTCCTTTTCATTATACTCCTCACCCATTAACTGTCAAGGCTGCGCACGAGGTGCAGAATTATATCGCTTCACGAACAGACTGGACTGAAGAATTGTCAGCAGGAAAAATGTTCGGGGTGCTGATTGTACAGACTCCTGATGAAAAAGTCGGCTATCTGGCTGCATTCTCCGGGAATCTTGCAGGCAGTAACTTACACCAGTTTTTGTACCTCCCGTATATGATCTGTTACAGCCAGACGGTTTCTTCCGCATCGAAGAAGCAAACATTTCTGCAATCAACAAACAGATTAAGGAACTGGAAGGTAGCCAGCAACTGAAGGACATGCGCTCAAGGCTGGCGGCATGTCAGGCTCAAGCTAGCCAGACATTGGCTGACGCCAAACAGCAAATGAAAGAAGCTAAACTCGCGCGTGAACAACAGCGTGCTGAAGGTATCAGTGAAGAAGAGCAGAAAAACCTGATCCGTGAGAGTCAGTTTCAAAAGGCTGAATACAAACGACTGGAGAAAAAGCTGAAGGAAGAAACACAGCAGCAGGAGGAAGAGCTGAAACATATGGAGCATCTGATCTGTCAATTGAAACAGGAACGCAAAGTACGTTCTGCTGCCCTGCAACAAAAGCTGTTCGAACAATTTCGTATGCTGAATGCCAAAGGAGAAGTAAAAGACTTATGTGAGCTATTTAAAGATACACCACAAGGAGCTCCTCCAGCCGGAACAGGTGAATGTGCGTTACCCAAGCTGTTGCAATATGCTTATCTGCACCAACTAAAGCCACTTGCTATGGGAGAATTCTGGTGGGGGAAATCGCCAAAAGAAGAGATAAGGCATGCAGGGCACTTCTACCCTTCTTGTAAGGGAAAGTGTGAACCCATTCTGAAACATATGCTTGTCGGCTTGCAAGTGGAAAAGAACCCATTGGCAGAAAACATACACCAGGACACAAAGCCTGAAATTGTTTATGAGGACGACTGGCTGGTTGTGGTCAACAAGCCTGCCGGTATGTTATCCGTACCCGGCAAAGAAGCACTGAACTCGGTATACCAGTTTCTGCACGAACGCTATCCGGAAGCAACAGGTCCTATGCTTGTACATCGGCTGGATATGGCAACATCCGGCTTACTGCTTGCAGCAAAAGACAAAGATACGCATCAAAAGCTACAGGCTTTATTTTGCGGAAGAGAGATTAAAAAGCGTTACACAGCTGTGCTGTCCGGCATAGTCAACACTGATGAAGGAACTATCAGCCTGCCGCTTTGTCTGAACTTTCACGACCGCCCGCGACAAATGGTAAGTTTCGAATATGGCAAACCAGCCATCACCCGCTACAAGGTGCTGGAACGGAAAAACAGAAAACGCTGATTGCCGTTCTATCCGCTTACCGGACGTACCCATCAACTGCGCGTACATGCTGCTCATCCACAAGGACTAGCCTGTCCCATTGTGGGCGACGAACTGTATGGGAAACGTGCAGACCGACTATATCTTCATGCCGCCGAACTAAGCTTTACCCACCCTGTGAACGGAGAAGATATTACAATCTGCCGCGAGGCTGACTTTTCTCTTGAATAAACAGGAAATACTAAAATTTGTCATTCCCGATAAACCTTTCTGCTTTCTTTCTGTCATAACACCAGAAAGCGCGCTAAAATGATTTTAGTATAAACCCAAATTACAACAACAATGAAAACAAAACGTTTATTCACAGCACTGATGATGGCTACCATGATGAGTTGCGGCATAATATTGGCACAACCCGGTCAGAAAGAAAAGAAACTTACACCGGAACAACGGATCGAAATGCAAGTAAAGAAAGCACAGAAACGTCTTTTTCTGGATGAGGAAACTGCTGCAAAATTTGCCCCGTTGTACAAAGAGTATCTGGAAGCTATGAAACAATGCAAGCCGGCTCCAAAGCAATTACAGAAAGGAGAAAAGAAAGAATTGACTGATGCTGAGATAGACCAGATGATGCAAGACCGCTTTGCTGCTCGCAAAAAGCTTGTGGAAACTCAGGAAACCTATTACAAGAAGTTTAAAAAGATCCTGAATATCCGTCAGGTAGAAGTTTTATTCAAAGACAACGGTCCTAAACGTCCTCATCGTCCTTGTATAAACAAGCCCCAGTGCCCACAAGGCCCTAAAGCTAAGATGGGGGAAGCTCCGGCACCTTGCAAGCAATGTCCGGCTTCACAAAAGTAAGTATTTACTCATGCAAGATTGATAACTTTGAAAATAGAATCAGCCTCCAACGTCTAACTCACTGGAGGCTGATTTTTATTATCACCCGCTCCGTTTAAGGTCTTCTTCATCCCGCTTCGGAGCGACCACATTTATCTAATATTTCCCGTCAGAATTAATACGCATGATCGTCTTCTTTCATTTCGTCTACCGTAATCGGCTTGCTGTCTATAGCTCTCCATGCATAAACTATGTAAGCCAAAACAAACGGTACGAGAATAGAAACATATGCCATAGTGGTCAGCGTAAATTTACTGGAACAGCTGTTGGCAAGCGTCAGCGAACTCTGCAAATCGGCTGTTGAAGGATAATAAGCGGTATGGTTATATCCTACACAAAGTAACAATGCCAATACGGTAAGCACCGTACCTGTTCCTGCAAACCAGATGCCCTTCGTATATGTAGCACTGAGAATACTTTTCACCAGACCAAACAATACACCGATAACTCCCACCAAAAACAATATCAGCAGATAAGGCATAGCCAGCAAATTGTTGAAGTATTTATAAGGTTCCATAACAATGGTCTGTGTTTCTGCATCTACAGCAAACCCATCCTTCAGCAACGTACGGATAACAAAAGCCAGAAAAAACAACAGGAAAGGTACTGCATCTGAAATCAGTTGGCGCCGGCAACGAAGAATCAGTCCTTCATGACGAATATTATTGATGAAATACATATTACCCAACAGACGTGCCAGGAAAAATACAGCCAGCCCTAAAATCAAATTCCAAGGATCACCAAAAGCGTCTAATCCATGCCAGCCGTTTGCCCAGCGACTGATGACAGGCATCATTTCATTGGTCATATTAGCTTTTCTGACAATGAAGTTTGAGCCATTGAAGAATGTAGCCACAGCCGCTCCCAGCAACACAGGTCCTACAATTCCATTTATCACCAGAAAATACTGATAAGTACGCTTACCCAGCAAATTACCTAACTTTGACTGAAACTCATAAGAAACAGCCTGTAGCACAAAACTGAACAGAATAATCATCCATAGCCAATATGCTCCCCCGAAGCTTGTACTGTAAAACAAAGGGAAAGAGGCAAAAAAGGCTCCTCCAAAAGTTACCAGTGTAGTAAAGGTAAACTCCCATTTACGACCGGTAGAATTTACCATCAAAGTCCGCTCTTCTTCCGTCTGTCCTAAACGAAACAGTAAAGAGTTTCCTCCCTGAACAAACAGCAGAAATACCAACAAAGCTCCCAGCAAAGAAACCAGAAACCACCAATAGTTCTGTAAAAAAATATATGTTGAATCCATAAATTCTATTATTTAAGTAATAGTTGACTTATCGTTTATTTACACCTCTTCCGGACCTTTCTTGATAGCTTTCAGCATAATACCTATTTCAGCAATCAACAGCACTGTAAACATAATCAGGAAGATGAAGAAAGTTGTCTGTACCGAACCGGTTTCCAGTCTGGAAATTGCAGCATTCACAGGAAGCAGGTCTTGTATAGCCCAAGGCTGGCGTCCTACTTCGGCAACAATCCATCCGGCCTGACTGGCGATATAAGCCAACGGAATACTCCAAAGTGCAATCCAATGCAGCCAGCTGGCTTTCGACAACTGATGTTTCCATGCCAGAACCAATATCAAAATAAAAAATGCGATGAAATACATACCCAGTCCAACCATTACACGGAATGACCAGAACGACAACCATACATTCGGAACGATCGAATTAGGATCTTTTATATATCCATATCCGAAATAAGGCATGTTTTCATCCAGCACCTGACGGGCACGCTGCATACCGTCCTCATTTTTTTCTTCCTTTGCCTGACGGAAATCGGCAAGGGCACTGATAGCCAGTTTTCCTCTTTCCATTTTTTCCATAACAGAAAGTGCCTGAGAACCGTCTGGAAGCGTATATCCTCCCAACAAAATATTATTGATTCCCGGAACATATCCAGCTACATCATGCGTTGCCAAGTATGACAACATTTCTGGAATCTTAAGACTGCCTACCACAGTAAGCGGTTCATGAGTACCTCCATCGTAAAGAGCTTCCATAGCAGCCAGTTTCATTGGCTGATACCTGGCTACCTGATAAGCAGAATTATCACCGGAAAAAGCAGTAACCAACGCTGCAAACAATCCTACTCCTGCCGCAATCTTAATACTGGCTACAGCAAACTCCTTTTCACGTTTACGCAACAGATACCACGCACTGACACCGATAACAAACACCGCTCCCAATATCCAGCTGCTGAGCACTGTATGCAAAAACTTCATAACAGCTACTGGTGAAAAGGCTACCGAAGCGAAATCCATCATCTCGTTGCGTACTGTTTCGGGATTAAATGCCATACCTACCGGATACTGCATCCATGAGTTGGCAACCAAAATCCACCAGGCAGAGAAAGTTGCTCCCAATCCGGTCAGCCAGGTAGACGCCAGATGAAACTTTTTGCTCACCTTATTCCACCCAAAAAACATTACGGCTATAAAAGTAGCCTCCATGAAAAACGCTACGATTCCTTCAATGGCCAGAGGAGCTCCGAATATATCTCCTACAAACCACGAATAGTTGCTCCAGTTGGTTCCGAACTGAAATTCCAGAATCAGTCCGGTAGCAACTCCCACCGCAAAATTAATTCCAAACAACTTCATCCAGAACTTGGCTGTCCGCTTCCAGAATTCATTGCCGGAAACATAATAAAGTGTTTCCATTAACCCCATAATAACAGCCAATCCCAACGTTAGCGGCACAAATAGCCAATGATACATGGCAGTTAAGGCAAACTGGGCTCTTGACCAATCCACCATCGATGTGTCAATACTTTCTAACATAAATTTCTAGTTTTATTTAATAATTGAATTACTTGAACGATTTACAAGCTCTGAACCTACATACTGCTGTTTTTCCTCATCCGTTTTATCCTTCAAAAAAGAAGGAAAGAAAAATAGCTTCAGGATAAAAAACATAATAAAGAGCTTGACCAAAATCAGCATCCAGAGCGTACGGCCGAGCGTCATTTCCCGAAATCCATCCCGATAAAACTCCCAAATTCGAATGATACAGTTTTTAATCATAGTTTATTTTTATAATGATTACAAAGTAAAGTCTTTTATCGGTAAAAAACAAGCCTTTGTCTTGATAAAATCAGGGTTAATCTAGTTCATTTGAGCCGATATATAGTATAATGTATTTTTGCATTAGAAAATTAAATAAACAGAATATGAAACAACAAGCACTATGTTTAATTGCAATCCTTTCGGCAGCCTCTCCTCTTTATGCCCAGGAAGAGAAAGAATGGACTCTGGAAGATTGTATCAATTATGCACTTGAGAAAAACATTCAGTTGCAGCAGAATAAGATCTCGTTGCAAGAGAGTGAAATAGATGTAAAAAGTGCAAAGGCTAATCTTTTCCCAAGTTTATCATTCAGCACCGGGCACAACATGATCAACCGCCCTTATCAGGAACAGAGTGCTACGGTAAGCGGCACGGAAATTATTACCAGTGATAATAAGACGATCTACAACGGGAACTACAGTCTTAATGCTCAATGGACGCTATGGAATGGCGGCAAGCGACTGAACACCATCAAACAGGAAAAAACAAACCGGGATATTGCTGGGCTTGCCGTTACAGAAACCGAGAATACGCTACAAGAAGAAATTGCCAAATTGTTTATTCAGATTCTATATGCAGATGAATCTATCAACATAAACAAAAATACGCTAGAAGTGAGTACTGCTACATTCAACCGGGCTCAAGAATTATTCAAAGAAGGAAGTATTTCTAAAGCAGACCTTGCACAACTTGAAGCACAGGAAAGCAATGACAAATATCAGCTGGTTACTGCCGAAAGCTCCTTGCGCAACTATAAATTACAACTGAAACAGTTATTGGAACTGGATGGTACAGCAGAAATGAAGCTGGCACTTCCCACACTGAACGATGAGCACGTGATGGAAGTATTGCCAAGCCAGACAGACATCTATCAGACTGCACTGGCTACGCGTCCGGAAATCCAAAGCAGCCAACTGAGCATTGAAAACGCTAAATTAGGTATTTCGGTTGCTAAAGCTGGATATTATCCAACTATCAGTTTATCTGCTTCCAGCTCAAGTACGACAAACAGCGCCAGTACTAATAACTGGGCACAGCAGATGAAGTACGGCTGGAACAATATGATAGGAATCAGCTTGAGCATCCCCATATTCGATAACCGACAGAACAAGAGCAACGTACAGAAAGCAAGATTACAATACAGCAACAGCCTGTATGAGCTGCAAAGCAAACAAAAAGAATTATACAGCACGATAGAAACATTATGGCTGGATGCACTGAATGCCCAAGAACAATACGCTGCTGCCGAGAGTAAAGTGGAAAGCAGTCAGACAAGCTTCGATATGGTTAGCGAGCAATTCAATCTGGGAATGAAAAATACAGTAGAGCTCCTTACAGAAAAAAATAACTTACTCAGTGCACAGCAACAACGAGTACAAGCCAAGTATATGGCTATATTAAACAGAACACTGCTCAATTTCTATGCAGGGAATAAAATAGAACTATAAAAAATTTGAATATGAAGAATAAAAAAAACAATCATCATTACAGCAGCTGCCATCATCATTATAGCTGGAGGATGCTGGATATTCGGTGGAACAAAAGCGAAAAACAAGATCGACTTTGTCACAGAACAAGTACAGAAAGGAAACGTTAACAATTCTATCACAGCTACCGGAACGATAGAGCCTGTAACAGAAGTAGAAGTAGGTACTCAGGTTTCAGGTATCATCGACAAAATATATATCGACTATAATTCAGTAGTAAAGCAAGGCGAAGTCATTGCCGAAATGGATAAAGTGACACTTCTGAGTGATCTCCAGTCGGCACAGGCTACATACAACGGAGCGAAGGCTGAATACGAATATCAGAAAAAGCAATACGAACGCAATGAACAACTCCATAAAAAACAGCTTATCAGCGATACAGATTACGAAGAGTCATTATACAACTACCAACGCTCACGCAGTTCATACGAACAGAGCAAGGCAGAACTGGCCAAAGCAGAACGTAATCTTTCATATGCAACAATCACATCGCCGATCGATGGTATCGTAACCAGCAAGGATGTTGAAGAAGGACAGACTGTTGCATCTGGTTTCGAAACTCCGACATTATTAACCATCGCTGCCGACCTGACCAAAATGGAAGTCGTAGCCGATGTAGATGAAGCCGATATAGCAGGTGTGGTTGAAGGAGCACGTGTCACATTTACTGTAGACGCATATCCGGAAGATGTATTCGAAGGGAAAGTACGACAGGTTCGCCTGGGAAGTACAAACAGCAGCTCAAGCAGCAGTTCAACAAGCACATCGGAAACAGTTGTAACTTACGAAGTTGTCATTACCGCTGACAATCCAGACCTGAAGCTTAAACCGCGTTTGACTGCAAACGTAACTATCTATACTCAGATCCGCGAAAATGTACTTACTGTTCCTGCCAAGGCACTACGTTTTTCTCCGAACAAAGAACTTGCCGGCAGCCGTAGTATCAAAGATTGCCAGGGAGAGCATAAAGTCTGGACACTGGAAAACGAAACATTCGTTGCACATCCTGTAAAAGTAGGCTTAAGCGATGGATCGCATACTGAAATACTGGAAGGTGTAAGCGAAGGAACAAGCATTGTAACCGAAGCTGTAATAAAAGGCAGCATGCCGGATATGAGTGCTATGGAAGCACAAGGAGAACGCAGTCCTTTCATGCCAGGCCCTCCGGGAAAAGATAAAAGCAAAAGCAAAGGAAACAAATAAAACTCCAACAATAATACAATGAGTAAAGTTGTCATAGAATTACAAAATATAAAACGAAACTTTCAGGTAGGAGATGAAACCGTACACGCACTGCGAGGTGTTTCATTCTCTATCACAGAAGGAGAGTTCGTTACCATCATGGGAACATCCGGTTCAGGAAAATCTACATTACTGAATACACTGGGATGTCTGGACACTCCCACCAGCGGAGAGTATCTGCTGGATGGAGTTTCCGTAAGAACCATGAGCAAGCCTCAACGAGCTATCTTACGTAACCGCAAGATTGGATTCGTATTCCAGAACTACAACCTGCTGCCTAAAACAACGGCAGTAGAAAACGTAGAACTCCCGTTGATGTATAATTCAGCTATCAGTGCTGCCGAACGACGTCGCAGAGCTATAGAAGCGCTGATTGCTGTAGGATTAGGCGACAGACTGGAACATAAGTCGAACCAGATGTCCGGTGGGCAGATGCAGCGTGTAGCAATCGCCCGTGCATTGGTAAACGATCCGGCGGTTATTCTGGCCGACGAAGCAACCGGTAACCTTGATACACGTACATCTTTCGAAATTCTGGTACTCTTCCAGAAGCTACATGCCGAAGGACGCACCATTATTTTCGTTACTCACAATCCGGAACTCTCTCAATACAGTAGCCGGAACATCCGCCTGCGTGACGGACATGTAATCGAAGATACGGTAAACAATCATATTTTATCGGCAGCAGAGGCTCTTGCAGCCTTGCCGAAAAATGATGAAGACTAACTAAGTCTTTATCGTACGATAACTTATAAATTAAGAACAACATGAACGGAACAAACCTTTTTAAAATAGCCCTCCGTGCGTTGGCCAACAATAAGCTCCGCGCCTTCCTTACCATGCTTGGTATAATCATCGGCGTAGCTTCCGTAATTGCCATGCTAGCTATCGGACAGGGATCGAAACGAAGCATACAACAGCAGATTTCGGAAATGGGTTCGAACATGATTATGATTCATCCGGGAGCAGAAATGCGAGGAGGAGTTCGCCAAGACCCGTCTTCCATGCAGACATTGAAGCTGGAAAACTACGAAACATTGTGCAATGAATGTATGTTTCTCTCGGGCATCAGTCCCAATGTATCTTCATCCGGACAACTTATAGCCGGCCCCAACAACTACCCCTCTTCAGTGAGTGGAGTAAGTATAGATTACCTGAAAATCCGCCAGCTCACAGTAGAACAGGGAGAAATGTTTACAGAGAATGATATCCAGACAGCAGCTAAAGTCTGCGTAATTGGTAAAACAATTGTAGACAATCTTTTCCCCGACGGAACCGATCCGATAGGTAAGATTATACGATGCAACAAAATACCTTTTCGGGTAGTAGGAATCCTGAAGTCGAAAGGATACAACTCAATGGGTATGGACCAGGATGATGTAGTGCTGGCTCCTTACACCACAGTAATGAAGCGTCTATTGGCACAAACTTATCTGAGTGGTATCTTCGCCTCGGCACTGACCGAAGATATGACTCAAGAGGCAGTAGATGAAATCACAACTATCTTGCGCCGTGAACACAAACTGAAAGCAAGCGACGATGATGACTTTACCATCCGTACCCAGCAAGAATTGAGTTCAATGCTGAATACAACAACCGACCTGATGACAACCTTGCTTGCCTGCGTTGCCGGAATTTCACTGGTCGTAGGAGGTATCGGAATCATGAACATCATGTATGTATCCGTAACGGAACGTACACGAGAAATAGGTCTGCGAATGTCAGTTGGTGCACGCGGCATCGACATCCTGTCACAATTCCTGATAGAGGCCATACTGATAAGTATTACCGGAGGACTGATTGGAGTAATCTTAGGATGCGGAGCCAGCTTTGTCATCAAAACAGTGGCACACTGGCCGGTATTTATACAGCCCTGGAGTGTATTGCTGTCATTCGCGGTATGTACCGTTACAGGAGTCTTCTTCGGATGGTATCCTGCCAAAAAAGCAGCCGACCTTGATCCGATTGAAGCATTACGATATGAATAACGATAAATGAGCTTGTGAAAGTTCATCTTTATAACTTTGTTCTTCATAACTTTGGTTTCCTTGTCCGGCTGTCTATGGCAATAAAAGTATTGCTACGCAGCCGGACTTTTTAAATTTTTTAGTTACTTTTGTTTGTACAGACTACATCACCTATGAAACAGCTCACTGATAACACACACCGTTCACTCGAAATCCTGATACACACCATTTGCTGGGGACTCTTTTTCGCTTTCCCGTTGTTCTTTACGCAAAACAATGACGGAACGATAAACTGGAAAGATTTCATGTTTCACTGTATAGTGCCAACCACACTATGCATTATCTTTTATCTGAATTATTTCGTTTTTATACCTCATATTTTATTTCATGAGCAAACCAAACGGTTTATCTTCATAAATGCGATAGTTATTATTATTCTGACCTTTGGCTTACGCTACTGGAACAATATGCACTGCCCTCCTCCACCGTCTCATCGCCCCATGCCGCCATCATATATCTTTTATTTGCGCGATATGGCAAGTCTTATATTCTCGGCAGGGCTGAGCGTTGCCATCTGTATGAGTAAGCGCTGGAGTCAGACCGAAGCGGAACGCCGGGAAGCAGTAAAAAGCCGTACCGAAGCAGAACTGAAAAACTTACGTAATCAGCTTAATCCTCATTTTCTGCTGAATACGTTAAACAACATTTACGCACTGATAACATTTGATACAGACAAAGCACAACAAGCTGTGCAAGAGTTAAGCAAGTTATTGCGCTATGTACTTTACGACAACCAGCAGATGTTTGTCCCACTGAGCAAGGAAATCGATTTTATACGCAATTACATCGAACTCATGCGCATCCGTATTTCTGCCCAGGTAGATATACAGACCAACTTCAATATCAAGCCCAAAAGTCAGACTCCCATTGCTCCCTTGATTTTTATCTCACTGATAGAAAATGCATTCAAGCATGGGATTTCTCCCGTGGAGCCCAGTTATATAAACATCTCCATTTCGGAAGATAATGACAAGATAGAATGTACCATACGCAACAGTAATTATCCTAAGACAAGAGCCGATAAAAGTGGTTCGGGTATCGGACTGGAACAAGTACGAAAGCGTCTGGAACTGGTTTACCCCGGAATATATAAATGGGACAATCACTTGTCTGACGACGGAAAAGAGTATTTTTCCAATATCATCATATACCTTAAACATTAACTCTCTAAAACTATAAATATGAACTTAAGATGTGCCATTGTAGACGATGAGCCCCTAGCACTCGGGCTTCTGGAAAGTTACATAAAAAAGACACCTTTTCTGGAACTCTCCGGCAGTTATTCCAGTGCCATACAAGCCATGAAGTATTTACCCGATCATCCGGTAGATGTACTTTTTCTGGATATCCAGATGCCTGAACTCAACGGGCTGGAGTTTTCACGCATGGTATCTGAAGACACACGAATTATTTTCACTACAGCTTTCGACCAATATGCACTCGACGGCTATCGGGTAAATGCCCTCGATTACCTGCTGAAACCCATCAGCTATTCCGATTTTATGGAAGCTATCAATAAAGCTGTAAAATGGTTTGAACTACAGCAAAAAGCAGATAAACAAAGCACGGAAGGAGATTCAGACGAGAACAAAAAAGACTATATATACGTAAAAAGTGATTACAAACTAATACAAATAGAGCTTAACAAAATATTATACATAGAAGGTCTGAAAGACTATATCAAAATTCATCTTGAGAATGAAGACAGACCTATCCTGTCATTGGTCAGCATGCGTGTCATGGAAGAAAAGCTTCCGGCCAACCAGTTTATCCGTGTACACCGGTCTTTTATCGTACAGAAACAGAAAATAAAAGTTATCGACAAAGGACGAATCGTATTCGGAAAAGATTATATTCAGATCTCTGACAGTTACAAACAGGAACTTCAAAATTATGTTAATGAACATATTGTTTAGTCAGAGCACTATTATTTAACTTTTTTTTACTGCACATTTTGAAGTTTTTTGCGCAAAGGCTTGTCACTTCTAAATATAACCTCTATATTTGTAGAGTACATAATAAGAACAGAAGTTGTGAAACTTCTTATTTGAATAGTTTAGTTAAGTCTAGTTTAGTTTTTGTGTTGTGATACTCCTGCTGAAAGTGTTCATCAGGAGTGTCTTTTTTTACAATATTTCTCTTCTATCAATAAATTCGCAGGATAAAGCATAAATTGATTATATTTTCGTATTTTTGAATTCTGTATCGCTCCGGCGGTATCAAGGAATAACTTTTAAAAGCGTTATAACCTCCGGTAAATAAAGAGATTGCAGTTCCACGCTTTTTGTATTACTTAAATGTCTTTTCGGGACTGAAGGACTGTACTTAATATTATGGAAAATCAAGAAAAGATGTCGGGCAATCCCGTACACCAAACAATTATCATTCGGGAAGAATCCAGAAAATCGAACGGTCTGGGAACTGCCGGATTTGTACTGGCTCTGCTGGCGCTTTTAGGATGCTGGATACCTGTACTCAACTGGATATTGTGGTTGCTGGGATTCATTTTTTCGTTTATCGGCATATTCAAATCTCCCCGCGGACTAGCCATTGCCGGATTGTGCATCAGCTTGGTAGACTTAATTCCGTTAATCCTCCTTTTAGGATTTGCAGCCGCCTTACTAATCTGATAATAAACAAATTACTCCAAATAAGCGATTTGTTTTAAGCTTCTGATAAACCGATTTATCCCTATTCATAAAATATCTAATAAAAGAAGGTAATCTTTCAATAAAAATTTGTACATTTTTTTTCAAAATATCACCTTCTTTTCAGGAAAATTATCAGCATATTTTTTATTAGCATTGCTTAACATTATATCAAACCAATATAAACACGTATGAAACAATCTGTATATATCCTTGCCTGTATGGCTTTTGCCTGCATGTTCAACTCCTGTGGCGGAAACAAATTTATCTCCTCGTCAGGATTACACTCTGCTCATTTCCAACAAAAGGTAGACGGAGAAAAGACCTGCCTGTATAGGATCTATAACAAAAATGGTGTTGAAGCATGTATTACTAATCTATGGTGCACGGGTAGTATCCCTCATGGTTCCCGACCGTAACGGAAAAATGGAAGATGTAGTATGCGGCTTTTCTGATATAAACAGCTACACCAGCCAGTCACAAAACTATGGTGCTACCGTGGGGCGATACATCGGACGTATCCTGCATGCTAGATATACAATGAATGGTAAGGAATACCGCTTGCAAGCCAATCACGCTGACGGACATACCGCTCATGGAGGCAATCCGAATTTCGGTGCACGAATGTGGAAAGCCAGACAAACCTCTCCCTCGTCTGTTACACTGACTTATCTCTCTCCCGATGGAGAAAACGGATTTCCAGGGAATCTGCATATAGAGCTGACTTATACAGTCACTGAAGATGATGCGTTAGATATATCCTACAAGGCTACCACGGATAAACCTACCGTTCTTAACTTGTGTAACCATTCATTCTTTAATATATCGGGAAACCTGAACAGCAGCGTAGAAAATCAGACCATGTGGGTAGATGCCGACTATTTCACTCCTTACGACAGCAAGAAATGCGTAACAGGAGAATTCTGGCCCGTAGAAAGCACTCCACTGAATTTCAAACAACCTCATGCAATAGGTGAACATATAAACGACGACTATGGACAGTTGCATGTAGTGAACGGTTACGATCATGCCTGGGCACTTAACCATCCGGGAGATGATACTCGCCCGGCAGCATGGATATATGATGAAAAAAGTGGACGTAAAATGGAAATTTATACTACCGAACCAGCAGTCCACATATATACAGGAAACGGACTGAAAGGCAAGGTTGAAGGTAAGAACGGCATCTATTATCCGTTCCGAGGAGCCGTATGCTTCGAAACATGTCATTTTCAGGACAGCCCGAACAACCCGCAGTTTC
>ENA-OQBV01000572-OQBV01000572.1-human-gut-metagenome-genome-assembly--contig:-NODE-572-length-20574-cov-3.847215_pt1 | contig 20574 bp, 22 predicted proteins | sample MGYA00242750_ERZ504559 | MGnify/ENA primary metagenome ERZ504559 (study PRJEB26092, sample SAMD00036230) | human gut metagenome | host: Homo sapiens | study: EMG produced TPA metagenomics assembly of... | reverse complement strand
TAGCTTTTTCTCGTTTCTTCAGAAAAAATTTCTTTTCTGAACAAATTTTTATAAAAAAGTGGCTTGTTGCTTTTGCTAAAACCTTTTATTTTTTGCTGAAAAATTTTGACTGGTATAAATATTGAAAAAAACATTTTTGGATGAGTTTTGCTGAGCGACAAGATTTATAAATTGGTATAAAGAGAATAAACGTGATTTGCCTTGGAGAAATACGAAAAATCCTTATAAAATATGGATATCTGAAATTATTCTGCAACAAACGCGGGTAGCGCAAGGATATGACTACTACTGCCGGTTTATAGAACGTTTTCCCGATTTCCAGACCTTGGCAGATGCTGATGAAGATGAGGTGATGAAATATTGGCAGGGGCTGGGTTATTATTCCCGTGCCAGAAACTTGCATGAGGCTGCTCGTTCGATTGCCCGGGAGGGCGCATTCCCTGATACATATGCAGGAGTCAGGAAAATGAAAGGAGTAGGCGATTATACCGCAGCGGCTATTTGTTCCTTTGCCTATGATATGCCTTGTGCCGTTGTCGATGGCAATGTGTATAGAGTGATAGCGCGCTGGATGGGAGTGGAAGAGCCGATTGATACAAATTCCGGTAAAAAACTATTTGCGGAGCTGGCTGATGAATTGCTGGATAAAGCACAACCTGCATTATATAATCAGGCCATTATGGATTTTGGAGCACTTCAGTGTGTGCCGTCTTCACCTTCGTGTTTGTTTTGTCCTTTGTCTGACAGTTGTGTGGCTTTGCAGAAAGGCATAGTAGATGAGTTACCTTGCAAGAAGCATAAAACAAAAGTTTCTAATCGTTATTTTCATTATTTCTATGTACGTGCAGGGGCTTATACCTATATATATAAGCGCGGGGCAGGCGACATCTGGCATAATCTGTATGAATTTCCTTTGATAGAAACAGAGGCTCCACTTGACGGGCAACATATTCTTCAGATTCCGGAGTTTGAACGTTTGTTTGGAGGGTGTCAGATAGATAATATCAGGTTGGTGGCAGAAGGAGTGAAGCATGTGCTGTCGCATCGGATTATCTATGCTGATTGTTATGAAGTTGTATTGTCTGAAACAAGTATGCTGGGAAAAGAGTATCAGAGAGTTTTGATTGACGACTTGCATAAATTTCCCGTATCGCGCTTGACTTCTCGTTTTTTTCTCTAATTTTGAAGCCAAATATTTAAAAGAAAGTAAATTATGTCATTAAATAAAGTTCAGTTGATAGGCAATGTGGGAAAGGATCCCGATGTACGTTATTTGGATAATGGTGTGGCTGTGGCAACATTCCCCTTGGCTACGACAGACCGTGCTTATACATTGGCGAACGGTACACAAGTTCCGGAGCGTACAGAATGGCACAATATTGTCTTGTGGCGTGGTCTTGCCGAAACAGCAGAAAAATATGTTCATAAAGGTGACAAACTGTATATTGAAGGAAAAATCCGTTCTCGTTCTTATGATGACCAGAACGGAATCAAGCGTTATATTGTAGAGATTTTTGCCGATAATATGGAGATGCTTACTCCGCGTACAACTCAGGCTGGTACGGCACAACAGCCAATGCAGCCGGGTGTCGCTCCTCAGCAGCCTTCATCGGCACAAGCGGTACAAACGGCTGACGCTTCCGATGATTTGCCGTTCTAAAGCCGAATGCTCTTTCTCCGTAAGCGGCATATGTCTGGTATATTACTTGTATAAGATATTTCAGACAGTACAGACTTGCGGCGAAAGAGAAAAAAGAAAATTGATGTTTAACTAAATATTTATTCCTTGGACCCTGACTCGTGTATATCCTACTTACAGGATTTATGTGACGGAGTGACCGTCGTTCCCCCTTCTATGGGGGCTATAATTGCATTGATTCTTGCAATTCTGTTATTGTATGCTTCTGGTTTTGTTTCGGCATCCGAAATCGCTTTTTTTTCGTTGTCCCCTTCCGATCTGAGTAAGGTGGATGAAAATGAGCATCCTTCTGATTCACGCATTAGAGCTTTGCTTGATGATTCGGAACGTTTGCTTGCTACCATTCTTATTTCGAATAACTTTGTCAATGTAACAATAATCATGTTGTGCAATTTCTTTTTTGCCAGCGTGATAGATTTTGGCGATGCTCAGTTGCTTGAGTTTTTTGCTCATAACGGTTGTGCTTACTTTCTGTTGTTGCTTTTCGGGGAAATCATGCCGAAAATATATTCTGCACAAAATACGTTGAAATTTTGCCGTAAAGCAGCACCGGTTGTTTATCTGTTGCGTTCTGTTTTTAAGCCCGTGTCGAATTTGCTGGTACATTCCACTTTTTTGATAAACAGCTTACCAAAAAACGTAAGGTTCCCAATCTCTCGGTCGATGAACTGTCGCAGGCTTTAGAGCTGACCGACAAGAATGAAATATCCGAAGAAAGCAATATGCTGAAAGGCATTATTCGTTTTGGTGAGGAAACAGCAGAAGAAGTCATGACTTCAAGACTTGATATTGTAGATCTGGAAATAAACACTCCCTTTCCGGAGGTTATAAAATGCATCGTGGAAAATGCTTATTCCAGAATACCCGTATATGAAGAGTCGCGCGATAACATTAAAGGTGTTTTATATATCAAAGACTTGCTCCCTTATTTGGATAAAGGAGCCGACTTTAAATGGCAGAATTTGATACGTCCGGCGTTTTTTGTCCCTGAAACGAAGATGATAGACGATTTGCTTCGCGATTTTCAGGCCAACAAAATTCATATTGCCATCGTGGTAGATGAATTTGGAGGAACATCGGGCATTGTGACGATGGAAGATATTATCGAAGAAATCGTGGGTGAGATAAACGATGAGTACGATGAAGAAGAACGTACCTATGTGAAGATTTCGGAGAACGTATATATCTTTGAAGGAAAGACTTTGCTTTCCGACTTCTATAAACTGGCAGAAATCAATCCGGATGATTTTGAAGCAGTAGCTGGAGATGCCGATACATTGGCTGGACTATTGCTGGAATTGAAAGGAGAGTTTCCCGTTCTGCATGAAGTAATAAATTATGACCGTTACCGTTTTGAAATCCTCGAAATGGATGTTCGTCGTATAGTAAAGGTGAAAGTCACTGTAGGAATGAATACAAGTAAGGAAAAGAAAGATTGATCTATGCCTCTTCTTAAAAAGTGGATTGAAAACGGAGCTTTATTCGCTATCTGGCGCGTTGAGGAAACTGCCGAAGAGTTGAGAAAAATGCTGGTTGCTTCTTTGCCATACGATGAAGAATTGTCGCAGTTGAAGTCGGAGGCACGCCAGTTGGAATATCTTGCTGTGCGGGTATTGCTTCGTGCTGTTTGTGGAGAAGAAAAACATATTTCTCATTATTCTTCAGGAAAGCCATTTTTGACCGACGGAAGTTTTCATATTACAATCTCTCATACGCGAGGATATGTTGCTGTTGGGCTCCATGCTACATACGAAGTAGGAGTTGATATCGAGTATATTTCCAATCGTGTTCGGAAAGTTGCCGGTCGGTTTATGTATCCGGACGAACTTCGCCATTCATCCGATACTGCTTATCTGCTTGTCCAGTGGTCGGCAAAAGAAACCATGTATAAGTTGCTCGATGAACAAGGAGTTGATTTTCTGGAGCATCTTCGTATTGTTCCATTCCAGCTTCAGACGGACGGCAGATGTGAGGGGCACGAGTTGCGAACTTCCTCACAAATTCATTTTGATATACATTATATAGCTTCCCCTGATTTTGTTTGCACCTGGTGTGTGCTGGATTGTTAATTCTTATGATATATATGTCAGGAAGTTTCAGTAATTTTTCGTACAAATTTCTCTAACATTTGTACGATTTTTAGAAAAATATCGAGAAGTTTTGATGAAGATATGCTGAAGTTTTGAATAAAGAATAAGGCTGCTTTTAACTGTTTGATAATCAGTTGAAAGCGGCCTTAGTTTTTTAAATATAGATTGATATGTTTTCTTTGTTTTTATGCCTCTTTGTTTTTTTGTAGAGTAAAGACGAACTCAAGTCCACCATGAGGATTGTTCTTGGCGAAGATAGTTCCTCCGTGGAACAAGACGGCATTTTTAACGATGGCAAGTCCCAGTCCGGTTCCTCCCAGTTTTCTTGAACGTCCCTTGTCTACTCGGTAGAAGCGTTCGAACAAACGGTTCAGATGTTCTTCCGGAACTCCAACTCCCGTATCGGAAAAGCTGAAATAATAAAATTTTTCATCTTCACGGAAGCAGTTGATTGTAACTGTTATGTTCGTACCGGCATAAGCAATAGCATTATCCATCAGGTTACGGAAAATAGAATAAATCAGCGAGTTGTTTCCGGTCAGTATCAGGTTGAAAGGAAGTTTGTTTACAACTTTTATTTGTTTTTCTTCCAATCCCAATGCAACTTCATTCAACATGTTTTCTATCAACTTGCTCAGGTTGACTGTTTCTATTTCTACCAGATGTGGAGCTTCATCCATACGTGTCAGTACAGAAATATCCCGTAAAAGTATAGTAAGGCGGTTACTCTGTGCGTAACTTCGTTCCAAGAACGTATGCATGGTAGCCGGTGTTATGTTAGGGTTATTCAAAATTGTTTCCAGATATCCCTGTATACTGCTCACTGGAGTTTTCAGCTCATGAGCGATGTTTTGTGTAAGCTGGCGTTTCAGTCGAGCCTGTTCTTCTTCCTGCGTCACGTCTATGATGGAAATTTCGAAGGCGTGATCCTGAAAAATAATACATTCTACTGAAAACGAACGTGCGTTTTTGTCGATATGCAGTGAAAATCTTTTTTTCTTCCTTATGAAAATTTCCTTCGTTTCGGTTCAGGAAATCCGTGATAGGAGCCAGTTCCGGAATGGAGAAAACTTCTTCGGTAGAAGTCAGGTTATGGTCGGATATCGTATTTGCATATTGAGTAAACAGGTTATTTACCAGAATTTCGTTTCGTTCGCGGGTAAATACTCCCAATCCCTCGTGTGATGTCTGTAAATGCGATATCAGTTTTTCACGTTCGATATACAGTGCTTCCTTAGCCCGGTGCAGTCGTTTATATATCTTGATGATATGTTGTGATATTTCTCCAAGTTCATTCTTTGGGAATGATTCCAGAATATCAAGATCTATCGGTTCGTTTCGGTCAGCCTTTAATGCAAATTGCTGCAACTGGGTGATAGAAGTTCCCAGTTTATGAGTAAAACGATAGAAGATAGACATCAGTATCAAACTGATGATAATAGTAAACCAGATGAATCCGGAATCAGCACGCAGATGTTCGCTCAGACTTACATTGTAAGGAAGGGCTGAGCGTATTATTATTTGTTTGGCCGGATAATAACGTGCCGAATAAAAAAATTCTTCTCCGTTCAGACTTTCTGAGTAACGGCTGATAGAATATCCACTGCCGTACATCAGGGCATCTTGTACTTCTTTGCGCGAGCTATGATTCTTAAACTGTCTGATTTCTTTTTGGGTATTGTCGTAAAGCACTTCACCTTCGGAAGTGATAAGTGTTACCCGCAGGTTAGGAATCATATGCGTAGTAACATAGTGTTGCAAAGTATCTACGCTGAAATTATCGTTTTCGCTGATAAAATCATATAATTGCGCATTATAGTTCTGCAACTGTGTATTCAGCAGTTCACTTTTGTATGACTTTTCGCGCTGATACTGAAACAGCATAAAGCAGACAGCAAAAGCGAGAAACAAAGTGATGACTGAAAGAAAAAGCCGTTTGTTGAATGGTAATAAACGATATGAAAGTTTAGTCATGATAGTTTTATAGAATTATTCACATTCGAAACAGTAACCATATCCTAAACGGGTTACTATGTATTTGCCGTAGCTGCCTATCTTTTTGCGTAAACGGGTGATATTTACGTCTATGGTACGATCGAGTACATACACTTCGTCATTCCATACTTTTGCCAGAATATCTTCGCGTGAAAATACTCGTCCCTGATTTTGTAGCAGCAGCAATAATATTTCAAATTCTTTTTTAGTCAACGAAGTTTCCTCTCCGTCTATCGTGACTTTCTTCTGAGGTATATTTATAACGAGCCCCTTGTATTGAAGCTGTTCTTCTTCTTTTATCTGTACACCTGCCGTGCGGCGTAATACCGCTTTCACACGCATGATTACCTCACGCAATGAGAATGGTTTCGAGATATAGTCATCTGCTCCCAGGTTAAATCCTGTGATTGTATCGTTTTCAGTATCTTTTGCGGTAATGAAAATAATAGGAATTTCGGCTGTATCCTTATTAGCTTTCAACATGCGCGCCATTTTGAAACCAGATATTTCTCCCATCATCACATCTAGCAGCAACAAATTGTATTGTGTGATGTCTAGTTTCAATGCTTCTTCGGCAGAATAAGCTGTATCTACCGTATACCCTTCCATCTCAAGATTGAACTTCAGAATCTCGCAAAGGTCTTCTTCATCGTCTACAACAAGAATACGATAATCGTTCATAGTGCTTTTGTTATAATTAGTTGCTGCAAAAGTGATGCTTTTTTGTTTCGCCACGATGAAATAGGTATTACAAAAATATTACAATTCAGGACGCGTAAATTCTCCGGCAATGGAACGGTTCATTTCGTTCCGTACTTCTTTTGGGGTCAGGTTATGTCCGAACAGGAACATCAGTTTGGTTAGGACACTTTCTACAGTAGCATCAAATCCACTGATGACACCTGCATCTAAAAGATGAAGGCCGGTTTCATAACGTGCCATTTCTACCATACCTGCAGGACACTGTGAAATGTTCACAATGACAATACCTCGCTGGGTAGCTTCTTTCAACAAGCGGATAAACCAAGGTTTTTGCGGAGCATTTCCCGAACCATATGTTTTCAGTACCACTGCTTTTAATCCCGGTATACGGAAAACATTACTTACTACATTTTCTTGGATGCCGGGGAATATGGTGAGAATAAGCACATTTGTATCGAATACATAATGAGGATGCATCGGAAGATTCAAGTCTGCTTTCCGGATACGGTCGTATTCATACTTGATATGTATACCTGCTGTAGCCAGTGGGGGATAGTTGTACGAACGGAATGCATTGAAGTTTTCTGCATTGATTTTGGTTGTACGATTTCCTCGCAGCAGAAGATTTTCGAAGAAAATACACACTTCAGGAACTATTGCCCGTCCGTCCGGATACTTGGCAGCTGCTATTTCAATGGAAGTGATCAGATTTTCCTTACCGTCAGTACGTAACACTCCGATAGGCAACTGACTTCCGGTCAGAATAACAGGTTTGCTCAAGTTTTCCAGCATGAAGCTCAGTGCCGATGCCGTATAAGCCATGGTATCCGTTCCGTGCAGAATGACAAAGCCATCGAAATTATCGTAATTGTAATGAATGATTTTTACTAATTTGCTCCACAAAGCCGGTTCCATATCGGAAGAGTCAATAGGAGGGTTGAACTGATAAGAGGATATACGATAATTAAAACGTTTTAGTTCTGGAACGTTTTCTTGAAGTTGGTCAAAATTGAAGGCTTCCAGTGCTCCTGTTTCCGGATTTTCAATCATTCCAATCGTACCTCCGGTATAGATTAGCAAAACGGAAGGATAATCTGGCTTTATCATGTTAGTGTATATTGCTTAATTTGTCACAAAGATAGTAAAAAGAGTTCTAACCATGCAACAGTTGGGGAAAGAAAACAACAAAATGATTGTTTTTATGTGATAAATCAATTAATTATCCCTTTTCATGGTTTCACTTTTACATTTTAGGGGTTTGATGTCTTATAATTTTATCGTCCTAATAAGTGCATCAAACGTTCGGCTGCTCGGTCTGCATTACCATGTTCTTCGTCGAGAAGAGTAATAAATTTACTTCCTATAATACATCCGGAGGCATGTGAAGCAGCTGTTTCGTAGGTTTGTTTGTTCGATATGCCGAAACCTACCATGCGTGGATTACGTAGCTGCATATTCTCGATACGGCAGAAATATGCTTGCCTTTCTTCATTGAAATTGGTTTTGAGCTCCGGTTGTAGCAGCGGAAGAAACCATGTAGATGAATCCATCAGTGTGCTGGTCTATTTCTCGTACCCGTGCTTCACTGGTTTCGGGAGTAATGAGCATGATGATGCGCAAATCGTACTGCTCTGCTATAGGGCGGAATTCTTCTACATAATCTTTAAATGGCAGGTCGGGAATGATTACACCGTCTATGCCGCAGCTTTGGCAACTTTTACAGAAATTTTCGAAACCATATTGCATGATGGGGTTCAGGTAGCCCATGAGAATAAGTGGAATACTTACTTCCTGACGGATTTCTTTCAGTTGGTCGAAGAGTTTTCTTAAAGTCATTCCATTTCGTAAAGCCTGGGTAGCTGCATTCTGAATGACGACTCCGTCTGCCATGGGATCACTGAACGGAATACCTATTTCTATCATGTCAATTCCCTTTTGTTCCAGAGTTTTGATTACTGTTGCTGTTCCTTCCAGTGTAGGACTTCCGGCACAGAAATATAAAGAAAGGATATCGTGGTGTTTTCTGCTGAATAATTCATTAATACGGTTCATAGTGATATGTTTTTATTTGTTGGTTAATAGTCTGAATTGTTCGATAAAAGAAGCTAGTTGCTTTGCGTCTTTTTGTGCCGGAGCAGTTTCAAATCCACTGTTCAGGTCGATGCCGGCCCAGCGTGGATGATGGAAACCGGATAGGGCAGGCAAGCTTTCCGGACGTATGCCTCCGCTTAAGAGGAAAGGAGTGTCACCTTTGTAATTTCCCAATATACTCCAGTCGAAAGATTGTCCTGAACCTCCATATCCGTGACAGGGAGTATCGAAAAGGAAATAATCACAGTAAGGAGCATATGCATAGGTACACTCCAGATCGGATGCTTTTCGAAGGGCGAAAGCCTTGATAAGTCTGAAACCTTCTTCATGCAGCTTTTTACATAGCTCAGGTGTTTCTTTGCCATGCAGTTGCAGATAGTCAAGGCTCAGCTCGTGTGCACGATGTGTAATGCCTGCATAATCTTCATTGACAAAAACTCCTATACGTTTCGAGTGTTGCGGAAGATATGAAGGAACCGATGAAACAAAACGAGGCGAACGGTCGTAACAGATCAATCCTATCCAGTCGGCTCCTGCCTGTTCCACTGCTCTGATGTTTTCAGGCTGCCGCATGCCGCATACTTTTACTATCATAAGGCAGATTGAAGTTGGTTTATAAACTCATTTAAAGCTTTTCCGGGATTTTCGGTTTTCATAAAATTCTCTCCGATAAGGAAACCTCGGAAACCGGCTTCACGTAGCTTGATGACTGTTTCAGGGTTGGAAATGCCACTTTCCGAAACCAGAACTTTATCTTTGGGAAGCTTCTCTGCAAGGCGGAAGGAGTTCTCCGTATCGGTATGAAACGTTCCCAGGTTGCGGTTGTTTACTCCTATCATGTCGACATATTCGTTTATATAGTCTGTTTCTTGTTCGGTATGGATTTCGAGTAATACTTCCAGTTGTAATGCATGTGCTTCTTTTGCCAAGCTCATACATTCGTCTTTGCTAAGTGCTGCGGCTATTAGCAGCACGGCGTCAGCTTGTGCCACTTTGGCTTGCAGCAACTGGTATCGGCTGATGATAAAGTCCTTGCGCAACACAGGGATATTTACCGTAGGACGGGCATTACGAATGTCTTTCAATGACCCACCGAAAAACAGTTCGTCTGTCAGAATAGACAATGCAGCAGCTCCTGCCAGTTCGTAGTTGTGAGGCACGATCGATGCGTCGGCTTCACGGTTTATCCATCCTTTCGATGGCGACCTGCGTTTGAACTCGGCAATGATGCCTGTGGATGAGACTGTCAGACTTTGTTTCATGCTGCGTGTAACGGTAGTTCCTCCAATATGATTCTCGAGGAACGAAGCCGAAACAGCAGCTTCCTGTATGGCGATTTCTTTTCTTTTATGGGCGATGATGTCGGTCAGTATATCTTGATTCATGGTGATGTTTATTATAAAATGTGGTGATGTTTTTATAAAAATGTGCAGATGTTTTCAGCTGTTCATGCTGACGAATTTACAGAATGTGTTCCAAGCCCGTCCGCTTTCCAGTGATTCTCTGGCCATTGATACGCATTCTTCTATTTGCTTTTGTGGCTCGCGGGCTTGTATGGCGAACGAAGCATTTATCAGAACACAGTCTGTCTGGGCTTTTGTAGCACGGTTTTGCAGGACATTGTCGAATATGCTGGCAGCTTCTTCCGGAGTTCTTCCGCCGTATAATTCTTCCTTTCGTGAGATAGTAAATCCTAGGTCTGAGGGACGGTAAATTGTTTCATAACGATTGGTCATGACTTTAAATTCGTCGGTTAGGGAAATTTCATCATATCCGTCGAGATTGTTGACTACGGCAAAACCGATATTCAGGCGCTGCAAGGTATTGGTGTATAACCGCATTTGGGGAAGATCGGCCACACCTAGCAGCTGAAAGGCCGGCAGACATGGGTTTACAAGCGGACCAAGCAGATTGAACAATGTTCGTACTTGCAGAGCTTTCCGTACCGGAGCAACCGTTTTCATGGCCGGATTGAAGAGAGGGGCATGCAGGTATGCCATGCCGCATGTTTCGATGGAACGGCGCAGTTTACTTTCATCGTTGGTAAATTTTACCCCGTGCTGTTCCATTACGTTGCTCGCTCCACTTACTGAGGTTGCACCGTAATTTCCGTGTTTGGCTACGGCATATCCGGCTCCGGCAACGATGAAACAGGCACAAGTAGAGATATTAAACGTATTTTTTCCGTCACCTCCTGTACCGACAATGTCTATTGGCTGGAAATCGGAGAAATCTACCGGAACACGTGTTGTCAGCAATGCCTCACGAAATCCGGTGAGTTCGTTTACTTTTACTCCACGCATCTGGAATACGGTGAGCAGCGAAGCAATCTGCGCTTCATTGTAGTCGCCACGTGTGATGCCTTTCATCAGGTTGCATGCCTCTTCGTGCGAGAGCTCTTCGTGAGCAAAAAGTCGTATGAGTATTTCTTTCATTGTAGTAGCTGTTTTTTAGTGGTTTAACCAGTTTTGTATCATTTGTTTGCCATCGGGAGTAAGTATAGATTCCGGATGAAACTGTATTCCGCAGATATCATACTGACGGTGGCGCAATGCCATGATATATCCTTCGCGACTTCTGGCTGTAATTTCCAGACAAGTGGGAAAATCTTTTGTGTCTACTACCCACGAGTGATAACGTCCGACGGGTATTTCATGGGGTAATCCGCAGAAGATATAGTCGTCTGCAACGATTTCTACCGGACTCTGTATGCCGTGGAATACTGTGTCAAGGTTTATCAGGCTGCCTCCGAAGACTTCTCCGATGGCTTGTTCACCAAGACAGACTCCTAGAATAGGCTTTCGGCCGGCATAATTTTTAATGACATCCAGCAGCAGACCTGCTTCACTGGGGATTCCCGGACCTGGGGAAAGCACTATCTTGTCGAATTTCTCTAAATCTTCTATATGGAAACAGTCGTTTCGTAGTACTGTTACTTCTGCTCCAAGCTCTTTTATCAGGTGACTCAGATTATAGGTAAACGAGTCGTAATTGTCTATGATAACTATTTTCATTGTCGGATGATTATAATTGTTCTGCCAGAAGAATTGCTTTTTTCAAAGCTCCCAGCTTGTTGTTTACTTCTTGTAATTCATTCTCTTCATTGCTTAATGCTGTAATGCCGCCTCCCGCCTGAAACCAAAGCTCATTATTGCGGCTTACAAAAGTACGTATGGTAATGGCCTGATTTAGCGCGCCGTTTAGTCCGATAAATCCGATACATCCTCCGTATACGCCACGATTATGTGGTTCTATTTCACTGATGAGTTGCATGGCACGCACCTTAGGAGCGCCACTCAATGTTCCGGCTGGAAAGGTATCGATGAACGTACGTACCGGATTGGTCGTTTTACTGAGTGTTCCGCTTACACGACTTACCAGGTGAATAACATGACTGTAATATTGAGGCTCTTTGAAAAACTCAATATGTGTGTTGTGGCAGTTGCGACTCAGGTCATTTCGTGCCAGATCGACCAGCATGACGTGTTCTGCATTCTCTTTCGGGTCGGCAAGCAGTGAAGCTGTCAGTTGGCTATCTGTTTCTTTATCTCCACTGCGTCGGGTAGTTCCGGCTATCGGATCGATAGTAGCCTGTCCGTTTTCTATTTTACAGTGTGTTTCTGGAGATGAACCGAAGATACGGAAGCCTCCGAAGTCAAAATAAAACAGATATGGTGACGGATTGATGCTTCTCAGTGCACGGTACAGCTTAAAATCGTCTCCCTGAAACTTTTGAATAAATCGCCGTGAGAGAACTACCTGAAAGACATCTCCCCGCATACAGTGTGCTATGCCTTTGCGGATATTGGCTTTATGTTCTTCATCGGTCAGTGTACTGGTTGTTTCACCTGTAGGATGAAAATCATAAGTCGTATAGTTTCGGTTGTTTATAGCTTTCTCTATTTCACCTATGTGACTTTTTTCCTGACTGTCCTGCATCTCGATCAATACCATTTCGCTTTTGAAATCATTGAAGACAATCAGGTATTTGTATACAATGTAAAGTATTTCCGGGGCATCATTTTTCGGTTCGTGGCTGTCTTTTACCGGTATGTCTTCGAAGTAACGTACGGCATTGAATGTGGTATATCCATATAATCCGCAATAATGAGAGTATTCTCCTTCTATACTGAAGCACGACAGAAAACCGTTGATGGCATCTTCTGCCGTAAAGTTTGTACCAAGTTCTTTTTCCACGCAGGTATCATCGGGGAAATTCATAGTTGCTGTTCCATGATTGATACTGATGCTTGCTATCGGATTGAAGGCAATAAACGAACGGTTGTTTTCGCTTCCGTGATAGTCGGAACTCTCCATGAGTGCGCTTTGAGGGAAGAGATCGCGTACCTTGAGATAGGTGCTTACCGGAGTATGTAAATCGCCTAACAATACTTTATGTGCTGTATGATATGTATATGTTTTCATTGTATTGTAACTTATAAAATTGTGACTTAGTCATTATAGGGTTGATTATCTAAATAAGTTTCGATATCCTTGTCACCTCTTCCTGAAACAGTCAGGACAACAATATCGCTGGGCTTGAATTTGATTTTGCTGAGAGCTCCCAGTGCATGTGCCGACTCTAGTGCGGGAATGATTCCTTCGAGTCTGGTCAGTTCGTAGGCAGCGCTAATTGCTTCATCGTCGTTGATAGCCAATACGGTGGCGCGATGTTGTGCGGCAAGATTGGCATGCATGGGACCAATGCCCGGATAGTCTAGTCCGGCAGATATGGAATAAGGTTCGATAATCTGTCCGTCTTCGTCCTGCATGACCAGTGTTTTGGATCCGTGAATGATGCCCAGCTTGCCCAGCTGGATGGTGGCAGCCGACAGGCCTGTTTCCACTCCTTTGCCTCCGGCTTCGGCCAGGACAATTTTCACGCGTTCGTCATCAAGGTAATGATAGATGGTACCTGCCGCGTTGCTTCCTCCGCCTATGCAGGCCATGAGATAGTCGGGATAGTCACGTCCTTCGTGTTCCATGAGCTGTTTCTTGATTTCCTCGCTGATGACTGACTGCAGACGGGCTACCATGTCGGGATAGGGATGAGGGCCGACCGTGGAACCGATGACGTAGTAAGTATCCGACGGATGGCAGCACCAGTCACGGATGGCCTCGTTGGTGGCATCCTTCAGTGTCATGTTTCCTGAAGTGACTGCTTCCACTCTTGCGCCGAGCATCTTCATGCGTTCGACATTCACTCGCTGGCGTTCCACATCGGTTTTACCCATGTAGACCACACATTCCATACCCATGAGCGCACAGACCGTAGCGGTAGCTACTCCATGCTGGCCGGCTCCGGTTTCGGCGATGATGCGTTTCTTTCCCATCCGACGTGCCAGAAGTACTGTCCGATGGCATTGTTGATCTTATGGGCACCTGTATGATTCAGGTCTTCCCGCTTCAGATAAATGCGGCATCCGTAGCGTTCCGAGAGGCGTTTGGCCAGATAGAGGGGAGAAGGACGGCCTACATAGTCGCGCAACAGGCTGTGGAATTCCTGACGGAAATCGTCACTGTCCAGCACCTTCCGGTAGTTGTCTTTCAATTGTTCCACACACTGGTAAAGAATTTCGGGGATGTATGCTCCGCCGAAGTTTCCGTAAAAGCCTTCATCGTTTACTTGATACGTTTTCATTGTTTATTGTTTTTTTGATTTAGAATCGGGGAATAAAAAAAAGCGGGCTGTCGTAAGTACGACAGCCCGCTTCGTTAATTTCTTTCTGCTTATTTCGTCAGTTAGGTATCTACACACGGCTGGGTTCCTCTTACGACCTTAGGGGTTGTAAGTGGCGCCACCAGAAGAATGTATTTACCATTGTTGTTTTCATAAAAGAATGTTTTGTTTGTTTCTTGCCGCAAATGTAGAAAGAAAAAATAAGATTCCAAATAAAATGCTTCTTTTTTTGAGAAAAGTATTGTTTTTTGTCATCTGTATCCTTCTGGCGGAGACTTCCGGAAACGCCGAAACGTTTTGTTTCATACGTCGAAATGTTTTTTCTTAAAGGCCGAAACGTTTTTTAAAAAGCCCGTAGCATTCTGGCTTTTGTCTGGCGATCTTTGTGGAAGGGGATGGGAAAAAGCCGTCTGGAGACCCTTCTGGAAGGGTGCAGACGATGCGGCTGCATCGTGCGGTCGTTGGAGCCGGATTGTGCGGTCGTTGGAGCTGAATCGTGCGGTCGTTGAGGCCGGATTGTGCGGTCGTTTTTTTTTGCATTGACCAGTCAATGCGAAGGTATTTTGCGGTCGTTGCAACGCCCTTGTCTGCTCCATGCTGGCAGAGGGTGCAGACATGGAGCGGACGGGGTGTTTCTGAATGTTTTCTTATGCTTGTTTGCCGAATTCTTTGTGGAATTCAACCACTGCTTCAATTCCTTTGCGGAAGATGTCGAGTGAGAAGTTTTCGTTCGGCGAATGAATGGCATCGCTTTCCAGTCCGAATCCCATCAGGACGGTCTTGATGCCCAGAACCTGCTCGAAGTCGCTGATGATGGGGATACTTCCTCCGCGGCGTACGGCGAGCGGACGTTTGCCGAAAGCCACGGTGAATCCCTTCTCAGCAGCCTGGTAAGCAGGCAACGTGATGGGGCAGACATAGCCTTCGCCTCCGTGCATGGGAGTTACTTTCACCTGTACATAATCGGGCGCGGTGGATTCCAGGTATTCGACAAAGAGCCGTGAAATCGTTTCGTGGTTCTGGTGAGGAACCAGTCGGCAGGACACCTTTGCATAAGCCTTTGAAGGCAGGACCGTCTTCGATCCTTCGCCGGTATATCCTCCCCAGATGCCGCATACATCGAATGAAGGACGGCAGCTGTTGCGCTCCAGAGTGGAATATCCCTTTTCTCCTTTCAGTGCCTTGACACCGATGGCTTCCATGTATTTCTTTTCATCGAAAGGAATGTGGGCGATCATGTCGCGTTCAGCCGGAGACACTTCTTCTACATCGTCGTAGAAATGAGGAATGGTGATCCGTCCGTTTTCGTCGATCACCTTGGCCAGCATTTCGCAAAGGGTATTGATGGGGTTGGCTACGGCACCGCCGAAATGTCCCGAATGCAAGTCCCGGTTCGGTCCGGTTACCTCAATTTCCCAATATGTAAGACCGCGCAGGCCTGTAGTCAGCGAGGGCAGGTCAGCACCCAGCATGCTGGTGTCCGATACGAGGATGACATCTGCCTTCAGCAGTTCCTTGTGTTCTTTCAGGAAGGCATTCAGGCTGGGTGATCCGATTTCTTCTTCTCCTTCGAAGATAAACTTGACATTGTGACGGAGCAGGCCTTCGCGGACCATGTATTCAAAAGCCTTGGCCTGGATCATGGCCTGTCCCTTGTCGTCGTCGGCTCCGCGGGCCCAGATGCGCCCGTCTCTTACTTCGGGTTCGAACGGCTGGCTTTTCCATAATTCCAGCGGTTCGGCCGGCATGACGTCATAATGGGCGTAAACCAGTACGGTGGGTGCTTCGGGGTTCACGCGCTTTTCGGCATAAACCAGCGGATTTCCCTGCGAAGGCATTACGTGGGCTTCGTCAGCTCCCGCTTCGAGCAGCAGTTGTTTCCAGCGTTCCGCGCAGGCCAGCATGTCGTCTTTATGCTGGGGAAGAGCACTGATGCTGGGGATGCGGATCAGACTGAAAAGTTCGTCCAGAAAGCGGGTCTCGTTTTTTTCAATGTATTGTTTGATGTCCATAGTGCTGAATGATTGATTAAAGTCGGGTGGTTTTGTTCAGTAAATAATAGTCGAGAATGGTCATGGCTGCCATGGCTTCCACGATGGGTACGGCTCTGGGAAGTACGCAGGGATCGTGACGTCCGCGGGCTTTCAGGATGGTGTCATTGCCATGAATGTCCACTGTGGGCTGTTCCATGAGGACGGTTGCCACGGGTTTGAAGGCTACCCGGAAATAGATATCCTGTCCGTTGCTGATTCCTCCCTGGATTCCTCCTGAACGGTTGGTGCGTACATTGATCTTTCCGTTATCGTTGAAGAACAGGTCATTCTGCTGGCTTCCCTTGAGTTCCATGCTGCCGAATCCTTGTCCGTATTCGAAACCCTTGACGGCATTGATGCTCAGCATGGCATTGCCCAGGGCGGCATGAAGTTTCCCGAAGACCGGTTGTCCCAGTCCCGTGGGGCATCCTTTGATGACACAGCCGATGACTCCTCCGATGGTATCACCTTCGCCTTTGATCCGATAGATATAGTCTGCCATTTCTTTGGCCAGTTCCTGATCCGGACAGCGCACCGGATTCTCCTCGATGCGGCTCAGGTCATATTGGGTATAATCCTTGTCCAGCTTGTATGCACCGACCTGTGCTGTAAAGGCCGTGACGGTGATGCCGAGCTGTTTCAGTGCCAGCTTGGCCAGTGCACCGGCTACGACACGCGCAATGGTTTCGCGTGCCGATGAACGTCCGCCTCCGCGATGATCCCGCAGTCCGTATTTCTGGGTGTAGGTGTAGTCAGCGTGTGAGGGGCGGTATACATCTTTCATATTGTCGTAATCGCTGGAGTGCTGGTTGGTGTTCCATACGGCAAAACCGATGGGGCATCCCGTAGAAACTCCGTCATAGATACCGGAGAGGAATTCTACGGCATCCGCTTCCTTACGTGCCGTTGTCAGAGCCGACTGTCCGGGACGTCTGCGGTTTAATTCCTGCTGGATAAAGTCCATGTCGATCGGAATTCCGGCCGGAAAGCCGTCAATCACTCCTCCGATGGCTTTCCCGTGTGATTCGCCGAAGCTGGTCAGACGGAAAATGTTTCCAAATGTATTGTTGAACATACCTGTTGTTTTCTGTTTTTAGAGTTATTGAATAAATAGGGCAGGGGACTTCCGGTCAGAATTTGCTGCCGGCTCCTCCACCTCCGAAACTGCCGCCGCCGAAGCTTCCTCCTCCGAATCCGCCTCCGCCGCCGGAACCGAAACCACCTCCCATGAAAGGACCTCCCATGAACGGACCTCCGTTTCCTCCACGGTCGTGGAAGTCATCCTGTTCTTTCACCTTGCGCTGACGCCGGTGAGTGTATCCGCAGTTGCTGCAGCGGTAGACTACCTCTTCGGTACGGGTATTTCCGATGCGTGCAATAGTCCGTACGGATAATTGTCTCAGCGTATGCTTGTGGCAGTTGGGACATTTCGTGCGTTGACGGACGGTATACCATAAAAGGAAAGGAACTCCGACGAAACAGATCAGCAGAATGGCAACGAGCAGACCGTCTCCTCCTTCTTCCTGTTTGCCGGGACCGGCAATCCGTTCCGTATGGTTCAGCTGCCGGCGTACGGCCTGAATGCCGGCTACCATGCCTTCATCCCACTTTCCCTGGCTGAAAGCCTTGTTCATGTAACGCTGCTGTATTCGTTTGCAGATGGCGTCGGGAAGATCTCCTTCCAGTCCGTAGCCAGTAGCAAACTGGATGCACCGTTCTCCGGTTACCAGCAGGATGACCAGTCCGTTGTCTTTTCCTTTTTCTCCCACTCCGTTCTTGCTGCCCAGCTGATAGGCAAAGTCGAAGCAGTCTCCTCCTTCAATCTGTTCCACGGCAACGACCAGGGTCTGTATGCCTGTCTCGCGTTCCAGGCCGTAAAGGATCGTATCCATAACAGCTACGGCATCGTTGGAGAGGATTCCGTCCGGATTGCTTACATAGCGTGTCCGGTCTTGCAGATGAACGAGCGGAATGTCTTCAACCTTGTACTCCCGGGCCTCGGTCTGCATGACTGCACACCATCCCAGGAAAAGCAGGAGAGATAAAGCAATTCGTTTCATACCGTTTTTCAGAACTTAACTTCCGGAGCTTTTTCTGCACCTTCCTGTGCTTCGAAGTAAGGACGCTTTTCGAAACCGAACATGCCGGCCAGAATGTTGCGCGGGAAGCGGCGGATGCTGGTGTTGTAAGCCTTGGCTACTTCATTGAACTTGCGGCGTTCTACGCTGATACGGTTTTCAGTACCTTCAAGCTGTGCCTGCAAGGTCTGGAAGTTTTCATTGGCTTTCAGTTCCGGATAGTTTTCCGTCACGGCAAGCAGACGGCTCAAAGCGCTTCCGATCTCTCCCTGTGCACGCTGGTAGGCAGCCATCTTTTCCGGAGTCAGATCGTCAATGCTGACGGTGGTCTGAGTGGCTTTGGCGCGTGCGGAAACGACGGCATCAAAAGTTTCTTTTTCGTGTGCGGCATATCCTTTCACGGTATTGACCAGATTCGGGATCAGATCCGCACGTCTTTGATATTGGTTTTCTACGTTACTCCAGGCTGTACCTACGGCTTCATCCTGTGACACCATTGAATTATAAGAGGAAATGCAGAATATGGCTAAAAGGACAACTACTGCAATAACGATAATTCCTGTTTTTTTCATGTTCTTTTGTTTTTTTAATTGGTTTAGGGTTATTTGATGACAAACTTAATTAAAAATAAGGATATACTGATGGTTTGGGAGTAAAAATGTATTTTTTTAAGACAATTCGTGAACCATTCTTTTGAAAGAAGGCCAAAGGATGATCATACGTGGCCTATTTTGTGGAAAAATTAGGCTGGAATGGAGGTTGGACTTTCTTTTTATTTGGAAATGCGGAAAATTTTCATTAAACTTGCAAAGGAAGGCATCAAAATATGATGACTTGTAAGCTATGTATGAATATCACAAAAGTATGGATCGTCATATTTTGAGCTTGGAAGAATAGTTAATTTTAAAAGCGACGATTATGAAAAAGTATGTAGCAGAACTTATCGGAACAATGATTCTGGTATTGATGGGTTGCGGTAGTGCAGTCTTTGCGGGAAGTGTTGCGGGCACGGTAGGTGCCGGTGTTGGAACACTTGGAGTTGCTTTGGCCTTTGGACTGGCGGTGGTTGCCATGGCTTACACGATTGGAAATATTTCGGGTTGCCATATCAATCCGGCCATTACTTTGGGAGTCTGGCTTTCGGGAGGCATGAAACCGAAAAGAGCGATGATGTATATGTTGTTCCAGGTTGTCGGAGCTATTCTTGGCTCCTTGCTGCTTTCTCTTTTGGTTTCTACAGGAACTCATGGAGGGCCGACAACGACGGGATCCAATACGTTTGCTCCTGATTGCATGATGCAGGCTTTTATTGCGGAGCTGGTCTTTACCTTTATCTTTGTTTTGGTCGTATTGGGAACGACTGACGAAAAGAAAGGTGCCGGTAATTTCGCGGGTCTGGCTATTGGTCTGACTCTTGTGCTGATTCATATTGTTTGTATCCCTATTACGGGAACTTCCGTGAATCCTGCCCGCAGTATCGGACCGGCCTTGATGGAAGGTGGTCAGGCTATGGAGCAATTGTGGCTCTTCATCGTGGCTCCGCTCTTGGGTGGTGCATTGAGTGCATTGGTCTGGAAATATATAAAGACTGAATGAATCTGTTTTTAGATTTTATACATATAATTGGGGTAAACATAAACGGGAAGAATTGAATTACATGTGAATGTAGTAGAGGTTTATGTTGAAAATGTTATCTTAAGTTTTGTATCAATCGCTTCAGCATTGCTTCCAGATAGAAGTGTGCTGAAGTTTTATATGCTTTTTTTACTTTTTGCTTGCCGGACCTTTGGATTTTCGCTCTTTCTTCTGATTCTTATGTGTAATTTCAGCACGAATCGGTCATAGAATATGCTCTGGCTTTATTCTTAGGGTCCATGGGTCCACATTTTCTCTAATGGGCCCATTATCCGGTAAATATCAGGGTGAATAAGCTGTTTTTGTTGCTGAAATGACAAGATTTTTCCTGATTTGTAGCCTTCTTTTGAATCTGTTTGTGAAAAACAGGTAAATTGAAGCAATATCTGACGATTTATTGGGGAAAGAAGAATTTGGCAGGAAAGTGAGGATGTGTAAATAATATATTTAGTCGTCCCTTAAGAATATCTTTTTCTGTTGATATTCAGTAATTTATTCTATAAAATTCTTTGATAAATCTGCAAGTTTTAGTACCTTTAGGTCAAGAAACTTGCAGATTTTATGATTAAAA
>ENA-OQBV01000571-OQBV01000571.1-human-gut-metagenome-genome-assembly--contig:-NODE-571-length-20580-cov-3.711974_pt1 | contig 20580 bp, 18 predicted proteins | sample MGYA00242750_ERZ504559 | MGnify/ENA primary metagenome ERZ504559 (study PRJEB26092, sample SAMD00036230) | human gut metagenome | host: Homo sapiens | study: EMG produced TPA metagenomics assembly of... | reverse complement strand
CTTCTCGGACGTACCGATGGTACACCATTATGGAGCGTATCGTATGCATATTGTACTGGCTCCTGCAATTCATTGGCCATGCAGTTACGAGATTGCCGGCTGCTTCCTTGCGGGGGATGGGCAAATCACTGACTCCGGCTCTGCTTGACGGTTTTCGGAACCTGTCTGCTCCGGGTAGTCTGGGTGTATGTCGTGTCTCCGTTGTGGAAAGGATATGATGTGCTGATGATGGTTTATCCGATATCCTGGGTGCTGACAGGCATTCTGGTACTGACTGCTTACTGGCTGCATATCCGGAAACCTGCTTTCCGGATAAAAGCATAGTTGTAATCTCTTGGAGGTTTAAAAAATAGTGACAATTAGTTCCCTTGGCAAAGCCGAATAAGGACTTTGTCAGCAGCGTCATTTTGGGTCCATGGGTCCACTGGGTCCATAATGGACCCTTTACCGTAAGAGAAAAAACTCTTGTAATTGTTCCTGATTTTAAATATTCTGCTATAAGGTATTGTTTTATAGAATATTACTATTTAATCCTTGTGATTTTTGAGACTGTTTTGTCTCAAAATCAGTTTGGAGTTGGCCGAAAGGAAAAGTCCTGAAAATACGCTCAGAAACAGGCTTTCTTGTTCAGCCATTTTCATAGCCTGAGTTGTGAAATAAATTAGACAATAAACAACGATAAATACAAGGCAGGACAGGCCGTATTTTTGAATTGTACGAGTCATAGCTATTATTTTTAGTTGGTTTTATACAAATTTCAATACGCTTTTAGCAAAGAATTGGTGATTCATTCCTTGCTTGAAGATTAAGTATTGACAAATGTATCTATAAAAATGAAAACTGTATGCATAATGTCTTTTTTTATGCGCATAGTTTAAAAATGAAAATAGGGAAAGGCGCTGGATTTTGAATTCCGGTCATTCAACAAACGTTTCGGCGTGTGCCTGTGTTTGTTTCGGCGTTTGGATGAAAAGCTCTCGATGTTTTTTAAAAACGTCAGGGTCTTTGGCCATTCGGGATAAAAATGGCTGATTTCCTCTTACGGTGGAGGGTCCATTATGGACCCAGTGGACCCTGGACCAAAAATGAACCTGAAAAACGCTTGAAAAGTCAGATTTCCAAACTGTCATTTTGATACTTTCCACTGGCTTGAAAATAAAAATTCACGATTGCTAGGCTGGTTGCAGGAGAATGTGTATCTTTAGCCAGTTATGTATAATTAGTAACCTGTTCAATATGAAAAAGACAAAATTATCTCTCGTGGGGCTGGCTGTTCTGCTGTTGGGGGGAACAAGTATGTATGCCCAGTCATGGAGAGGCGGAGGACCTGTAACTCTGGATAAAAAATATGCAGGCTATCATTGTGTGAATTTATTAGACAGTACGAGTGTAACGGTTGAACCCACCGGACAGGGATCGTTTGCCGTTTGCCGGGCCGTTCAGGTACAGACACCGGTCGGTGCACTTCAGCAACGTGTCTTGAAATACGATTATGATCCGTTGACAGCAGCTGCTGTATTCAAGCGGGTCACTATTTATCATTCGGATGGAACATACACTCCGGTGGATGTGTCCAAAACATGCGATTATGCTGCTCCGGCAAGGGCGATTTACTGGGGAGCCCGCCAGATCATGCTGGAACTGGGACAGCTGGAACCGGGGGATATTATCGATTATGAAATTGATAAGAAAGGATTTACTTACGCATTGCTGGGCGATATGCCTCAGGAAGGAGATGATTCCCGTTTCATTCCTCCCATGCGTGGACAATTCTATGATATTGTACCTTTCTGGAGCAGTGATCCGACTTTGCGCAAGGTATATCGGGTAAGTCTTCCGGCAGAAAAAGAAATCCAGTTTCAGTTCTATCAGGGTGATTGCAGTTCGTCCATGCGCTACGAGGATGGACGTAAGGTCTATACATTTGCAAAAAATGAAATGATGCCGTTCCGTCGTGAGCCGAATATGGTAGACTTATATGATGCTGCTCCGAAACTGATGATGTCGACAACTCCGGACTGGAAAGAAAAGTCCCGCTGGTTTTATGGAGTCAATGAAGACTATGGCAGTTTCACGGCTATACCGGAAGCTCAGAAAAAGGTGGATGAACTGATCCGGGGAAAGAAAACCGAACTGGAAAAGGTTGCGGTACTGACTCACTGGGTGGCTGATAACATCCGGTATGCAGGTATTTCCATGGGAAAAGGAGAAGGATTTACGTTGCATAACCTGAAAATGAATTATACAGACCGTTGTGGAGTATGTAAGGATATTGCAGGAACACTGATTGCATTCCTGCGGATGGCCGGATTTGAAGCCTTTCCGGCAATGACAATGGCTGGAAGCCGGGTAGAAACGATTCCGGCCGATCATTTCAACCATTGTGTGGCAGTGGTGAAACTGAGTGACGGTACTATGATGCCGCTCGATCCGACATGGGTACCTTTCTGCCGGGAATTGTGGAGCAGTGCCGAACAGCAGCAGAATTACCTGCCGGGTACACCGGAGGGAACCGACCTTTGCATTACTCCCATCTCTGCTCCTGAGAACCATTATGTACGGATTCAGGCAAATAATGTACTGGACGATAAGGGTACTTTAAAAGGATCTTTCACCATTGAGGCAGAAGGCCAGAGTGACAGCAATATCCGCCGGATCTTTACAACCGGCTTCCAAAGTGAATGGAAAAACGCTCTGGAACGCCAGTTGCTGAATGTATCTCCTAAGGCGCGTCTGGAAGGTGTAGACTATGGACGTTCACCGAAAGACTACCAGCGTGCACCGATCCGCATGACGTTCCGTTATGAAATCCCTGACTATGCGCTGAAGTCAGATCAGGGAGTGCTGATTTTTAAACCATTTGTTCTGAATAATCTTTATACACAGGTTTTATCTTATCTGCGGATAGATACAAATCTGGAAGAACGGAAATATGGATTCAAGGATGCCTGCTCCCGTTTGGTAGAATTGGAAGAAACATTGAGAATTCCTTCCGGCTATCAGTTGCAGGGAGGCGAAAAGCTGGAAAATCTGGATGGTCCGGGTGCAGGATTTACCGGATACCTGGGACAGGACGGAAACCGTTTGCAGCTGAAGACCTCTCTTCGGTTGAAGAAACGGGTGTATGAAGCTTCTGACTGGGACAGTTTCCGTAAGGCTGTGAATGCTGCCAAGAAATGCGGGGAATATATAGTACTGAAGAAATAACGGCGTATCGAACTGTTTTAAAATGAAAAAGTGATGAAGACATTATCAATCTATATAGGAATATTAGGGATGCTTTACTGGCTGTTTTACCGGTAAAGGCAGAATCGGAAGCGGAGTTCCGTAAACTCTCGAAAACTTATACCTTACGTGCTGACGGCAGTCAGGAGTTGCGTGTACAGAAGGAACTGACTCTGTTTACTCATGCGGCGATGAATGGCTTGTACGGAGAAACATTTATCGTTTATGATCCGGAATTTCAGGAACTGACCATCCATGAGTCGTACACGCGTCAGAAGGATGGTACGGTGATCAAGACTCCTTCCAATGCACTGGTAGAAGTGCTGCCGTCTTCTGCGGCTAATGCTCCGGCATATAATCATCTGAAGGAAATGGTGGTTGTACATACGGGACTGGAACTGGGAGCTACGATCTATCTGGATTATTCCATTGTGAGCAAGGCGGGATATTTGCCGGAACTGGATGTATGTTGTCCGGTAAAGGAACTTTCTCCTGTCAAGGAATTTATCTTCCGGTTGAATGTTCCGGCTGGGAAATCCGTTCGCTATGAGCTGTTGAATGCATCGGCCAAACCGGTTATTGCCCAGGGAAATGGAATGAAGTCCTTTATATGGACTTTGAAAGATGTAGCGCCCCGCCCTTATGCTTATCCTTCCGGAAGAGGAAACTTGGGACTTGTGCAGGCCGTAGCCAGTGGTATGATGCCGGTTTTTGTTGCTTCCACATGGCCCGGATATACAGAAGCGGTGAAGTATTTGCAGAAGCAGTTTGCCGTTGGCAATACTTCCGTAGTAGAAGGAAAGGTTGCTGAGCTGACTCAGGGGCTGGAAGGCAATCCTCAGGCAATGCGTAATGCCATTGCAAATTATATGGCGGGACTTTATCAGCTGGGACATTGCAATGTTTCGTTACAGGACGCCGGTTACCGGTTACGTCCGGCATCGGAAGTGATTACTTCTGCCTATGGAACTCAGGCGGAACTGGTTAATCTGGATGTTACTTTGCAGCGGGCTGCCGGACTGGAAGCAGAAGTTGCAGTATGTGCCTTACGTCCGTCAGTGGATGGAAACCGGGGACTGGCTACGGTTATGTCACTGGTGTGTCAGAGCAAAAAAATGCCGGAGAAAGTAGCTTTGACAGGAACGGAAGAAGCTTGTTTGCAGCCTTTCATGACCATTACGGATCTGCAAGGCAAAAAACTGATGCTGGAATCCTATCTGGGTGCAAAGGAAGCAAGAACAACTGATACGCTGGAGGTTAAGAGTGACAAATTGCAAGAGCTGGCAGATGGATGGGGAATCGTTCCTTTGTCTGATCCGACTCCGGTACGTTCACTTTATGCTTATGCCGGTAATACAAGTATTTCAGAAAAGATTCTTTTGCCGAGAACGGTGGATTGTGCACTGGAAACCATAGTCCGTCTTCCTGAAGGAATGAAATGGTCCGGACATGCAGACAAGGAAATAAGCAATGCGTGCGGAAAAGTAGTCTTCAGTTATAAGGCAGTGAAAGGAGGAGTGAAAGTAACACGTTCCATTCGCATTGACCGTCAGTTGCAGACTCCGGCAAATTATAAGGAACTTTACGCTCTTCTGTCAGAATGGAGAGATACCAACAATCATACTCTGGTCGTAAAAAAAGTGTCAGAATGATTTATAGATAGATTTTGATGGGATTTCAGATTATCCTGTCAGGATAAGAACATGAGCCGTATCATTACTTGAAACAAGGTTTTGATACGGCTCATTTGTTGAAATCTGCTTGCGTTTTCAGTAAACCGTCTGAACTTTTGCTTTTGTTGTTAATTACTATTAATATTAGTAGATCTACTAATATATTTAGTTGTTTGTCTGAAAAAATTTTATATCTTCGTATTGTATTAATCTTAAAATGATCTGTTTATGAAGAAACTGACGGCAAAAAGAAGAAGAAATAATGAAATATTTTATGGGCCGAAGGTCCTTTGTTCATTCGTGAAATGCTGGCATTCTATCCGGAGCCTAAACCACATTACATACGGTAGCTAACCCTGGTGAAAATCTGTTGGCAGAAAAGGGTTTTGTCAGTTATCGTGCGTTTGGGAATACCTACCGTTACGAGGCTAAGATAACTGAAAATGAATACAAGGGTTCGGCGATCGGGGAGATTGTTGCCCAATATTTTGATAATTCTTATACCAAGGTTGTTTCTCAGTTTATTGAAGATGAGAAAATGGACCTGGAAGAACTGAAGCAGCTGATAGCTCAGATAGAGCAGGAAAAGAATGATCGTAAATCTTGAACTTATGGTAGCCTTTTTGATCTATTTACTGAAAAGCTCATTCTGCCTGACATTGCTCTATGGGTTCTATAAGTTGTTTTTCGCTTCGACCACTCGTTTTTCTTTGAACCGATGGGTACTGGTGGGCGGAATGCTGACCTGTCTGTTATTGCCTTTCGTCTCTCTGGAACTGGAGCATGAACCTTTAGTGCAGTCTCCTTTCAGGCTTATGCAGGAATGGGAACAGCCTGTTGAAGTAATACCAGCTCCTGCTGCCGGTATGGCAGAGACTGTTCGGCCGGAAACCGGTCATTGGGACTGGCTTGTGATATGGATGGTGGTTTATCTGTCGGGATGTACTTTTGTTCTCTTGCAATGGGTTGCAGGCTATCTCCGTCTGTTCCGCTGGATAAACCGGCAGGAATATAAAGAGTGTAATGGACTACGATGGGTGTTGTATGATATTCCTGTCCGCTCTTTCAGCTGGGGGACGTATATCGTCATGAACCGTCAGGAGTATGAAGCATCCTCTCCGGTCTGTCTGCATGAGGAAATGCATTGCCGCTACGGACATTGTTATGATAATCTGCTGATACAGCTCATCTTAATCTTTCATTGGTGGAATCCGTTGGTGTGGAAACTGAAGCATGAACTTAGTGGTGTTCATGAGTATCAGGCCGATGAAGGTGTATTGGATCAAGGCATCGATGCAAAAATATATCAATTGTTATTGGTGAGGAAAGCAGTGGGTTCAAGGCTCTACTCTATGGCTTGCGGTTTTACTCACAGTTCACTTAAAAAACGTATTTCTATGATGTCGAAAAAAAGAAACACCAAGTGGGTCCGGCTGCGTGTCTTGTTGGCCGTACCTCTGGCTGCAGGGGTAGTGTATGCCTTTGCGAAGCCGGAAGTGAAAGAAACGGTAGCAGATTATAGTGCAGCTCTTCAGACAAAGAATCAGGGAAAAGCGAAATCCGGACTGGTGGTAAGGGATGCGGACCAGCGGCGGGACACAGACAATCTGATGCTGGATCATATTTCGTCGGAAAAGGCGTATGTTCTGGAATTGTATTGCAACCAGCGGAACCACTTCCTTTTCGGGCCGGAAAATCCTGTTTCAAAGAAGGAGCTTGTTGATTGGGAAACCATGACGGACAAGGTCAGGAAGCAACTGACAGACGCATTCGCTGAGCTGTATTCAAAACAGAAAAAGGAAATGTTTCCCATTGTTGTCCGTATTGTAGCCGACCGCAATGCGAAGATGGGAGCTATTACTACAGCCAAGCAGAAACTGATGAAAGCGTATGATGAGGCCAGGCAGGAACTTTCGAAAACTTATCCTCAGGAGCTGGTGGACAAATGTCTGACTTCCCGTTTCTATTATGCTTCTCCGAAAGCATATGCGGATGTTCCGGCAGGAGTGGCCGACAAGAGTGTTCCGTTGCCGGGATATGGAATCCAGTTCTGGGTAGACAACAGGTTGGCAGGCGAGTTGAAGGATTTTTCGCTGGATGAACTTTCTTCGAAAATCATGCAGTTGCGTGAGGAAAATAAGGCTGAAAACTTTGCAGTTTCGTTGAAGATTCCTTCGGATGCTTCTGAAGGAGTGGTGTATGATATCAAGCAGGTATTGCGCAAAGGATATATGCTTAAACTGAATCTTACGAACGATTTTTAGAATTGATACCTTTAAATTTATGAAACCTTTAGCCTTTTATTCAAGTCTTATATCAGTTATATTTGTGTTTGCTTCTTGCCATAAGGAGGGTAAAAGTATTGTGACTCCGGTATCCAGTGGCCGGCCTTATGAGGTATTGGTGGTTGCTGATGACCAATGTTGGAACAGTCCGGACAGTGCGCTTTTCCACGTGCTTGATACCGATGTTCCGGGATTGCCCCAGCCGGAGCGTTCTTTCCGGATTTCGAGAGTTCGTCCGGAGTATTTTAACCGTAGTACCCGCTTGTTCCGCAACATCATTATCGCGGATATTCAGGACATTTATACTCAGACTAAATTCAAGTATACCCGTGATGCGTATGCTTCTCCACAGATGATTATGACTATCCAGTCACCGAGTCAGGAAGAGTTTGCCGAATATGTATCCAGGCATGGGCAGGTGATTATTGATTTCTTTACCCGTGCAGAAATGAACCGGGAAGTAAAGCTGTTGAAGAAGAAGCATAATGAGGTCTTGTCAGCCAAGGTGCAAAGCTTGTTTGACTGTGACATCTGGATGCCGGTAGAACTGGCTTCGTACAAGGTCGGCCAGCAGTTCCTGTGGGCTTCCAGCAACCTGAATGATCTGAACTTTGTTATCTATACTTATCCGTATACCAGCAAGGAAACCTTTACAAAGGCATATTTCATAGAGAAACGGGATTCTGTGATGAAAGCCAACCTTCCGGGAGCAAAAGAAGGTATGTATATGGTGACTGCTGATTCCATGTTTGTAGATGCACGTAACATTGCGGTGCAGGGTGATTATGCATATGAAGTGCGTGGTTTGTGGGAGATGGAGAACGATGCGATGGGAGGTCCTTTCGTTTCACATGCCCGTGTGGACCGTACGAACGGCCGGATTGTCGTCGTAGAAGGCTTTGTCTATAATCCGGGCAAACTGAAGCGTGACCAGATCCGTAAACTGAATGCAGCCCTTTATACCCTGAAACTTCCGCAGGAGAAAGAGGTGGGAGAGCTTCCTGTAGACAGTCAGATTTCGGAAGAATAAGGTGACGGAAGGCACTGGTTATCCTGTCTGGCAAGAACATGAGTAACAACTCAAAACTTTATCTGTATGCGGGATTGTAATACATTATAATGTGCTTTCCCTAGGGCTGAATATTGGTCTGTCTTTACATGCGAATAGTTTAACCGGAAGATAATATGTTTGTTAAGATAGTAATTCATTCCGGCGGAAAGATCCGTCAATGCGCCGCATTTCAGGTCAGAATCATTCAGATTCGTATGGTTAACGCGTACAAATATGGCTAGTGAGTTTTTATTTTCAGGGCATAATGGCAGGGCATCTCTTCGGTCATATCCCAGCCGGTTTCCTAAAATAAAATATCCACCTTCTATATATCCGCCATAAGCGTTGTAGCTGGGGCTGTTATTTCGCCTGATGATCATGCCCATAACCTCTCCCTGCAGGAAGAACTTAAGGTGATGGAAGATGGATTCGATGTTCCATTGATATTGGCATTGGCTGTGGCTGATTGTCGAGTCGAATACAAAAGGTACGGGCAGGTATGTGTCTCCCGTACCTTTTAATGAAATGCTTCTCTCTCCGGTTTCTGTATTCTTATCCGGGCGTTTGTACAGGCCACCTGTTCCGATGTGAAGCAGGGTATGTGCATTGTCCAACGGTCTGTAGACGAAACGTAATGTAGCATTTACTCCTTGTTTGATATTCTTATGGAAGTTGAGACCATCTCCGCAGAATACGCTGCCTGATGCATAAAATTTTGATTTCGACCAGGTGTAGGATGCTCCAATTCTTCGACCGGGATAAAATATTTCTGCCACGTTGGCACCAGTCATGAACAGATAATCATTGGTACTGACAGACTGGTCCAGACTGAACATCCCTATCATATAGCCTATTCTCAGCATGTGTCCGTTTTTCGTTTTCTGCAAGAAGGCGTCTTTCAGTCTCACTTTGTTTGAAGCAAATCCTACATCCAATTTGGTGTACCATCCATCACCAAAATCGGCTTTGCCCGTAATACGCAGGTCTGATATGCCAACACCTGAATTGAAACAGGCAGGAGAAGCTGTAAAAAGACCTCCATCTAGAAACAATCTGCCTCCTAAACTGTATTTTTTTTCGGCCTGGACGGTTAGAACGACAGGGAGCAAAAATAACAGAGAAAGTGCACGTATCAGATTGGAAGGTTTTTTCATGCTTGGTCAGTAAATTGGTTATGGTATTAGAAATCAGTCTATTTTGGTAGAAATTATTTGTTTGGCTTTAAAAAACTTTCTGGAAATGTCACTTCTTGTTCCTTATGATTCTTTACACGAATCCAGGTGCGGAATCCTTTTTCTCCTTCAGTCAGTTCAATGATACGGGCCCCGTTGGACAGATTGTTGTAAACGGTATTTCCACCTGTATAACGTCCGTAGGCTAAGAGGATACCTTGCCACATTACAGCGTAGTCATTGTCATGGTCATGTCCTACAAATACTCCTTTGATGTCTTCCATTTCTTTTATGGCAGTGAAAAGTCCTGAATTTAAGGCCGGAGCACATGCTTTTTCTTTTCGGATACCAAATAATGGTGCATTTTCATAAGTTGCAGCCTGGTTATATTCCGGCAGTGGAATATGGAAGAATGCCAGTGACGGAACGGGAGTTCCACCGTTTTCCTGTGTATATTTTGAACTGTGCTCACGATACCATTGAATCTGGTCGAAATCAATGTAGTCATATCCTCCCACTTCTTTTATTTGTGAATAGGAATGAGAATCAAAGATATAAAGGAGCTCAGCATTTTTCTCTCCATCAGATGATTTCACAGGCAGAATAAAATTTGTTGTCCCTGAGATACCCTTTGTGGTAGTGGTCAGGTTGTATGGGATACTTTCAATGATTTTTAATAATTCTTCTCTGGAAAGCCCTTGTTCATCATCGTGATTTCCAAAAGTTACGGCAAAAGGGATTTTCCTTTTTGAGACTTGCTCCAGCACGGTTGCGCATGCTTTTTTCTGCCGGTTTCCCGTAGATTACGTCACCGGTAAACACCACCAAATCTGGATTCTCAGCATTCAATACTTCATTGATACGTTCAATGGCTATGTCAGAACGTGGATCATCAGAAATGTAGTGTACATCGGTAAACTGGACGATTTTGAACTTTCCGTTGGCATTGAACTTTAAGTTTTGTGCACAGGCTAGTGTAGCCATGCATAATAGGCAATAGATACAAAGATACTTTTTCATTTTTCTGTTAATGTTATATTAAACTGATCAAAGGGTTGTTTACGCCATGCATATTGGCAGGTCGTTGGAGAAAGGGCAAATAAGGGAGAGTAAGTACGTACTGAAATTGTTTTTCCGTCCGGTTTGAATTCAAGAATACGCAGCCAGCAATCTCCTCCATTGCCAAACCATTGACCGTCGGCTGTTTGCGCGTTGAACATCATCTGCGCTACTTCGTTCCCTGAATGGTTTTTGTCCGTCCGGAAACTGACTTGTTGTGCATAGTCTGTAATGTGACATTCGTGACCGCAAATTACAAGCTTGATATTATCGGAAGGATAAACCAGTTTTTGCCATAAAGCTTCCGCATAGTTCACATCCTGCATCTGATAATTTTCCGTAATAAAACGTTTGCCTTCATAATCCAGGAAAGAGTGAGTAAGCAGTATCACTTTATGGTCCTTATATTTTTTTATCCCCGATGATGTGTCTGGCCCATTCAATGGCTTCGTCTCTTGGTGCGAACTCAAGACTGAGTACAAGGATTTTTCCCCCATGTATCAGAAATGAATTCGTATACGGCGTTTTCGAGAGTAGGAAGTCCTTCGTAATTGTTTCCGGCAGCAATTAATGATTCCTGTAGACAACGGTTGCGTTCCGGATAAAAATAATATCGGAACTGTGTGAATCTTTTCTCGGAAGCTTTGTAGCCGTAGTCGTGATTGCCCGTACATACTACGTAAGGAACTTTACCATCGAGTTTTTCGAAAGAACGGGAAACAGCTTCCCATTGTTCCCGGCTTGTTTGGTCACCATTGATACCATCAGCCTGGATTATACTGTTTTGCTCTACCAAATCTCCTGTACAAAGTACATTTTTAATATGAAGTGTTTCAATATTATTAGCAATCCAGGCGGTCTGTAAATCAAAGAGAGGCTGGTTGGCTGCAAACTTGATGTAGCTTTGCGGGTCAGGAAGTAGAATCATGGAAAAGGATTTCTCGTCTTCCAAATTAGCATTGACCGGATAAACCTGAGCCTGTGAAATCAGACTGCAACATATCAATAAAAAAGCAGATAATATGGTTTTCATAATAATTTAACGTGATAAAAATATTAATATATTTATCCGAATATTAGAGGTAATAAAGTGTAAATTTATAGTATCAAATTATAGCATTTAAACGATAGCCCCTATGTTCCCCGGGCATAAAGTTACAGAGATTTATTGTATGGCCGATAATTTTTGCAAGAAATTTGCGTTGCAACAGGAAAATTTATGATTGAAGACAGGAATAGAATGCCAGATATGAGGATATGGTACTTGCCATGTGTGAAAACAAAAATATACCCCAGCAAGATTTTCTTGCTGGGGTAATGTATGATTGATAAGAATCAAATCTTATTTGTCACCGCGGATAGCTGCGATACCCGGCAGGATCTTGCCTTCGATAGCTTCCAGCAAAGCACCACCACCAGTAGAGATGTAAGATACCTGGTCAGCCATACCGAACTTGTTGATACAAGCTACAGAGTCACCACCACCGATCAATGAGAAAGCACCTTCTTTAGTAGCTTCTGCGATTGCTTCTGCGATTGCTTTAGAACCACCAGCGAAGTTGTCCATTTCGAATACACCGGCAGGACCGTTCCACAGGATAGTCTTGGCACCCTTGATAGCAGCCTTGAATTCTTCGCGAGTCTTAGGACCTGCATCCAGACCCATCCATCCGTCAGGAATGTTCTTGTCGTCGCAAACCTGAGTGTTGGCATCATTAGCAAATTTATCAGCAGCGATGCAGTCGCAACCCAGAACCAGGTTTACACCTTTTGCTTTTGCCTTTTCGATGATATCCAAAGCCAGCTGCAGTTTGTCGTCTTCAACCAGTGAGTTACCGATCTTACCACCCTGTGCTTTTGCGAAAGTAAATGCCATACCACCGCAGAGGATCAGGTTGTCTACTTTATCCATCAGGTTTTCGATGATACCGATCTTAGTAGATACTTTAGAACCACCCATGATAGCAGTGAACGGACGTTTGATATCTTTCAATACGTTGTCAACAGCCTGTACTTCTTTTTCCATCAGGTAACCCAGCATCTTGTGGTCTGCATCGAAGTAGTCAGCGATAACAGCAGTAGAAGCGTGTTTACGGTGAGCAGTACCGAAAGCATCCATTACATAGCAGTCAGCGTAAGAAGCCAGAGTCTTGGCAAATTCTTTCTGAGAAGCCTTCATAGCTTTCTTTGCATCTTCGTAAGCAGGATCTTCTTTTTCGATACCTACAGGCTTACCTTCTTCTTCCGGATAGAAACGCAGGTTTTCCAGCAACAGAACTTCACCCGGTTTCAATGCAGCAGCAGCTTCCTGTGCTTTAGCGCAGTCCGGAGCAAACTGAACCGGAGTACCCAGAGCTGCAGCAACAGCGTCAACGATCTGGCTCAGAGAATATTTAGCGTTTACTTTGCCTTTGGGTTTACCCATGTGTGACATGATGATCAGTGCACCACCGTCAGCCAAGATTTTTTTCAGGGTAGGCAGGGCACCACGGATACGGGTGTCATCAGTAATTTTACCTTCTTCGTTCAAAGGTACGTTGAAGTCAACGCGAACGATTGCCTTTTTGCCGGCAAAGTTGAATTTGTCAATAGTCATCATAATTCCTTATTTTAAAAAGTTGTTTGAATCTTATTTTCTTAGATGCAGCGCAAAGTTAAGAAAAAAATGTGACAGGTGTGATTTTGATGAAATTATTTTCGCCAGATGTGTTATTTTATCTGAATATTGGAACAGCGGGATAAAAAAAGCCGTCTGTTGCAGAATTGCAGACAGACGGCTCGCGTGTTTGTTCTGTATTTAGAATTGATAGTTGAGGCTCAGTCCGAATACCTTGTTGGTGCGGCTGTATACATCCGTACCCGGCATTCCTGTACCGTTATAGTTGTCTGAGCTTTTTTCGTAATCTTCATAATTTGTCCAGAAATAAGCAATATCAATGCTCCAAGCTTCGCTGAGTCTGGCTCTGGCACCGAATCCCAGTGAGTAAGAACTGCAATAGAAGCTGGTGTCTGTCTGGAAATCATCACTCAGTCCGTAACTGGTTTTCTGGAATCCCCCGCTGACAGTCAGCATTTTGACGATATCCCATTCGATACCGGCCAGGTATTCATGGGTTCCGTGTGTCAGGGTTTTCTGGCGGTCGTTGAGCATACCTGCACGTTTGTCATCGAAGAAATGATATTCTACCGAAGCTCTCAGGTTAGGCAGGATTTCATAACCGGCAGCTACACTGAGGTAAGCCGGAATGTCGCTCGGTGTCTGTTCACCATCTGCATAGGGCTTAAGTACGGATTCCGGTACACCATCCGGCACCAGCAGTTTGTCGGTCTTGTTTTCTATGTTCAGGTTGGTCTTAAATTCATATTTGGCAGCCAGGTTCCATCGTCCCAACTTTGCATCGATGCCGATGATCGGAGTGAGTCCCCATCCGCTCTGGTCGCATTTCAGCTGTAGATCAGCAAGTGTCTTTCCACCATAACTTTCTTTCATTTTGCGATGAGGTAACCTTCGTAGCCACTTTTCACATAGTTCATGCGTCCTCCGGCAAACACGCTCAGCCAGTCATTGATTTTGTAGCTCAATCCCAGTTGTACACCATAGATGTATTGCTTTCCGTCCATAGCCGTATTGATGTCATACATGGAAGGAGTGACCAGTCCTTGTGACTGCTGGGCAATCAGGCCTGCAGCCATGGCATCAAACATGGGAAGTCCGTTGTCGAAGGATGCTTTTCCTCCTCCGCCCGTGATGGCAAATCCGGCAGAGATTACCCAATTGTCACGTTTGTAAGCACCATGGAAACTGGGGATAAGCGGAGCTGAAGCTGTTCCTTTATAATATTTCTCGGTGATATTTCCATCTTGAGTCCAAAGCGGAGTACTTGCATGAATTTCACGGGTCTGATAAGCACTCTGTCCTGTCAGTGACAGGTGGAATCCGTCTTTAGGCAGAAAAGCCAGTCCGGCGGGATTGCTGTATACTCCGTCTACATCGATGGAAGCTCCTCGTGCCACCATACGGAGAAAAGCTGCATTCTGGTTCGTATTGGTCAAATAGTCTCCTGCAAAAGTTGGATTTGAAACGATCAGTGTCGCTGCACCGATCAGCAAAAATTTCTTTGTTGACATGTAAATCTCTTTAAAATTCGGCTGCAAAGGTAGTTTAAAAGGACATGTGAACCAAATATTTGTTCTTTTATTTCTTACTAATCATTCAAAATGAAATTGTTTTATTTGTAACTATTTGAGACGAAGTAGCTTTTGAGAATTCTGTTTCGTTTGCTTGCTTTGTTCTCTTTGCAAATATATTGTTAGAATGTGCAAATTTTGTGACAAGCAGTTTATTTTTAAACCTCTATCTTTGCTATTGTATTATTAACCTTGTGTGCTATGGTGTATAACTTACATATTACGACAGATGAAGCAGGCGCCTTGCTGGAGTTGAGTGATTCATTGGCCGATCAGTTGGAAGGAGTCGTTGAAGCATTCAATCGCACTATCCATCCGGCAGGAGGCTACAGAGTCTATGAAACCATTCATCCTTGGATGCAGACGGATTTGTGCTGGAAGGTATACCTTTTCATACAGGACACAAAATAGCTCATGCTTTGAGGGGATCGTCGTCATTGGCGGTCGTATCAATTACGTTAGGTGAAGATATTTCCCGATTGATCGAACAATATAATAAGGAGTTTGATTTTATCACGGCTTACTGGCTGGATAAGCTTTCAAACTGGGCCCTGGAGCAGCTGATGCGCCTGCTGAAACAGGAACTTCGGGAAGAAGTGGCGAAAGATCATCTGAAGATCACCTCTCACTGGGGGCCCGGATATTGTGGCTGGGACTTGAAAGAGCAGGAAAAACTGTTGCCTTTGTCCGGTGCTGACCAGTGGGGAATTACCTTGTCCTCTTCCATGCTGATGCGTCCTGTAAAATCCATGAGTGGAGTTGTCGGCATAGGTGATCAGGTGATTTATAAAGAAAGCGGTTGTGGAGACTGCAGGTTGCCTAATTGCGCTTATCGTTCTTTAAAGTGGTAAAATGAAGCAGTGTCTATTACATATTGAACCTTTGGGAGTAACTCTTTCTGCCGACAGAGGGATATCTCTTTATGAAGTGCTGAAAAACTGTCATCTGGAATTTCCCTGTGGGGGAAAAGGACTGTGCGGTAACTGTAAGGTACGGATTCTTTCCGGACAGGTAGAGAAAACGGAAGTTCACAGGGCATTTCTTGAGCGGAAACATTTGTCCTCGGAATGGTGTCTGGCCTGTCTGACGGTGCTGACGGAAGACCTGACCATCGAAATACCTGAGGGGGCGATGGACATACAGACGGATGAGTCTGAGATTACAGGAAACGGCGGGAAAGAGGAATATGCCGTTGCTGTGGATGTCGGATCCACAACGGTCGTTTCCCAGCTGGTGGCGTTGCATACGGGAAAGGTACTTGCAACCTGCAGCGGAATCAATCCTCAGACAACCTACGGAGCAGATATCATATCCCGTATTGCCTTTGCGGTGTCGGATAAGCATCAGGCCGCTCTTCTGCGTGATTTGCTGCGTGAAGAGATCGGAAAACAGATAGCTCAGTTGCTCCGTGAATGTCCCGGTTGTATTCCATCCCGGGTCCGGCTGGTTGGCAATACGGTTATGCACCATTTATTCGCAGGCTATGATGTCCGTCCCTTGTCCGCAGCACCTTTTCAGTCACCGCTGAATGACGGATACAGGTACTTGTCTTCTGAATTAGGATGGGATCTGCCGGATCGTTGTTCCGTCGAGTTTCTTCCCAACATCAGTCATTTTATCGGAAGCGATATTCTGGCGGGAATCAAAGCCTGCGGTATGGCTGACTCTGATGAATATGTTCTGTTGATCGATCTGGGAACCAATGGAGAGATGGTTGCAGGCAACCGGCAAAAACTGTGGTGTACTTCTACTGCTGCAGGGCCGGCTTTTGAAGGTATTAATATCTCGTGTGGGATGCGGGCTTCCGACGGGGCCATAAGCGGAGTGGAGTTTGAAGATGGAAAGTTTGTGGTGACTACCATCGGAGGAGAACCCCCAAAGGCTTGTGTGGAAGCGGACTGGTTGAGGCCGTTGATTGTTTGTTGCAGCAGGGTTTCATTGATTTTACAGGGATGACAACCGATGAAAAGGCAGGAGATTTTCAGCTGGCGGACGGGGTGTTCCTGACTTTGGCCGATATCCGTGAGTTCCAACTGGCCAAGGCTGCCATCGCAACAGGCATTTCCTTCTTGCTGAAATACAGTGGAATCCGGATGGAAGATCTGACCCGTGTGTATGTGACAGGAGGACTGGGCAACCACCTGAATGTAGCTAAAATCAAACGTCTGGGGCTTTTGTCCCAGGTTCCGTCTGACCGGTTTCAGGTCTTGCCCAATGTAGCCCTTTGGGGATGCAAACTTTCTTTGACCGGACAGGACACTGCCGGCTGGAAAGATCTTTTGCAGCGTCTGGTCTATTGTCCGCTTGAAACAGCAGCGGAATTTCAGGACCTCTATTGTGAGCATTTGTTTTTTTCCTTATGAATAATTTTAAAGATAACAGGATATGAAAAGAAGAAACATTATTTTGAGCATGCTGTTGCTGGGGTTTGCAGGCATGCTGGAAGCGGAGAATGTGCAGCGTACCCTGCCGGATGTCGTTGAGGGAGTCCGTGACGAGGTGATTTCCCTGAACGGAGAGTGGCAGTTTCAGTATGCTCCGGGAGAGAAATGGGAACGTGTGACGGTTCCGGGGGAACTGGCCATGCAGGGATATGGCATTGAGCATGATAAACCGGTTTTGTATAAGAAGACGGTTCTTGTGCCGGCTGACTATCGGGGCAAGCAGGTGATTTTACGCTTTGACGGAGTTTATTCGTATGCACGTCTGTGGGTCAACGGCAAGCAGGCTGCTGAACATGCCGGAGGATTTACCCGCTGGGAAACGGATATCACCTCTTTGATCCGCATCGGAAAGAAAAACGAAATCCGTCTGGAAGTAACCGACCGGCTGAATGACATATCTTATGCTTCAGGATATGCCCATCATCCTATCGGAGGAATCTTGAGAGGTGTTTCCCTCTATGCACTTCCGGAAAGCAACATGCGGGATTTCTTTGTTGAGACCTTGCTGGATGATGCTTATCAGGATGCTGATCTGCGCATTGTTTATTCCATGTCTGCTTCTGCCAAGGTTTCATTTACCTTAAAGGAGAAGAAAAGCGGCCGGGTTTGTCTGGAGTCCGGTGTTCTGGCCTGTCAGCAGGGAGACAATGAACATCGTTTCAGAATCAGCCGTCCGGAGCTGTGGGATGCCGAACATCCGAACCTTTATGTCTTGCAGGTGAATGTCCAGTCGGCTGACGGCGGATATTCGTTTGAACGTGAAATCGGTTTCCGGAAGATTGAAGTGAAAGGTGACCGCATGCTGGTCAATGGCAAGCAGGTGAAGCTGCGTGGAGCCTGCCGTCATGACATTCATCCTACGTTGGGGCGTACTTCTACTCCGGAACTGGACAGTCTGGATGCAGCGCTGTTCAAGCGTGCCAATATGAATTTTGTCCGGACTTCTCATTATCCTCCCACAGAAAGTTTCCTGAAATATTGTGACCGGGAAGGTATTTATGTAGAATGTGAAACGGCGGTTTGTTTTGTGGATACTTACCGTCAGAAGAATTATGCTCCCGGAAAGAGTCAGGATGATCCGGAAGCTACTGCCCAGTATCTGGGTCAGCTGGAAGAGATGGTCGCTACTTCCCGTTCGCATGCTTCCGTGCTTTTCTGGTCGATCGGTAACGAATCCGTTTATGGAAAGAACTTCCAGCTGTCGTATGACTGGCTGAAGAATGAAGACAAGACCCGTCCGGTGATATTCAGTTACCCGGGACTGGTGGAAAAAGGAAAAACAGCATTCGACCTGTTAAGCATGCACTATCCCGGCTGCGACGGTACATTGTCCCAGTTTAATGTTTCTACCCGTGGTTTCCAGGGAGAAGGAAAACCGGCTCTGTTTGATGAGTGGGCGCATGTTCCTTGCTACACGTATACGACCTTGCAGGATGATCCCAATATCCGGGGATTCTGGGCAATCTCTCTGGATAAAATGTGGAGTAATCTGTTTAAGGCGCCGGGTGGCCTGGGAGGAGCTATCTGGTGTTATTCCGATGAAACATTTATGCTGCCTGTTCCGAAGAAAGGAACCTCTTACTGGATTGAGTTTGCCTATACCAAGAAGCCGAAAGACTTTAACGGCAACTGTGTCGGTTACGGTGAATGGGGAATCGTAGATGTATGGCGGAGAGAAAAGCCCGAGTTCTGGGGAACCAAGAAGGCATATTCTCCTGTCCGTGTGCTGAAGACTCAGGTGGGAGATGTTACCAGAAATACTCCGATACTGCTGCCGGTCTTTAACCGTTTTGACCATACGAATCTCAATGAGCTTACGGCTAAGGCCACTTACAAGGGACAGACTTTTGACGTAACTCTTCCTGATCTGAATCCGCATGACAAAGGTGTGTTGAGCGTGCCGGCTCAGGCCTGGGAAAATGGAAACAGCTTCCTGCTCGAATTCTTTGATGCAGAAGGACGACTGATTGATGCGGAAGAAATAGCCATAGGAAATCCGGTCCGGCCGGAATATCTGAATGCTTCCGGCAATTTGAAGCTGATGGTTGAGGATACGGACGGATATCTGAAGTTAAAAGGAAAAGGTTTTGAAATTCCTTTTAACAAGTCTACCGGACTGATGGAAAATGTAACTTCACATGGAGAAATTGTCATCCAGAAAGGTCCGTTCCTGAACCTGGATTTGAATGTGAACCACCTGACCGGAGCAGAGGTCCGTGACAAAGCCCAAAACTACATTGTTGCCGACAAGGACTGGAAGAAGAAGGATTTTCGTTACGCGCTGAAAGGCTCGGAATGCCATGTCTTCCTTTCCGGAAACTATTTGGGTGTTGATCTGGAACTTCAGATGACTGTGGAGGCTGACGGAACAGTAACATTCAACTATCAGACTCAGGGAGAACCGAACGGCTGGCTGAGAGAGGCCGGATTGAAGTTCTATCTGACGGATAATTTTGCAGAGCTGGAATGGAAACGTGACGGATACTGGTCTTATTACCCGGAAGATAATTTTGCCGGAAATGCAGGACAGACTCCTTTATATAATGAGAAAAAAGTGGAATATGGAGAAGATCCGCAACAGCCCTGGAATATGGACACCTATAATTATTACTATTTCTCAGACAAGGGAGCCATCTGTCAGCGTCCGTTGACGAATAAGGCAAAGGGAATGAAAGAGAACATTTATGAGTATCAGCTGAAAACTGCGGATAATCATTTGCTGACCGTTCTGTCGCGTGAAGGCAGTCTGGGATGCAGAATGAACAAGATGTCGGATGACCAGCTGATCCTTTATGTCAATAATCGCTGGGACTACCCTGAAATAGCCTGGGGTGATTATTGCAAGGAACTGGAGGTAACTCCGGTTTCCGGACTGATCAAAATACGTTTATAATATTTTTGAATAAAATAGTTATCCTCTGTTCCGGCTTTCCGTTGTGAAGGCTGGGGCAGGGGATTTCCTTTTTCAGCAGATCAGGCTAAAGGGCGAATTAGACAGTCGGGCAAATCAAAAACAGACGGGAGATTGGCTATGTGGTGAAAGAGAATAACTAACAATATTGCATGAGTTTGATGTACAACCGAATAAAATACGTAACTTTGTGAATACATCAAAGATGATTATGGCTAAAAATACAGATAAACGAATAATAGACAAGTTGGCAGATGATTTTGCGGCTATGCGGCATTGCTTCGTAAAATCAAGCAACGTGTACTGATAGCCCAACAACGGGCAATTTATGCAGCCAATGAAAGAAATGCTTAGGATGTATTGGGATATTGGAGGCCTGTTGCAGCAAAGTCAAGAAGCAGACGGTTGGGGTAAGAAAACCTTGCAACGGCTGGCAGCGGATTTGAAGAATGATTATTCCGAAATAAAAGGATTTACTGTACGTAATATGCAATATATGGTGCAGTTTTTTCCAACGAATATAATCAGGAACTTACGATGATAAAGAGAGCGGCTTCTCCAAATGCGAAATC
>ENA-OQBV01000570-OQBV01000570.1-human-gut-metagenome-genome-assembly--contig:-NODE-570-length-20591-cov-4.613028_pt1 | contig 20591 bp, 16 predicted proteins | sample MGYA00242750_ERZ504559 | MGnify/ENA primary metagenome ERZ504559 (study PRJEB26092, sample SAMD00036230) | human gut metagenome | host: Homo sapiens | study: EMG produced TPA metagenomics assembly of... | reverse complement strand
GCAGAGCGACCGATTTCTCCTGCAGACGCGGAATAATAAGATCCAGCTCTTTGGCCGAACCGGAGTAGGAGATAAACAGCATCACATCGCGGCTTTCAATCATCCCCAGATCGCCATGCAGCGCCTCTGGCCGGGATGCACGAAGAAGGCCGGGGTGCCGGTGCTCGCCAGCGTCGCGGCAATTTTTTGCCGATATGGCCGGATTTACCGATGCCCGCCACGATCACTTTGCCTTCGCAGTGGATAATCGTGTTGGCGGCGCGGACAAAATCCTCGCCCAGACGTTCTGGCAGGCGGCTGGATGGGCACGGAATGTACCCGACTGGCTGACATTCCTCTATGCATGTGCCAAGATCGGTGCCGTAGCCGTTACGGTAAACACCAACTACAAAACAGGCCGAACTGGAATATCTCTGCCAGAACTCGGATATGCACACCCTGTGTATCGTGGACGGAGAAAAAGACAGCAGTTTCGTTGACATGACGTACACCATGCTGCCCGAACTCAAGACCTTCCAGCGCGGACACCTGAAGAGCAAGCGCTTCCCTTACATGCGCAACGTAATCTATATCGGACAGGAAAAATACCGCGGCATGTATAACACGGCAGAAATCCTGCTGCTGGGAAAGAACATTGATGACGAAAAACTGGAAGAAGCCAAGAAGAAAGTAAGCTGCCACGATACCGTGAACATGCAATACACTTCGGGAACTACCGGATTCCCCAAGGGAGTCATGCTGACACACTACAACATCGCCAACAATGGTTTCCTGACCGGCGAACACATGAAATTCACGGCAGATGACAAACTTTGCGTCTGCGTGCCGCTCTTCCACTGCTTCGGTGTAGTGCTCGCCACAATGAACTGTCTGACTCACGGATGTACAGAAGTAATGGTAGAACGATTCGACCCGCTGCTGGTTCTGGCATCCATCCACAAGGAACGGTGTACGGCTCTGTACGGAGTTCCCACCATGTTTATTGCCGAACTCCATCATCCCATGTTCGACATGTTCGATCTCTCCTGCCTGCGCACCGGCATCATGGCCGGATCACTCTGTCCGGTAGAACTCATGAAGCAGGTTGAAGAAAAGATGTTTATGAAGGTCACCAGTGTATATGGACTGACGGAAGCCTCTCCCGGTATGACACATACCCGTATTGACGACCCGGCCGAAGTGCGCTACACAACCGTCGGACGTGACTTTGAGTTTACGGAAGTAAAGGTCATCGACCCTGAAACAGGTGAAGAATGCCCCGTCGGTGTGCAGGGAGAAATGTGCAACCGCGGCTACAATACCATGAAAGGTTACTACAAGAACCCGGAAGCTACGGCTGAAGTCATCGACAAGAACGGATTCCTGCATTCAGGAGACCTGGGTGTAAAAGACGAAAAACGGCAATTACCGGATCACCGGACGCATCAAAGACATGATCATCCGGGGAGGAGAAAACATCTACCCGCGCGAAATTGAAGAGTTTCTTTACCAGATGCCCGCCATCAAGGACGTTCAGGTGGCCGGAATCCCGTCAAAGAAATACGGAGAAGCTGTCGGGGCATTCATTATCCTGCATGAAGGATGCAGTCTCAATGAATTTGATGTACGCGAATTCTGCCAGGGAAAAATTGCCCGTTACAAAATTCCGAAATACATTTTCTTTGTCAAGGAATTCCCCATGACCGGAAGCGGAAAAATACAGAAGTTCAAGCTGAAGGATGTAGGTCTGGAACTCTGCCGCCAGCAGGGAATCGAGATCATCTGACGGATTTCCTCCACGGATCATCTGCACGGAAAAGGATATCCGGGAATATTTCGATATAAAAGACAGAGGCTGTCTCAGGATATGTGAACTGAAACAGCCTCTGTCTTTTTCTTCTTCATCCGGTCAACTGCCTCCGTTTTTCCGGCAGAAAGCAATGGTTTCACTGAATAAAATTTCTGTTTCCACTGCACGAAACAAAAGTTTCAGGCAGCCGAAACTGGAGTTTCACCGAGAGAAAACAAAAGTTCCACTAGGTGAAAATAAAAGTTCCACCAGCAGGAAACAGAAGTTCCACCCGGTGAAACCAAAAGTTTCACCAGCACGATACAAAAAATTTCTCCAGACAAATCAGCTGAATTGTCTGCAGTTTCATCCGGATAATACCTGTAAATATCTGCTGACCGTTCTTATTCTTCTTCCCCATCTGCCTTCCGCAAGCGCCGGATAGCCAGATGATGTCCTTCATCCGCAGCCTTCCGGTACCAATAGAATGCCTTTTCCGGATCCGGATCTCCATTCCATCCTTCTTCATAAGCCTGCCCGATCCGATAATGGGCATAGGGATCTTCCGACAATCTGTAAGCCTGCATCGCCAAAGGTAAGGATACAGGAAAACCGGGGCCTCCTTTTCTGTACAGATCGCCCAGATTGGAAGGGGCATACATCCGGTCGCCGGCCGAAATTGCCTGTCGGAACCAATACTCGGCCTGGTGCTTGTCAACCGGAATACCGACACCTTCCTGATACAGGGTTCCTATATCGTTCAGCACCACTCCGGCCACTTCTTTGCCCTGCCTGTAACCTTCAGCCAGCTGCAACAGGAGTTCCACGTCCTCACGTGAAAAGCTCTCCCAGGTCTCGGCACCGTCAGTCTGCCAGGATTTCACCTTTCCGACCGGTACATGCTGGGGAACATCTACCTCCACTTCTCCATCATCCGTCACTCCAGGCGGAACACAAGATGCATCAGGCAGTGCATGAGGAAGCAATCCATGGCGCAGCAGATACTGTACATAGCCGTAGATACGGGGTGTGGAAGAATACAGATTCACTCCGAAACGGGACAAAATATCGAGAGAAACATACGTGTTTTCTATCACAGGAAACTCCAGATAATACCGGGGAACGAGAGAAAGCGTAGCCTTCAGCCAGGCAATCTCCTCACCGATACACAGGCTGATCCATTCTTCGTCAAAATGCTGATAGAGAGTCTTTCCGTCCTCCAGGCCTTCCACTTCTGCCTGCAAATGGATTCGCAGACAGTCCGCCAGATAGGGAAAGAAGCGATAATCCTCATAAGAAGCCAGGCCGTCGATCATCACCTGCCAGTTGCCTGCCCCGTCATCTGATATGACAAACAAGGTTGTGGAATGCTTCGGACGGGAAAAATAAAAATACCGGCAATGCTCATCGCAGCCTTCAAACTCCAGGGTCAGGGGCATTTCCAGTTCCCGAAGAAAATCTGCTATTTCCAGCCGCAAGGCTGAGTTCATCGATATCACTTGTTTCATGCCTGCAAACTTACGCAAAATCCACCGATTCTCCGTCAGTTTGCAGGAAAAACATATTGATTTTACCGCTCCTCAAGCGGATGGTAAACCACTTCTTCAAGTACGTTCTTGTAAGCCGGACGAATGATGCGGCGGCCCTCAAAGTTCAGTTCCTCAATGCGATGAGCCGTCCATCCTACGATACGGGCCATGGCAAACAGGGGCGTATAGATTTCGGGAGGAAGTCCCATCATTTCATAAATGAAGCCGGAATAAAAATCAACGTTCGAACAAACCTGCTTTTTGGTTCCCTTCACCCGCTTGAAACATTCGATAGCCCGCTGTTCAACCAGCTCCAGAAAAGCAAACTCTTTCTCACAGCCCTTTTCTGCCACCAGCTCACCGGCCAGTTCCTTCAACAAGACAGAACGCGGATCGGAAATCGTATACACCGCATGACCGATACCGTAAATCAGTCCGCTTCCGTCGTAGGCTTCCTTGTTCAGCATCCGGATCAGATAAGTATCAATCTCATCTACATTCGTCCAGTCTGAGATGACTTCCTTCAGGTGATGGAACATTTTGACCACCTGAATATTGGCTCCTCCGTGCAAAGGTCCCTTCAATGAACCGATGCCGGCTGCGATGCTTGAGTAAGTATCCGTCCGGGTGGAACTGGTGACACGCACCGTAAAAGTAGAGTTGTTACCTCCCCCGTGCTCAGCCTGAAGCACCAGCAGGAGATCAAGCATACGGGCTTCCAGCGGCGTATATTCCTTCTTGATCATATACAGGAAATTTTCTGCCAGTGAAAGGTTCTCGTGAGGATGACGGATATGCAGTGAACGTCCGTGCATGCTGTGACGGTAAATGCTGTAAGCATAAGCAATGATGGTCGGGAACTTGGAGATCAGTTCAATGGACTGACGCATCAGGTTGTCACGCGAGATGTCATCGGGATTGGGATCAAACGTGTACATTTCGAGCACACTCCGCGCCAGAATGTTCATGATGTTCTGTCCCTCCAGATCAATAATGTTCATGGTTGTTTTCTTGTCGAGAGCCATGTTGTCATTGATCAGTTCCTTAAAAGCGTCCAGCTGCTCACTGTCCGGCAATTCGCCCGACAAAAGCAGATAGGCCACTTCCTCAAAGCCGAATCGCTTTTCTTTCAGCAGTGCATGAGCGATATCATCCAGATCATATCCCCGGTAAAACAACTTTCCGGGAATCGGCTTCAGTCCTTTTTCCGTGCGCTCATATCCCACGACATTACCGATCTTGGTCAGTCCGACCAATACGCCCGTACCGTCTTCATTGCGGAGCCCGCGCTTGACATTAAACTTCGTGAAAAGTTCATTGTCAATCCGGCACGCCTGTTTGGCACATTCCGATAACTTATATACAATGTATTCCTTCTTCATGATTCTTTTCTTTTACAACAGTTCTACGATGCGTTTTCCGAATTCATCCGTGCCCAACGGTTTCCCTTCGGACATAAAACGTGCCAGATCAGGCGTAGCCTCTCCCAGCGCAAAGGCCTTTTCAATGGCATCCGTAATCAGGCAAGCCGCTTCCTTCCAGCCCAGGTATTCCAGCATCATCACAGACGACAGCAGAAGCGAACAGGGATTAACGACATTCTTTCCGGCAATGTTCGGCGCCGTTCCGTGAGTAGCTTCAAAGATGGCATGTCCTGTCTGGTAATTGATATTCGCTCCCGGAGCAATTCCAATGCCGCCCACCATGGCAGCCAGCTGGTCGGATATATAATCTCCATTCAGGTTCAGGGTAGCAATGACTGAATATTCTTCCGGCATGAGCAGCGTATTCTGCAGGAATGCATCCGCAATGCAGTCTTTTACAATAACCTTTCCTTCATTGATCGCTTTGCCGACTGCTGCCTTGGCCGACTCCTCTCCCAGCTCCGCCTTTATTTTTTCATATTGATTCATGGTAAAGGTCTGGGAAGCAAATTCAGTCTCAGCTACTTCATATCCCCAGCGCTTGAAACCTCCTTCCGTAAACTTCATGATATTTCCCTTGTGAACCAGAGTCACGGAAGGAAGCTTGTGCTGAACAGCGTAGGCAATGGCCGCACGGACCAGACGGCGGGTTCCTTCCACTGATACCGGCTTGACTCCAAATGAAGAAGTCTCCGGGAAACGCACTTTGCTGACTCCCATCTCTTCATGCAGAAACTGATAGAATTTCCGGGCTTCAGGAGTTCCCTGTTCCCATTCGATCCCTGCATAAATATCTTCCGTATTTTCACGGAAAATATGCATGTTGACTTTTTCAGGAGCCTTGACAGGAGAAACCACTCCCCGAAACCAGCGGACCGGACGCAGGCAGACATACAGGTCGAGCGTCTGCCGCAGTGCTACATTCAACGAACGGATGCCTCCTCCCACCGGAGTGGTAAGCGGTCCTTTGATACCGACCAGATATTCACGAAATGCTTCCATCGTTGCTTCCGGAAGCCATTCTCCAGTCTGCTGAAAAGCTTTTCCTCCGGCCAGCACCTCTTTCCATTCGATGGAACGCTTGCCCAGATAAGCCAGTTCAACTGCCGCGTTTACAATTCTCTGACACACCGGAGTAATTTCGGCTCCCACGCCATCTCCTTCAATATAAGGAACAGTCACCCGGTCGGGTACACACAACTGTCCGTCTTTTATATATACTTTGCTCATTATTCGTTCTTTTATTCAGTGATACATGTTCATTCCTTTGCACGGATGGTATTCAAGGCAGACCCGGCCTTGAACCAGCGGATCTGCATTTCATTGTAAGTATGTAAGGCTTCAAATGTTTCCGTAGTTCCGTCCTGATGTTTCAAGACAACATACAATGGTTTTCCCGGAGCAAACTGATTCAGCCCAAGCACAGAAATACGGTCGTGTTCCTGCACCTTATCATAGTCTTCCTTATTCCGGAAAGTCAGTGCCAGCATCCCCTGCTTCTTCAAATTGGTTTCATGAATACGGGCAAAGCTCTTTGCCAGAATAACCCGTACGTTCAGATAACGGGGTTCCATGGCAGCATGCTCCCGGCTGGAACCTTCTCCATAATTCTCTTCTGCAACGACAATGGAGGAAATACCTCGTGCCTTATATTGCTTGGCCACCGCAGAAACGGCCTCATAAGCTCCGGAAAGACGATTCCATACCCGATTCGTCTGACCGTTGAAAGCATTGACCGCTCCCATCAGCATATTGTCGGATATATTTTCCAGATGTCCGCGGAAGCGCAGCCACGGCCCGGCCATGGAAATATGGTCGGTCGTACATTTCCCCTGTGTCTTGATCAGCAACGGCATCTCCAGAAAATCATTGCCATCCCAGGGAGCAAAAGGCTCCAGCTTCTGCAGGCGCTGGGAGTCAGGACGAATGCTGACTTCCACCTTTCCTCCGTCGGCCGAAGGAGCCACATAACCGTTGTCATCCACGGTAAACCCGTCAACAGGTAACGTTTCTCCCACAGGAGGATCCAATTTCACCCGCTCTCCGTTTGAAGCAACCAAAGTATCCGTCAGTGGGTTAAAGCACAAATCACCAGCAATGGCAAAAGCCATGGCTATTTCCGGAGATGCAACAAAAGCATGTGTATTCGGATTGCCGTCTGCCCGTTTGGCAAAATTCCGGTTAAACGAGGTCACGATGGAATTCGGACGGGCCGGATCGTCTGTCTCCCGCTTCCACTGGCCGATGCAGGGACCACAGGCATTTGTCATAATTACTCCGCCCACTGCTTCAAAATCCGCAATCATTCCATCACGCTTCAGGGTGCAATACACTTGTTCTGAACCGGGATTGATAATCAGCGGAGCCGCCATCTTCAATCCTTTAGCCTTAACCTGGCGGGCCAGGGAAGCAGCACGGCTCAGATCCTGATAAGAAGAGTTCGTACACGATCCGATCAGTCCCACCTCCATACGCTGCGGGTAACCGTTCTTTTTCACTTTCTCCGCGAACTCTGAGACAGGACAAGCTGCATCGGGCGTAAACGGTCCGTTCAGATAAGGTTCCAGTTCCGACAGATTAATGTCAATGATCCGGTCGTAATAAGTTTCCGGATCGGCCTCAACTTCAGGGTCTGCCTTCAGACAAGCAGCATTGGCACGAGCCAATACCGCAATCTCTTCACGGCCGGTAGCACAGAGATAGCGATCCATTTCGTCGTCAAAAGGAAAAACTGACGTAGTGGCTCCGACCTCAGCTCCCATGTTACAAATGGTAGCCTTTCCCGTAGCCGACAAAGAGGACGCACCTTCGCCAAAATATTCAATTACAGCATTCGTTCCTCCCTTGACCGTAAGTATTCCTGCCAGCTTCAGGATTACATCCTTCGGAGAAGCCCATCCGTTCAAACGTCCGGTCAGTCGGACTCCGATCAGTTTCGGCATCTTGAGTTCCCATTCCATTCCCGCCATCACGTCTACCGCATCTGCTCCTCCGACTCCAATAGCAATCATGCCGAGCCCGCCGGCATTCGGGGTATGTGAATCAGTTCCTACCATCATTCCTCCGGGAAACGCATAATTCTCCAGCACTACCTGATGAATAATACCTGCTCCCGGTTTCCAAAAGCCAATGCCATACTTCTCGGCCACGCTACGCAGAAAGTCATATACTTCCTTATTGGCCTCACAAGCCGCAGGCAGATCACTGCCAACTCCCTTACAGGCCTGTATCAGATGATCACAATGCACCGTAGCAGGCACAGCTGAACATGACTTGCCGGCATTCATAAACTGCAGCAGAGCCATCTGCGCCGTAGCATCTTGCATCGCAACACGATCAGGGCGGAAATTGACATAATCTTCTCCTCTCCGATAAATCGTCTGAATGCCTTCTTCATATAAATGGGCATACAAAATCTTTTCAGTTAAAGTCATGGGTCTTCCCAACTTCCCGGCAGCCAGATTTACTTTGGCCGCATAAGAGGCATAGAATGCCTTCAACATATCCATGTCGTAAATCATCGTTTTCAATCTTTTTCTTTACAAACGGAGGCAAATATAAGTATTGATATTCACAATAAGAAATAATACATCTTAATTTTTAATCATATTGATATAAAATCAAGTAGAAATGAATAAATATTACAATTATAAAGCATATTATATTTCTTTTTGAACAAACAAATATTCTAAAGCATTTTTCCATTATTTTAGCGCAGACCATTTCGTTTTTCCATTGTTCTTGCTTATCTTTGAGAATTAACTACTTAATCATAAATCTTATGGAAACATACTTATTCTGGATGGTACCGGCCGCCTCACTGCTGGCATTGGCACTGGCCGGTTATTTTTACAAACAGATGATGAGAGAAAGTGAAGGTACTCCCATCATGGCAAAAATTGCCTCGCACGTCCGTCAGGGTGCGATGTCGTATCTGAAGCAGCAATACAAAGTTGTTACCTGGGTCTTTGTCGGACTGGTTATCCTTTTCGCCGTCATGGCGTATGGATTCAATTTGCAGAATCATTGGGTACCGGTAGCCTTTCTGACCGGAGGATTCTTTTCCGGACTTTCCGGATATCTGGGTATGAAAACAGCAACGTATGCTTCTGCACGTACGGCCAATGCTGCCCGCAATTCTCTGAACAAAGGACTTAGAGTAGCCTTCAGAAGTGGTGCCGTCATGGGACTGGTAGTTGTCGGACTGGGCCTGTTTGACATTTCTTTCTGGTACCTCTTACTTGAAAAGTGTATCCCGGCTGATGCCTTGAATCCGACATCCAAACTTTGCATCATTACAACCACCATGCTGACTTTCGGTATGGGAGCTTCCACCCAGGCCTTGTTTGCCCGTGTAGGAGGAGGTATTTATACCAAAGCTGCAGATGTGGGAGCAGATCTGGTGGGAAAAGTTGAAGCCGGCATTCCGGAAGACGATCCGCGTAACCCGGCCACCATCGCTGACAACGTGGGAGACAATGTTGGTGACGTAGCAGGTATGGGTGCAGACCTTTACGAATCATATTGTGGTTCCATTCTGGCAACAGCAGCACTAGGAGCTGCTGCATTCATTGGAACCGGAGACACAGAAATGCAATTCAAAGCTGTCATTGCCCCCATGCTGATTGCAGCAGTAGGCATTGTACTTTCCATCATCGGTATCTTCTCCGTCCGCACTAAGGAAGATGCCAGTATGAGAGATTTGCTGAATGCCCTGGGATTTGGAACCAATCTGAGTTCGGCACTGATTGTCGTTGCGACCTTCCTGATCCTCTGGCTTCTGGGAATCAATAACTGGATTAATCTGTCACTGGCTGTTGTTATCGGACTGATTGTAGGAATAGTGATCGGCCGCTCCACAGAATATTACACTTCACAATCATACAAACCGACGCAGAAGCTTTCGGAAAGTGGAAAGACCGGTCCGGCAACCGTGATTATTTCCGGAATCGGACTGGGTATGATTTCTACTACAATTCCTGTACTTTCCGTCGTAGCCGGAATCATCCTTTCTTACTGGCTCGCATCCGGATTTGACTTCTCAAACATCGGCATGGGACTTTACGGCATCGGTATTGCAGCTGTAGGTATGCTCTCCACTTTGGGAATCACACTGGCAACCGACGCTTATGGCCCGATTGCCGACAATGCCGGAGGAAATGCAGAAATGAGCGGATTGGGAGAAGAAGTTAGAAAACGGACCGATGCTCTGGATTCACTGGGCAACACAACTGCAGCCACAGGCAAAGGATTTGCCATTGGTTCTGCAGCTCTGACCGGACTGGCTTTGCTCGCCTCTTACATTGAAGAAATCCGTATCGGGCTGGAACGTCTGGGAAATACGGTTCTTGATCTTCCAGGCGGAATCCAGGTTCCTATCCATGAAGCCAGTTTCACTGACTTTATGATGTATTATGATGTCAACTTGATGAATCCGAAAGTACTTTCCGGCATGTTCATTGGAAGTATGATGGCTTTCCTTTTCTGCGGTCTGACCATGAATGCGGTAGGACGTGCAGCCGCTCACATGGTTGAAGAAGTACGTCGTCAGTTCCGTGAAATCAAAGGTATTCTGGAAGGAAAAGCAGAACCGGATTATGCCCGATGTGTACAAATTTCCACCCGGGGAGCACAACATGAAATGGTATTTCCATCTCTGCTGGCAATCATCGCTCCTATTGCTACCGGACTGATCTTCGGCGTACCGGGAGTAATAGGTCTGCTGGTTGGAGGACTTTCCTCCGGATTTGTTCTCGCTATTTTCATGGCTAATGCAGGAGGCGCCTGGGACAATGCCAAGAAATTTGTAGAAGAAGGCAACTTTGGCGGAAAAGGAAGCGAAGTTCATCGGGCAACGGTAGTAGGAGATACAGTCGGTGATCCTTTCAAAGACACCTCCGGTCCCAGCCTTAATATCCTTATCAAACTGATGAGCATGGTAGCTATCGTTATGGCGGGCTTAACCGTTTCCTGGAGTCTGTTCTAACAAACATAAACAATATACCCGGAAAGCAAGTCTCACAACAGGACTTTACCTTCCGGGTATATTTTTCATGGTAAGAAATTACAGCCGGTCTCGGGTCAATACATCACAATGATGTTCCTGAAGAACCTTTATACAACGCTGCATGTCATTCGGCTTGATGACTACATGAGCGCGATCATTCTGCGCAAATGCATACATATACTCAATGAAAATCTGTTCAGCTGCCAGATATTCCAGAACAGTAGCCAAAGCACCCGGCACATTGGCACAACTCAGACAAACTACGTCTGTAGACATGACCGCAAAATCACGTTCACGAAGCACTTCCACAGCCTTATCTACATCCGATACAATCAGACGCAAAATACCAAAGTCTGCAGATTCAGCCATACTGAATGCATGCATATTGATTCCATATTGCCCCAATGTACGAACGACATCATTAATTCTTCCGGTCTTGTTTTCCAAGAAAACTGATAACTGTTTAATTGTCATACACTCCTCATTTTGTAGATTATACCAATACACGCTTATCCCATACACGTTTTGATTTACCCTGACTCCGGACAATACTGTTCGGCTCCATCAGCTTCACATCAGCACTGATAGACAAGACACTTTTCAGCTTGTCTGACAAGGTCTTCTTCAGGTTCAACATAGCTCCCATATCGTCCGTAAAGAAGTCTTTCCGCACTTCCACCTGCACCTGAAGCGTATCCAGATTATTTACACGATCAACAACCAGCAAATATTGCGGTTCAAATTCCTTCATACCCAGAATTACGCTTTCCACTTGCGACGGGAATACATTGATACCCCGGATAATCAGCATATCATCACTTCGTCCCATAATAGGCGTCATGCGTACATTCGTCCGTCCACAAGGACATTCTCCGTCCATCAATGAGGTTAAGTCTTTCGTCCGATAACGGAGCAAAGGCATTCCTTCTTTCGTCAAAGTAGTAAACACCAGTTCGCCCGTTTTTCCATAGGGAAGAGGTTCCAGGGTCTCAGGGTCAATTATTTCCGGGAAGAAATGATCTTCATTAATATGTGAACCATGCTGTTCCTGACACTCATACGAAACGCCCGGTCCCATGATTTCACTTAAGCCGTAAATGTTATATCCTTTCAGTCCAAGACGTTCCTGGATTTCCTGCCGCATATTTTCTGTCCACGGCTCAGCTCCGAAAGCTCCGATACGCAGACCGAGTTCTTCTTTCTTTATTCCCATCTTTTCCACAACCTCTGCCAGATAAAGGGCATACGAAGGTGTACAGGCAATTCCCGTAATATGGAGATCACGAATCAGGCGCACATGCTTTTCCGTATTTCCCGTAGAAGCCGGAATCACCGTAGCACCCAGATTCTCCACACCATAATGCGCTCCCAGACCTCCCGTGAAAAGGCCATATCCATACTTACGGAAAAGTGTCATCACGTGTCACTCCATACGCAGAAAGACAACGCGACATAACTTCTGACCAGATAGAAAGGTCCCGACGCGTATAACCAACAATCGTCGGATTTCCTGTAGTTCCAGAAGAGGCATGCACCCGCACAATTTCAGAAGGGGGCGCAGCCTGCAGGCCATACGGATAATTGTCTCTCAAATCCTGTTTGGTCGTAAACGGAAGTTTTACAATATCATCAATCGTACGAATATCATCAGGCGACAAATCCATCTCCTGCATTCGTGAACGGTAAAAAGGTACATTATGATAAACGTATGTCACCAATTTCTGCAAACGTTTTCCCTGCAATTCACGCATTTGTTCGCGAGACATACATTCCTTATTCGTGTTCCAAATCATAGTTTTCGTTAATTAAAAAGCGTAATTATCAAAGGTGATCTTCATGGAAAGCTTTCATACGCTCCTCAAGAATCGGATAAAGTTCTTCACGCATCCGGGAAGTACAGGCTCGAACTCCCTGTTGTTCACTACCGGTTGTTGAGAGCGAAATGCTGCTTACTCCATAATACATCAGTTCACAAAGCAACTCTCCTCCTGTCATACCAGGATAACCAAGTGTAAAGAAGAAGCCATCACCAACAGGTTGAGTCACATCATGGTCATATACAATTGTAAAACCATTGTCCGTAAAGATCTTCTTCATGCGAGCTGCCCTCCGTTCATACTCACGGGTATCCTCCACAAAGTTAATGGTTCCATCTACGGAGCGGTTCAACATTTCCGCCATTCCATACTGCGTAGTTGCCGTACATCCGGAAGTAATCATATACATAATTGAAGCGATGAAAGTCGGTCCGAACACACCCGAATCTTCATAACGCTCAGCTAAAGCCGGATATTGCTTATCAAACAATTTATCGGACACACAGGCTAAAGCGATACGCTGGCCTGCATAACTGAATATTTTCGAAGCGGAAAGCATCAAAATGTAATTATCCGTATAACGGGCTACCGTAGGCACAAAAGGAGCCTGATACGGACGACCGAAAGGATGACGGAAGTCCATACAGAAATATGCCTGATCTTCCATGACTACCGCATCATATTTTGTTGCCAGCTCACCGATAAATCTTCAGTTCTTCTTCTTCCAGGCAAATCCATGCCGGGTTATTGGGATTAGAATAGACAATGGCAGCAATATCACCGTCTTTAAGATATTCTTCCATCTTATCACGCAATGCCTGTCCGCGAAAATCATGAATATCAAACAGTTTCCAGCGAATGCCCAAGATACGTAACTGTGACTTCTGGATCGGGAAACCAGGATCAATGAACAAGACTTTGTCTTTTCCCGGAATGCGCTGGGTGCATGCAATAAACGCACCGAATGAGGCTGCCACTGAACCCGTTGTCGGCAAACAAGCACGAGGTGAGATATCAATGTCAATAAAAGCTTTCACAAAACGAGATGCTGCTTCCTTTAACTCCGGAACTCCTGCAGCTGCCGGATATTGTGCACCCAGTCCTTTATCCAGTGCAGCTTTTTCTGCTTCTATACCAATCCGATTGGCCGGCAAACCCGGAGAGCCCTGATCCATCCGGATAAAAAGGAATTTCCAGTCAGTTCCTCCAACCGAGAAGCAACCAGCAAAATGTCTCCAATTGTTGCGTTCTGCAAGTCTGCTACTTTCATTTCTCTGGCAACAGAAGCTACCAGATCTTCATTAAAAACCTTGCTCATTCTGATTTTTCATTAAGTCCTTTCACATACTCATAACCGATATTAAACGCACGGTTATTCATTTCCACAACAGCTTCTCCTTTCGATGCAAAGATCCGTCCTACACTTGCACGCAACGTTTCTACATCCAGAATTTTCAGAAAAGCTGCTGCCGCTCCCAGTAAAATAACATTTGCTGACTTCGGTACCTGATTCTCACGTGCCAGAGATTCAACGTCCAAAGCGACAACATGTGGCTGCGACTTCAGTTCTTCCTGCAAACAGGCCTCATCCGGATAGTTCGGAATATTCTTGAATGGAGCAGAAGAGGTGATAATCCAGCCTTCCTGCGACAAATAAGGTAAATAACGCAAGGCTTCCATCGGTTCAAGAGACAATATCAGATCAGCACTTCCCAATGGAATCAGGTCGGAAGCAATCGGTCCGTCAGACAGACGTAAATTAGACTGTACATCCCCACCACGCTGGCTCATTCCATGTACTTCTGCCTGTTTTAATGTAAGCCCCATGCGTGTCGCTGCTTCTCCGATAATGGTTGCAATGGAGAGGATTCCCTGTCCTCCTACTCCAGAAAGTATGATGTCTGTTTTCATTTTTTCTCTGCTCTTTTCTGTTTCAACTTACGATTCAAAGTCTGCATACATTCACGGCGCGGAATGATTACAGAAACCCCATTGTATTCTATTTCTTCCCGAATAATCCGAGTTATTTCATCCATATTTTTCGGCAAAGGTACAACCACACGCACATGCTCCGGTTCAACTCCCAGTCCCAGACAAATAGCTTCAAACTTATTAGTGCCGGCAGAATCCTGTCCTCCCGTCATGGCTGTGGTAAGATTGTCTGAAATGACCACAGTTATATTGGCCCGGTCATTAACGGCATCCAACAGGCCCGTCATACCGGAATGGGTAAAGGTTGAGTCACCAATAACAGCAATTGCGGGAAACAAACCTGCATCTGCAGCTCCCTTGGCCATTGTTATAGAAGCTCCCATATCGACACAACTAGCCAATGAACGGAAAGGAGGAAGAGCTCCCAATGTATAGCAGCCAATATCTCCAAAAATCTTGGCATCCGGATATTCAGCCACAACTTTGTTTAAAGCATCATAGACGTCTCTGTGTCCACACCCATTACATAAAGCAGGCGGCCTGGAAACGACTTGTTTAGCTGGAGCATAAACTTGTGTAACAGACATCCCCAAAGCCAGCCGAACATTGTCCGGATTCAACTCGCCTGTACGGGGAAGATCTCCACTCAGACGGCCTTTAACCTGATAAGCAGACGGTAAAATACCTTTCAGCTGTTCTTCAACAAAAGGCTGACCGTCTTCTACCACCAAGATTTCTCTGCAAGAAGCTGCCAATGCTGCTATTTTCTCGACAGGAAGCGGATATTGCGAAATCTTCAAGAGTGGATAAGGACAACCTTCTGGAAAATTTTCCATTACATAATTATATCCGATACCACATGCAATAATTCCTTTTTCAGCCATCTTCTCTTTTCCCTGCATGTAAAGATTATATGGAGAAGACTCTGACAGTGCCATTAATTGGGGCTGAACTTCGATTACCTCCAAATACCGACGACGTGCATTACCCGGTAACAGTACCCAGTCTGCAGGAACAGAAGGACGTCCGGTTCGGGTAACCTCCAAAAAGTTTTGTTTCACTGTCACCGCAGCCCGCGAATGAGCCATACGAGTTGTAATACGCATCAATACTGGCAATTTCTTTTCTTCCGACAATCGAAAAGCACCTTCCATCATATCATAGGCTTCCTGTTGGGAAGAAGGTTCCAGCATAGGAATCATAGCAAACTTACCATAAAAACGAGAGTCCTGTTCATTCTGAGATGAGTGCATGGAAGGATCATCTGCTGCCAATACCACAATACCACCATTGACACCAGTTATAGCTGAATTAACAAAAGCATCAGCACACACATTCATACCTACGTGCTTCATACATACCAACGCACGGCCACCCACATAGGAAACACCAAGTGCAGCTTCCATAGCTGTCTTTTCATTGGTGCACCAAGTACTATGTAATTTGCGTTCCTGAGCCAAAGGAGAATCTTGAATATATTCGGTAATCTCTGTAGAAGGAGTGCCAGGATAGGCATAAACTCCCGAAATACCAGCATGGATAGCTCCTAAAGCTATCGCCTGGTCTCCCAATAATAAAAGTTTATCTGGATTGTTCATCATAATTATAGAAGGTATGTTAATTCTGTATAGATTATAAGATTTGATAAGGATCGGCATCGTCAAGTACAGGGAATTTTTTCCTAAATACCTCAAGTACATCCATATCAATAGTTGCTTCAGCCGTACAAGATTTGTTATCTTCACAAACTGCTAATGTATGTCCGTACGGATCTATCACGGCACTTCCCCCACAATATTGACATGCAGGATCTTCTCCTACCCGATTAACGGCAACTACATAACATTGATTTTCAATCGCCCTTGCCCGTAAAAGGATGTTCCATGCGTCAACTCTTGGAGTCGGCCAGCTTGCTACGTAAAGAATCATGTCGTAATCTTTACGATTTCGCGCCCAGACCGGAAAACGAAGATCATAGCAAACCTGTAATAAAATCCGTACACCCCGGAAATTTACAATAACCCTTTCAGCACCTGCCGTGAAAGACTTGTGCTCTCCACCATAGGTAAACAAATGTTTTTTATCATACCATTGTACCTGTCCATCCGGATGAACAAAATAAAATCGGTTGTAAAAATGTCCGTTTTCCTCTACTGCTATGCTCCCGGCTAAAGCAGCATTCAGTTCTGCAGCTTTTTGTTTCATCCATAGAAGTGTATCACTACCCACAGGTTCTGCTATTCCTTCCGGCCGGGTACAAAAACCTGTAGAAAACATCTCGGGCAGCACAAATAAATCAGCTTCCCCACAACGGGCGAGCATTTCATCCACCTTCTGCACATTGGCCTTGGGATTCGCCCAACTAATATCAGTTTGTAAGATTATAACTTTCATGTCTTCCATAAATCAGAAATGCCCCAAAGTTAACAAAATAATTAAATACAGCCTATTTTTCTATCATTTTTTCGAAATAAGGGCCTTTCTCTACATCCTTACAGTCATACAAACAAAGGATAGAGAAAGGCCCTGACAGGTATTTCCCGTTTGATTATGCCCAAACAATTTTACTCAGCAATCTCAACCCGATTAACACGTTCCAAAAGGAAACGGTTTTGATTCCAGTGAAAAGGCTTATAATCAGTATTCGTACGGATCACATTGTTACGGAATATCAGACCGTCAACCGACTTGGCATAAAGAACCGGAGCATCAAATATATCAAACTCATTATCTACAATCTGGATAGCTCCCGCTTTTCCACCATGAAAATAAGCAACCTGATGATCCAGGTCAGGAGTTTCCGGATAAATAGAAATGACTGCATTCGTAAACTGGAACATATTTGTCAACGAATTAATGAAACGGTTTTTACGAATCACAACATCACGACAAGCTCCGGTTTCATACCATCCGTTACAGTCTCCGCAAAGCAAGATAGCAGTTCCTGAAGTATGATCAAACAAATTGTTTTCTACTACTGTTTTCTTTGGCGTACTGAACAGAGATCCTCTGGCACGATTATTACGGATCGTATTATCCGCGAAATACACTTCCGGAGTCCAGGTCAGGTTTTCAATACCAAAACTTTCACCTTCAGTCAACCAGTCACCAACAGGTTCGGAAAAACGTATTTCAAATTCCCGGGCTCCTTCCACTGACGGCTTGTCCAAAGGAGCAATCCGTTCAATCCGACTGGTATCACCAACGACTTCCATTGGCTTAGAACGAACAAACTGTACTTCATCACCAACATATCCCCAGTCAAATCCCCAGGACTGATCATGCATATAACGACCAACCAATGTATATCTGTCAATCTGCTTGATAACCTTCAGGTAAGTACCATGCACATTAATTGCATCATCCATCATTCCCTCATACAAACCTCCTGTAGACGTTATTTTTCCCTTACACTGAGAAAAATGAGTAGCATCAGCCTGAGTCGTGAAGTAACGCGGATCATTCTCTCCTTTCAGACATACGCCGAAACCATCAAGTGTAATATTCTCACACAATTGCGCTAGCAAGCCCATTCCCTGTGCATAATGTACTTTCACATTTTTCAATGTTGTATTCACGTTGTGTGACAAGAAAATACCAGGTGTCGGCCGGTCCCATGCACGCATGGCAACTACCGTTCCCGGTTGAAGACGTTTATCTTTCCATTGTGGAGCATACAATACATCCTTATCCACCTTTGTCACACCTTTAGTAGAGTAAAACAAATCACTGGTATTATACACTACATGGCGAGTATCTTTCTCAAAAGCTATTCCTGAACTGGGACGCAATTTCCATCCTTCTCCATAAGTTTCAAAAATAGAATCTTTTGTTATCCGATACACAACCCACGGAGCAACCCGGAATGTCATCCCCTTGTCTCCTTCATTTTTCAGGATTTCAACCTGGGCAATGTGTGGATTAGCAAAATCAATACTGAAATCTTTCAGTGTACAATTTGACGTATGCAGCAAAGACACCGGAAGCATCTGTCCGTGAAAGACAAACTCTGCCCCATTTCCTTCAATAGTCAGATTCTGAAAATTTTCCAAAGCTAATCCAACTTTTTTAGGATTCGTCTGATCATGATTTGAAATATAATATTCACGTTCTACAGCATCATTCGGATAAAAATGATAGACACCAGGAGTAAAACGTAAAACCACCTCTTCCCCGGAAACTGCCTGCTTGCGAATCTTATCAAGTGCTTTTTCCACACGAGGAGACATATTCGTTTTCTTCCCGGGAACAACTCCTAAAGAAGTCATATCAAACACTTGCTGCGCCCAAAGAGGCATACATAAACTGCCCAACAGGGCCATACATAAAATTTTAGTCTTCATGGTCATTCTTTCATTTTAAGGAAATTTTGACGCGAAGATAGATATTTTTAAAAGGATATCCCCTCTATCACAGTAAAAAATACCTTAATATAGAGATACATTGCAAAATGTTTCGTATTTTTGTATCCAAATTGAGTTAATGTATCAACAAATGAACGTATTAGAACTAAGTGAACAGGAGATTATCAGACGTAACAGTCTGAATGAAATGAGAGCGATGGGCATTGACCCCTACCCTGCTGCCGAGTATGTAACCAACGCTTTTTCGACTGACATTAAAGCCGAATTCAAAGATGACGAAGCAGAACCGCGCAAAGTATCCGTAGCGGGACGTATCATGTCACGCCGCGTCATGGGTAAAGCTTCTTTCATTGAGTTACAGGATTCCAAAGGTCGTATTCAAATTTACATCACCCGTGACGACATTTGTCCGGATGAAAACAAGGATTTATACAACGTAGTATTTAAACGCCTGCTCGACTTGGGAGACTTTATCGGCATCGAAGGTTTCGTATTCCGCACACAAATGGGAGAAATCTCCATCCATGCACAGAAGTTAACGGTATTGTCAAAATCAATCCGCCCACTTCCTATTGTGAAATATAAAGATGGAGTAGCTTACGACAAATTCGAAGATCCGGAATTGCGTTACCGCCAACGTTATGTTGACTTAGTCGTTAACGATGGAGTTAAAGATATTTTCCTGAAACGCAATAAGGTTTATAACTCCATGCGTGAATACTTCAACTCGAAAGGATATATTGAAGTAGAAACTCCGATTTTGCAATCCATTGCCGGAGGTGCAGCCGCACGGCCTTTCATCACACACCACAATGCTTTGGATATACCTTTATATATGCGTATTGCCAGTGAACTTTACTTGAAACGTCTGATCGTAGGTGGATTCGAGGGAGTCTATGAAATTGGCAAGAACTTCCGTAATGAAGGTATGGACCGTACACATAATCCGGAATTTACCTGTATGGAAATCTACGTAGCCTATAAGGACTACAACTGGATGATGAAGTTTACAGAAAATATGATTGAAAAGATTTGTATGGATGTAAACGGTACAACGGAAGTTAAAGTGGGAGATAATATAATCAACTTTAAGGCGCCGTTCAAACGTGTGACCATGCTCGATTCCATCAAAGAATTCACCGGATATGATTTGACTGGCATGAATGAAGAACAAATCCGTGAAGTATGCCAGAAATTGAACATGGAAATTGATGATACAATGGGAAAAGGAAAGCTGATCGACGAAATCTTCGGAGAATTCTGCGAAGGAAACTACATTCAGCCGACCTTCATCACAGACTATCCGATTGAAATGTCTCCGCTGACCAAACGTCACCGCAATAATCCAGAACTGACCGAACGTTTCGAATTGATGGTTAACGGTAAAGAACTTTGCAACGCTTATTCAGAGTTAAATGACCCCATCGATCAGTTGGAACGTTTCGAAGAACAAATGCGTCTGAGTGAAAAGGGAGATGACGAAGCGATGATTATTGACAAGGACTTTGTCCGTGCTTTGGAATACGGTATGCCTCCGACTTCAGGTATGGGTATCGGAATGGACCGTCTGGTAATGCTGATGACCGGACAGAGCACAATTCAGGAAGTTCTGTTCTTCCCTCAAATGCGTCCTGAAAAAGTTATTCCGAAAGATGCTCCTGCTAAATTTATGGAGTTAGGTATTTCTGAAGACTGGGTTCCTGTCATCCAGAAAGCTGGTTATAACCTCGTATCAGACATGAAAGATGTT
>ENA-OQBV01000568-OQBV01000568.1-human-gut-metagenome-genome-assembly--contig:-NODE-568-length-20641-cov-3.959979_pt1 | contig 20641 bp, 19 predicted proteins | sample MGYA00242750_ERZ504559 | MGnify/ENA primary metagenome ERZ504559 (study PRJEB26092, sample SAMD00036230) | human gut metagenome | host: Homo sapiens | study: EMG produced TPA metagenomics assembly of... | reverse complement strand
CTTTCGTTCTTTGGATTGATTAACATGAATGCCCGTCTGTATGATCCAGTGCTGGGAAGATTCTTGAGTCCTGACCCATATGTGCAGGTGTTGGACTTTACGCAGTCGTATAATCGGTATATGTATGCGATGAATAATCCACTGTGCTATGTGGATCGGAATGGAGAGTTTCTTTGGTTTGTTCCTGTAATTATTGGTGCTGCAATTGGTATGTATTCGGGTGGTGTTATAGCTAATAAAGGACAATATAATCCTGTAAAATGGGATTGGAGCTCCGGTAAAACTTGGGGTTATATGCTTGGTGGTGCTGTTGTAGGCGGTGTGTCAGGTTATGTAGGTGGAGCGATAGCGACTTCAGGAATTCCAATGGCGAACACTGTGGCTATAGCTGGTTCTTCGCTTGTCAACTCGGTAGGTACTTGGGCTTATACCGGTGGACAAACGCCGATATCAATCAGTCTTGGTGCAGTCTCTTACGACTTTACGAATGGAGATTTTGGATATCTCGGCGAAAAAGGGAATTCTGTACTGGAGAATATCGGATATGGGCTTGGAGCACTGGCAAATTTGAGTGATGCGTTGATAGGATTTAATCCTCAAAAGGTTGATTTGGTTACTGAAAATTCGGATGCTGTAGGGCATTCTGCATTAGTAAATGAAGGAACTATGACAGGAACTGGTTTGGGCAATGGAAATCTGCTAATGCTGACCCTAATGGTATTATTTCAGTCGGTCCCAATAGGTATGTCGACGGGAATGGCAGTTGGCTTGGATGAAAAGGAACAAACCATTGGGATACTCATACAGGTGCAAGGAGAAGTGTTTTGGCGACAAACTCTTAATGTCAATAAGGGTACAATAATGAAATATGGACAATGGCTTAATAAGATGGAGAATTCTGGCAAATTTATCTATAGCTTGGAATTGAGCAGTTGTGTTACACATACTTCTGTTGCATTGAATTTATCGGGATTGTTCAATATAGGAATACATCCATATCTCTTAAATGCACAAATGTATTTGTGGGGAAATGGTATTAGACCGTGGACTTATAGTTATTTTTTTAATAAATAAAAAGAACGGATATTAACGAATAAACTATATGGTTCGTTTTTTTCTTTATTTAAATTCTGTCAATAAATACCGATAAAAAAGGTAACATGTACTTTGGTCGCAAATATTATGATCAGGCCGCTTTGGTTTCAATTATGATATTTAATGAAAGGACGCTTGCAATGAATGCATCTGCCAAATGAAAGAAGGTGTGCATTTTGCACACCTTCAAGTGGAATTTAAGGTGGTGTGGCCGTTTCAGGCCGCTTCAGTCATTTCCTTGTACAGCATGATGTCCGTATAGGACGAACTGTAGTTCATTCTGGCCGTGAGGGTGGATATGCCGGCCCCCTTGAAAGGATTGCCGGTTTCAGGATGTTCCTCCATCCACCGGCAGAAATCCAGTATGGGGGATTTGCCGGAAGTGAAATAGATGAAAGGTGTCCTTCCAGTACCAGCAGGACATCCAGATAGTCCGTAAGTTTCCAGTCCATCCTGTATGTGCTGATGTCCGTCGCCATGTAGGGGGGATCTATCAGAAAGACCACATCCGGGGAGTCCCTGTACCTGTCCACCAGCTCCCTGTAGTCACAGCATACCACCTCGAGTCCGTCAAGATAGCCCTCGCAGCAGTAGTCGCTCAGGCGCATATTGTTGTAGAAATTCAGTTTTCCGAGCTCCCCGATGTTCCTGGCATATTTGCCGGAGAACAGCAGGGAGGAAGAGATGGTGAGATAGTCCACAAAGCCGGTGCTTTCCTCCCGGCGGATACGTTCCAGGAACATACCGTGCATCTTCTTGGAGAGCATCCTGTGGCGGGGGATTCCTTCTGAGAGGCGGCGGAGGTCGGAAAGCAGGGCGTTCGTCCGGCTGATGTTCTCCAGACGCTCGCGGTAGTTGTCGTGGTCATTGTAGATTACGGTTGCATCGGGTCTTTCCCGCTTGGTGATGTGCGAGAGCAGTCCGGAACCGCCGAACAGATCGACGAACACTGTCCTGTCACTGAAACGCTTCAAGACTTTTCTGAATTCCGATGCGAACATGCGTTTCTGTCCCACAAAAGGAAGCGGGGCCTGACTGTAGTGGTACTTTTTCATTGCTGTAATCATTCTGTCGTGTAAGAGTGTTTATGTTTCGGATACAAAGTTCATTTCTTCTCCCCATGAAAGCAAAAATTCCACTCTTTTCATACTGCATGGAACGTACATTCTTTTTTGAACCGCCCGAGAATCTCATACACCTTTCTTTCGGAAACGCCATGTCTGGCCGAGAGAAAGGCCACACAATACGTCACCTTTTCACCTTTGCGGCGCATTTGTTCGTACTCCTTGTACAGGTCGATATATTTGTAGTCGTCCGGCTTGTAACCTGTCCCGGCCAGACGCTCCAGAAGCTCCCTATTAAAATTTAGAATCTCAAACAGTGTCATAGCAAATATTTTTCTATCTTTGCAGAGCCAATCATTTATTAAACACAAAAAAACGAAGCCACGACAGAGGGTATTTGCCCCCGGTCGCGTGGCTTCGCTCGTGTAGTTAATAAGTGATTGGCGTTACTTTTTAACAGGCCGGGGGCTTTTTTACTTTACTTCCCATATAAAAATCCCCGCAGATCTTTTTTTATTATGCGTATATGTGACAGGCTTTGCGTCTTTAAGGCTGCAAGATATACTACAAGGCTGCAATTTCGTTGCAGCATGACTTTTATTTTCAGAAAAACACGTTTGTTTCTATGGAAAGTATACTTATTTATATATTAAAGTAAATAAGTAATATACATGATTATGTATATTTTCATATTTAAGTATGTAATGTGAAATATATTTAAAGTATAATACTAATAAAGTAAATATGTAGAAAAATATTTGGTAAACATTTCAAAAATGCGTATCTTTACATCGTAATAATCAAGGAGATAGACAAATCATGAAAACAATTACGACAGCATGTGTAAACCACAAGGGCGGTGTGGCAAAGACCACTTCGCTGCTGAATCTGGCGGCCGGAATCGCACGGCTGCACGGAAAGAAGGTATGTATCATAGATGCGGACCCGCAGGCGAACACGACGATGGCGGCGTTCGGGGAGGAAATGGCAAGTCTTCCCCAGGATGTCATGCTCGAGAGTGTGCTGCAGGAAATCATGCAGGACAGACCCCTGGAGCTGAAGCCTCTCACGTGGTTGGACAGGGTGGATGTGCTGCCGGCGTCCTTGGACCTGGCGGCCACGGAAGTGATCATGAATACCACCCCCGGGAGGGAATTTCTTTTCAGGGAAATAATAAGAGGCCTGGAAAAGAAATATGACCATATTCTGATAGACTGTCCTCCCTCATTGGGCATCATCACACAGAACGCGCTTATGGCGAGTGATTTTGTGATCATACCCACGGACGGGAACTATTTCGCCATGAAAGGAATCGAGAAGATACATTATATCATCGGCCTGCTCAGAAGGAAACTCGGCGCGGAGGTCAGGATTCTCGGTTACTTCATGACAAAATACAATGCGGGAAGAAAGCTGGACGTGGACATCAGGGAGAGTCTGATAGAAACATTGGGGGAGAGCGTGTTCGAGACAACCATACGGGGCAAGGGATTACCGGAGTCTGACTGAGGAATTCCTTAAAAGGATCAGGAAAATGAACAAATAATAAAGGAGAAGGAATATGAAAGAATTCAAGTCGAAAGGGATTTCCTTGGAAAATATGGTGGGAGCAGACCCCATGAAAGAAAAAAAAATGGCGAGGACACCGGGAAAGGCGTATAACCAGACCATTGTCCTGACCGAGGATTTGGTATGGGAACTGAGGACATTTGCCGCGGACCACCGTTACAGAGGGGTAAAGACTGTCATAGAAGCGATGATAGGCTGCTTTCTCAGGGAGGACGGGACATTGGACCGCGACAGGTTGGAGCAGTTCTGGAAAGAATACGTAAAGAAGTAAAGTTTTATATTACTTTTGAAGTAAATAATATTTCAAAGTAAGATACTTATAAACTAAAAGAAGTAATACAATGAAAATTTTAAGGTATATATTGTTGGCCTCACTCACATGTGCATTATCCGCATGTGAAAAGGATGAGATCCTGCCGGAACCTGAACCGCCGGTTGTCACCCCGGGGGATGATCCGGGAAAGGATGAGGAAGAAAAGATACAGCTCGGAATAACCGCATCGTTGCAGGAGATGCAGCAGACAAGGGGAATCATAGAGGCGTTTCTGCCGGGACATGAGATGGGGGTGTTCATCAGCGCTGCCGTCGCCGAGTCTCCATATGTACATAATGTGCCTTATGCCTTTGACGGCAAAAAATGGAATGCCGGCGGGGACGCTCCGGTGGAGGGCGACGCGGAGGTGGCCGCTTATCTGCCGTACAACGGACAGACGGCTGGGGACAGGCTCATCCCCTTTGAACTGGCGGACCAGCACGACATCCTGTATGGAAGGGCGTCGGTCACCAGGGACATTCCGACAGCGGATATTGAGATGAGACATGCCATGAGCCTGGTACGCATCAAAATTCTGAAAAATGAATATATGGGAGAAGGCATTGTCTCAAACATAAGGTTTGACAATGTGATCACAAGGATGACGCTTGACATCAGGCGGGAAACCAACTCCCCCCTGATATTCGACTTCTCAAGCAGAGGAAGCCTGCAGGCGGGCGGCAACTATCATCTGAACGATGCAGATCCGGTGGTGGTGGAGACAATCCTTCCCCCCGTCTACGGTTATGACCAGAAAGCGACGGTCAGTTTTACCATTGACGGGAAGGAATATGCCTATGAGTTCCACAGGGACCATGAATGGGAGGCGGGAATGAAATACACCTATACACTGAAAATGACGGGAAACTACAACTCCCCAGTCAACATGGAGCAGGTGGACATCGATGTGGAGTACTGGAGCCGGTATGGCAAGACGGACCAGATTATACTCAACCCGAATCCGGACGACTATCCTTTCAAGGTATGGCCCAATTATACCGAATACGGCTATGACTGCTATCAGAATGAAGGCAAGGTGTTCGGAACCTTTTACAATCCCTATTGCGATAACGGCGAGGGAGAGTTACGGTTTGTATTTATGAGGCCGGGTACGAATGAGATTGTGGAGCAGTTCCAGCCGATAGACATCAAGACGAATGGGGCATGGGATGGAAAACGTATCCAGTGCTATGTGACTTCCGCTCCCGGTACATACCAGCTTGTGCCGTTATTCCGCAAGAAAGGAGAAACGATGTGGTGCAGGGCAGTGGGATATTCCTATGGCAGTACGGACGAGGAATGGCTGTATGAGGTGAAAGCACCTGCATCGGATGACCTGCCGGCATTGCGCATGATGGAAGTGGAAGGACAGGGATATACCTCTATTCTTGCATATCCGGTCCCTGATGATGATCCGTGGAATCTGGTATATACTTTATCCAACCGGGGGGAAAAGGCGCTGAGGGGCGAAATAAAAGCGGTCTGGGAACGTGAGTTCAAGCTGAAGTCCAATTCATATAGACCAAGCCATAGAAAAAAAGGTGCGATAAACGATGAGGAATGGAGAGATGAAATCGGTAAAGTTTCTGTGGATATTCCGGCAGGAACACGCTTCTGGAAAGGCATTATGACTTGTCAGTTCCCTGTTAAACGTTTAGATCCTACACATGATGGTATTGGATATGCAAGCCCACCTGTACACTTGTATTGGAAAGCTGAGGGGAATGACAAATGGATATTACTCCGATGCGATGCCGATTATCTGTTCAACTCCAATTATACAGGAGGTTATATATGGGATGAAACGACAAATTATGTGACAGTCATACCGCAGAGTTGGCATTAAAATTTATATATCATGACTATATTTACAGACAATCAGTTGCGAAAAGCAGAGCAGATACTTCAATCTCCGCTTTCAAAAATTTATCGGACTTGACTTCTTCCGATATTCGGAATCTGGCAGTGTATGGTGCTATTATTCAGGAAAGATTGAAGGGATACATATACATACGTCGAAACAGAGGCCTTGTTGAAAGACGGCATAACATCGGAAAAGCGGTACGAGGATGCCAAAATGCTGAAGAACCTGCATAATCTTTTTGTTTCTGAAATGGAGTATATCCATAAAGGGAAGAATACCGAGATAATAGATGAGCGTACTCTGCTCCGGCTGCATTCCGGGCTGTCTTCCGGCCTGGTTTCCGATGAGGAAGCCGGACAGTTCCGCACACGTCCGGTAAGGATATCCGGAACTGATTATGTGCCTCCCCGGGATGTATATGAGATACGTTTCAAGCTAAGCGAGGTACTTTACCGGCAGGCGGAGCTGGAGAATCCCCTTGAACGTGCTGTGTATCTCCATTGCAACATTGCACGGATACAGCCGTTCATCGACTGCAACAAACGTACGGCACGCCTTGTGGAAAGCATTGTGATGATGAATGCCGGACTGATTCCGGTCTATTCAGCAAAAGATTCCGATATTCTGAATTACCGCAAAGGGCTGATCAGTTTCTATGAAAACGAAACATACAGCCTGTATACAGATTATTTTCTGGACAGGCAGATGGCCCGGATAAAGGAATTGACAACGGATGCCGGAATGGAAATGTAATTCATTAAAATGACATAAGATGAATTTAAGGTGGAGAAGTCCCGCTGCAGTGATGCACCGGGGCTTCATCTTTAAATATACCCCGTAGAGGAGAGCATTCGCAAACAGGAATCCTTTTAGAAATATTTAATAAATAATCCTTGTATAACTCCCATTTCTTTTTGAAATGCCTTTAATTTTATATTATACCGGTTCATAAATCATAGATACCATAAGGTGCGTCCGGCCCCGGATTGTTATTATCACTGTTTCTATGATGGGGCTCAATCTGTTTGTTCCTCTCCCTTTATAACCCGATAGATGTCCCGCACGAGACAAAACGGGGTAACAACCACTCCTGCATACGCCGCTATACATAATCTTAGAGAAAACCATATAAACATCACAAGCCAGTTGAAAATGATAATGATCCCCGAAGGATTCAGCCGTCCTGTAATTTTCCATCCATACCACAAACTGCCCATTGTATAGACCATTATTATTCTGGCTATCGGTGATGTTTTCAACCACTCCAGTTTAGATATTCCGGAAGCGGTTTTAGCGACCTGATTCGTATCAGTCAGGACTGAAGTTATGTGTTCGGACCAGTACCACCCTACAACACACAAAATGCCGAATCCAATCAGATTCCTGGCACTGGGAGTATTCAAAGAAAGCATTATTTTTATTCGTTTTTGATTAAAAGTTAGTTCAGGCAACAAAGATAGTGAAATATAAGCGAATAATCCTAACAGTACTATTATAGCCAATTTTGAGCTGGGTATATCAGTTTCTGATTACATATTTGCAGGTGATAACGGTGTTATCCTTTCCCAAGGAAAAAAATATGTACTGGGCAAAACTGACTGGTATGCAATAGTACATGGTGATGGTAAATATATAGCCGTCGGTAAGCATGGATATATGACCACTTCATCAGATGGTAGAACATGGTCAAATCCCGATATTATAGGTTATTCGGCTGACTGGCATTCTATTGTATTTGCCTGCGGTAAATATGTGGCGGCCGGTAACGGATATGTTGCAGTTTCTACTGATGGAACTAATTGGAGCATTAATAAGATCAGTAACACCAATAACCGTACCTGGAATGACGTCCAATATTGCAACGGACATTTCATAGTTGTGGGGAACAGCGGATATATTGCAACCTCACCGGACGGTAGTAGCTGGAAAGAAAGCAAGATTGGGAATAATGATTTGAAATCCGTCACTTATGGCAACGGCACATATGTTGTGACGGAAAAAAGCGGTCATGTTAATTATTCTACAGACCTGTCTGGTTAGAACAGGGTGAGAGTTACAGTAACCAATTTATATTCTTCAGCATTCGGAAACAACAAGTTCATAGTGAGCTCTTATGGGTGTATGCATTGTTCCAGTGACGGGAAGAACTGGGAGGAAGTTTCCTTTGGAGATAATTCCTGGGAAGAAGTCATATTTGATGGCAGTGTTTTTTGGGCTCTTGAGAACAATGGTTATTTAGGAAAATCAGCCGATGGTGCCATCTGGAAATCTGTAGGAATAAAGGATAACAGTGGTCTCAAACTAAATTTTCTGAACGGTTTCTGTTCTCATGGATAAAAGCAATTACCTTAGATTTGCATCCGAGGATTATGACACATAGCGTTTAAAGGCAGGGGGATGTTGTGATATCCCCCTGTTATTTTTACTCCCAATGAGATGTGAATTGGAAAGTTATCTTATATCCAACACCTGTTATCTCCTTGCCATCAAATTCGCCGAAATCAAGAATCTGCTTGCCTGACGGAGATTTGATGTTTGAGAGTACCATAGCATTGTCTATTATAATGTCGAAAGACTGCGGAGTGGCACTTTTTTCCCGTGTATCCCCATCCTGATTTATTGTTTCCCATTCTGAATACGCATACATAACCTTTTGGTTCTGCTCTATCCGCACAGGATAGCTCACTTCATCCATATTGTCCATGTCGTTTTTGGTCTGTCCATATATCCTGCATATTATACCGGAACAATCTGTGGATGACACGGTCAAATATTCATAACTTTTACCACTGTTCGTACTTGAAGTTGAGCTGTAAAATCTATCTAAATTAATCGTGATACTTCTTATGGATTGCTTGAAACTGGCTGTAATAGTACTGTTGGAACCATGCAGGGTGGCGGTAGTGGTTGAACTGCCTGGATTTTCGATAGTTACATCACCACCTATAACTGTCCAGCCTGTAAATTCATACCCACTCTCCGGAGTAGCCGTAATACTGATTGGCTTTTCCACCTGATATTCCCTTGTTCCTTCCGGATTAGTTGTTCCGCCTTCACCTGCATTGATCGTCAGTGTGCGCTTTTTTTCCTTGAATCCACAATGGAAAGTATGGTCCTGACCTTCTAATTTAACATCGAACTCTGATGTTCCGGATTGTGCATAATCGTATTTCTTAGGTTGATTAGCCGGCCCTCCATAAAAATAGTTCACCTCATATCCTGCATCAGGATGGGCTTCAACAGGAACACGTTTAGTGCCATCATACAGTCCTGCTCCAGTGGCATACCCCCCGGTAAAATCAACCCTTCCGTCTGAAGAGCGGGCTGATGTTTCCAGCATCCCCTCACCTTCGATGATGATACGTGTATCACCGGTAGGGACCGGTTCGTCCTTTTCAGAATCCTGTTCCATTATCTCCTCATTCTGGCAGCCCGTGAACATGGCCACGAACGCCGCCAACAGTAAAAATTTAACTTGTTTCATACTTCATTCTTTTTTAAAGGTTTATTATAATTGTATGTATCATTTCTTTTTCTTATCGTCCAGCACGTCGGCATCGATGCGGGCCTCGAACGTCGCATAGAGCACGAACCGGTTGAAAAAATAGTAAGTATTGCGTGTCTTGCTGAACCTTATGTCAGCCCCCATCAGCCGGAGTTCCTCCAGGTAGTTGCTGACGGTCCGTTCACTCACCCGCATCCTGCCGGCCAGTTCCGCACGGCTGCCGGTACTTTCCTTCCGGATCAGCCTGTACATCCGGTTGATCCGTTCTATGTAGCTGACAACGGAAAGGCTCGTCATATCCTCTCCTCCAGTCCGGTCTGTTCCAGGAATCTGCGGAAATACCCCTCCTCCAGGTACAGGCATCTCATCAACGCCTCCTTTCCCTCCCTGGCATACACCCGGCGAAGGAGCGGGAAATCCGTGGAATAAATGTTCCATCTGATCAGCCCCTCCGCCCTCCGGTCAAGTTCCGGGCAGTCAGTTCCTTCCATCCGATACCTCACGGAGAGGAAGTACAGGTTCTTCAGCCTGTATTTCTCAAGAAAGGAAATATCCTTCGGGCATGCCTTCAGCCCGTCGGCGGCGATGCACCTTAATACAAGCTGTTCAATCTCTTCCTGAATTGTCATATCCATACCAGTATGGTTTTATAGTTCTACCGTTCTTTCTTATCTCATAATGCAGATGATAGCCTGTGCTTCTGCCCGTGCTCCCGGCAAAGCCGATAACAGCCCCTTCCCGAGCTTTTTGCCCTCCGTCGTATAGTAAGCCGCCAGATGTGCGTAAAGCGTTTCAAAGCCGTAGGAATGCCGTATGATGACGCATCTTCCATAGCCTCCCTTCCTTCCTGCGAAAACGACCGTACCGGAAGCGGTGGCATGGACCGGTGCGGCCAGCTCCACTGCCATATCGATTCCCGAATGAAAACTATGTTTTCCCGTTATGGGATGAATCCTGCCTCCATACGGGCTGCTTATCCTGAACTTGTCTTTCAGGGGATATGACAGAGGGAGCCTGTCTGCCACCCCGTACCGGTAAAGTATGTCCCGGCAAGCTTCCAGGCTTTCCAGACGGCTGCATTTTTCCAGTGCCGTATCGAGCAGTTCCCTTCCGTTTTCCCCCTCGAAAGAAAAGGGGAAGAACAATATGAGCATCAGCAGTCTCATCTGGCTATCCTCCTTAATATCCTGTCCGCTTCATCTTCCGTTTTCTGCTCCTGCAGGCTTCTGAACACTTCCTCCGCTCCCAGAAGTGACTTGTTTTTAAGTTTGTACAGAAAGTGCCGGCCGCCGTTCCTCTCCTGGATCTCGATGATGAGCCTTTTCTTGTCAGGAATGGTAAACTTGTTCATGGCCACCGTGAACGTCCGGCTCTCATGTGCAGGTATCTCCTCCGGGTAGTCGAAAGCGAACAGGATGTTCTGCTCGATCTGCTGCACCGCCGTCTTCTTGTGAATCTTTGCATCCTGGATATAGAACCGCATGAAATCCGTCGTATAGCCTATCTGTGTGCGGTTTGTCAGCGTCATTCGCAGCAGCAGGATGTCCCCGTCGATGAAGATGTTTCCGACCTCGAACTCCATGCCGGCGTTCTTGTCCTTCAGTCCCAGGTCCAGGGGAATCCTCTTCGAGATTGCCTGCCTGATCCTTTCCTTCTGTTCGCTTGACCGTTCCCTCTCGTCAAGGATGGCCACCCTTTGCGTCTTTTCCTTGTCAATGACAAAGCTGAAACGTTCCGGGAAAGGGGCATAATGGAGATTGAAAGTGTAGAATTTCCCCCCTTCGACCACTGCCGAGATGTTCGTGTCTTCCGTAAACTCTCCGGTGGCTTTCACTGCCAGGATGTTGTCCACTCCCTCGGCCTTTTCAACCTCCACATTTGTACTGCCATAGTCCACATAGGTGATTCCGGCCGGGAAAATGAGGAACATCTGCCTGTCCTTTCCCACCGGCAGTGTATGGGGCGCGGGCGCCTGGCCGTCCACACGCACATAGCTCTCCACCGGGTGGGCGTTATAGCTGATGGCATAGGAGTAGAACTTCGTGTCGGCTGTCACCACCGACAGGGTAGTCTCACCCGGGAAATTCTCCTCGGCCGCTTTCAGGCGTATGATCTCCGGGCAGTTCCCGACTTTCTCACCGATGACATAGTCACCGCCGATACTGTAATACTTCACCTCGGTAGGGAATATCAGGTGCAGGGTCTTCTCGTATCCTATCTGTAGGGGAACAGCCGGAAGTTCCTCTATTTTCTGCGCTTTCCCTGAAAGGAAAACGGACAGGAACAGTCCTGTTATGTAAATTCTGTTCGGTTTCATGGTTTTCTTTCAATTCTATATCTTTGTATGCTAATTTTAAAGTTGTTTGCTTATGAATACAAATCTCAATCAGTTGCTCAAGGATCTTGAAATAGGTCCCGCTTATGTCAAGATCCTTATTTGCCTCTTGGGGTGTACTTTTATGCTGTACCCGACCTTTTTTCACTTCACCTGTTTTTTCCGGGAACTCCTGTATACGAACAGGTACTTTTCATCATCGGGCAGTTCCGCTTTTGTATACGGGGGTCGGAATTCTTCTTTTCAGCGATAAGTCCGGTAAGGTATCCAAGGATACTCTATACCCCTTTGGCGATGCTTTCCTCTTCAGTAATGATAAGTCTTTTCATTTGTTTATTTTTTCTGAATGAGGAGTGCAACCGTTTCAAGCTATTCTCAACCGTTCTGTCGGTAATGTATCTGCTGCAGTTCATTGCGGGTGGCATTTCCATACTCAAGGAAAAGAAAGGAGAGAAAGACAATGCACATTACTGACTCCCTTATAAAATCCGCGTATTCATATACTGTTTGCAAGAAAGCGGAGAAGCCCATAAGCACACAGTCAGCCACCAAAAAGCAATGAAGGTATCCTGTTGATTCATATCATGCAGGATCTCAGTATTGCACAGCAAAGCGCTCCTAGCGCACAAAACAGCAACAGCAGCCAGTACCAGTTCTCACGTATGAATGCCCCCAGGTGGCTTTCCCCTTTCCGTGCCTTCACTTCCCGCCCGCCTTCCGGTTCTGAAGCCAGACGGAGAAGGATTGCCTCAAATGTCAGTACGGCAGCCATTGTGAAGAAAATGCCGGCATGGCTCAACAGGTTTTCCATTTTGCTTTAGTTTTTATTTTCATTTTCATTCTTTTTCTTTCTCATTTTTCCCTTGTCCTCTTCAGGCAGTCCTCCGGTTCCGCCTTCCTACCCAGATTCCGGCTGATTGTTCCGTGCCCCATAAAGAGGGGCTATCACTATAAGTATACATGCAATTCCTAATACTATGATGAATAATAGTCGGATCAGGTAATCTGCTTTTTCCCAAATAATTCCCATATCACATCGTTTTTTTAATTCTTTATTTGATCAGACTCTTTTAGGAACCGTGCCACATCGACGGCTGGTCTTTCCTCTCCCTGATATCATGCAAATCTATTCCATGGACGCTTCTTTGCATCTGTCCGGTCCCTTTCTGATGCCTTCTTCTTTTTTTCCTTGAATATTCATGGTAACTCTTCCAAAAGCCCAAAATGTGGAAAACAATATTAAGGCTGAGAAGAAAGCAGAAAAGCAAGATGGTCACAGAACCGTTTTTCGATAAGAATTCTTCCATATCATACATTTTTTTTATCATTTGTTATTGTCACTTTCAGAGTCCGTTTATAATAGTTTACAGGCACTTCACTTCCTGATTAGCGGATGCCTTTTCCCCCTTTAAATACTTTTTAATTTTTCGCATGGCCTTCTTTACAAAAGTCCCGATACTGAGAATGAAATTTTCCAGTTTCCCTGAGAATCAGGAGTAGGATATATCCATTCAGGCAGATAATCAGAAGGGCAGAAAGTGCATAGTACCAGAATTTTCCATGTCATACAACTGCATGATTATTCATTTCATCAAACTCCTTCAGGAAGCGTGCCACATCCGCAGCCGTTGGGAATATCCCGTCAAAGAGCTTGTACATCAGTTCCGGTCTCTGCGGCCGGTTCCGATATACTATCACTTTCTTTCGGCCCCCTTCATCCATCCCGCTTCGGAATGTGCTGAAGCCCCGCAGGGGAGCACAAGCACACATACGTCGGCCTGCCGCATGGCATCGAAGTCCGACCTGAATCCCGCTTCTGCCAGCGGATGCTCCAGCGCGTCCAGGTACTCGTCTGTCTCCATCTTCTCCCAGTTCCCGCTGATCTGCGACCAGCGGAAGTCTGTTTTTCTTTCAGGGTTCCTGAAGTCGTACACCTCATGCCCCGTTCTCTTAAAAAGCCACGATCCGTGGCTGGTATTCGTTGCTCCAGCTGCTTGCCACATATACTTTCGCCATTGTCCTTATCCTTTCCTATTTAATCTGTATTTCTATTTTTTCGCATCCTTCAGCAGTATCCGGTAGTTCGTCTTGATGGTCACCTTTATCTTTCGGATATTCTTGCTTGCGGCCGACTTGGTCGCGTTGATGACGCTGTTCGCCGCGCCCGCCACTATCTGGCTTCCCATGTCAAGTCCCCCGGAAATGCTTGTGTTCGTCCCGCTGACACCCGCGGCTTCCGCCTCCTTGATGGTTTCCGCCTTGGCATTTCCCGGAACGTATATGCCTTCCATGGCATCCTCGGAATACACCTCCTTTTCAAAGGGAAGTATGTTCCCTGCCAGATTCACCGAGGTGATTTTGACCAGCACCCGTTCCCCGTCGATTCCGGTCACCTCCCCGAACACCGGTGTCCCCTTGCGGATGCGCTGTCCGTCGTCCGTAAGGCAGTTCTCCGCCAGCTGCATCTTCAGCGTCGCTCCGACCATGACCGTCTGTGTGGAATGTACGAATGCCCGTATGACGTTCCTCTCGTCCTGCCGGACAAGGCGCACGCTGTTGAATCCTCTCCGGGGAGTCTCTTCGGGAACCGTGTCCTCCGGTTCCGTCTTCCCCGGTTTCTCCTCCTCACCGTCCGTCGCCTCCTTCTCCCTGAAGGCGGAAGGGGCGGGCTGTTCCGTTCCGGAAAGCGGACCGCTTCCGAGGGTCTGCTCGTTGCGTCTGATCAGTTCCCGGATGCGCTGTATCTCGCTTTCCGGGGAAACGGTGTCCTCCGGTTCATCCATTCCGTAATTTCCTCCACCGGGCATGGGGGTTTCTCTCCGGTTCTCCATTTCCTTTTCCACACTCCCGAGCATGTCCTTGAGCGTGAAGTTGTCCTTGATTTCAGAGCGCAGCCTCACTTCTTCCTCCCTGCCGTCCTCTTTTTTCGGTAATGTGGCGATGATCCCCCATACCAGCAGGATGATCACGGCTCCTATACCCCCCAGCGCCACTATTCTGCTCCTTTCAGTTTTTGTCATGGCATCTCGTATTGCTGGTTGTATGTCCGGAAGAAAAATCCGGAAGTGTTCTCCGGAAAACGTGGCGTGGTACGTATGACGGTACCCTCGCTGAGAATCCGTATCTTCCTGACATCATTTCCGTTGATGATGCTCAGGACTGACGAGAAGGTGACGTGATACTCGTCCCCGCTGACGGATACCGAGAGCATCTTCTCGAACTCCGTCCTGTAGACCACTCCGAGTTCCAGGGCGTCGCCGTACCCCCTGTCAGCCTGGTATTTGGCGAATATGGTGTTCGCGTCCGGCTTGTTGACCAGGAACAGGGCGCGTGCCCGGTTCTCCTGCAGGGAGAGCCTGTCGAAACTGTTCAGATAATAGGCCGTATGGTAGCAATGGTTCTTTAAAAGGGATTCATACAGCAAATCCTGCTGCATGGCCTTAAAGCGGAGCAGTTCCCCGCCTTCATTGACGACCAGGATCTTGTCCATCGCGCTGTTTACCACCCTGTAGCTGAAAAACAGCACCATCGCTATTGTGGCGGCACAGAATATGAATACCAGCCTGGTGCGGAACGTATGGTTCTTTCTGGCTTCCGCCAGGCGGGAGAAATCTTTAAGTATGTTCTTTATGTCCATCATATCAGCTATAACCATTTGTTAACCGTTGCTTTCACCGTGGCGAGCATCGCCAGTTTCAGCAGGAAGGAAAATATCACCATGAGCGTTATCGACCAGGGGCGCTGCTGTACATAGTTCACTACAATCAGATCAGAAAACACGCTGGCGATGACAAATCCCGGATACAGCATGTAGCACCCGACCATCTGTCTGGCCCATGTGTAGAAGGAACTGCGGGTGTCGCTGTTGTACAGGCAGGCTATCGCCAGGGGCGATATGACCTCGAGCAGTATCAGGATGAGGTAGCGCGTGCACAGGAACACCAGCATGAGGTAGTCGTATGCGACTCCCCCGAAGCTGCCCACCGCTCCCGCCAGCAGGGAGTTGAAGGTCGTGTCCAGCCCGTTGACTGCTATGTCGATGATGTCACTGTTCATCAGGTCGTCGAAGGCCTGCTCGATCGGCTTCTTCCAGATATTGTCCGGATTGTAGACCCCTCCGGCGGCGAGCGACTCCATCAGCCTGTCCGCGGCGTATGCAAGTACGGTCTCAAGCGTGTCCAGCAACACGGGCATGATGCAGATGAGGGCTATGCAGAGGATGTACTCCCTGCCCAGCTCATAAAACTGTTTTGCATTGAATCCCTTGCCTTCGTGAACCATCTCCTTGATGATACCTGCAAGCTTGAATACAAAGGTGGTAATCACAAATCCGGCAACAAGGGCATAGAATCCCTCCACCACTATCATCCCCTTGATCTGCAGGTATGCGTTGTTCAGATTGCTGTATGCCTCTTCCATGTCTATCTCAGGTTTCTCTTCAGTCTTTCATACTGGGATATGATCCGGGATACCTTCGAGACCTTCCTTTCCTGCTCGATGGTCTGTCTCTCTATCTCCTGCAGGACGGCCAGCCGCTCGGAGTCGTTCATCTTCACGCTTGTGGAGAGTATGGTCCTTGACAGGCTGATGAGCCGTGTGTTGTTGAGCATGACCAGGTCAAGGCTGGATGTGAGCGTCTGCAGGGTTGACGTGCCCAGTTTTTTGTTCGTCACCAGGTCTATGCACTTCTCTGACAGCCTTCCCTGTCTCTCTATGATTGATTTGGCGGTCTCACAGCTGGAGATGACGGAGTTGACCTTGCGCATCATGTCCAGTGTCTCGTCCAGCCGGTCTTTCTGCTCCTTCAGGTAGCCCACCTGTTTCTGCAGTTCCGAGAAGTTCTTGACGTTCTGTGCAAGGTTGGGCGCGTCCGCCACCGCCCATTGTGCGGATGCGGTTGCCGCCGTCATCAGCACGAGCATGGATAAAAGTAATTTCTTCATTTGTTCTTGTTTTTGTTGTTTCTTATTGATGTTCCCTTATATATTCCTCTATGGCGTCCTCCATGGACATCCTCCGGTTCTTCTCCTCAAGGTCCGACCATATCTCCCCCTCCGTCTGGAACGCAAGGAATTTCTCCCTTGAGAACTCCAGGCGGGTGACGGTGGCGTAATGTTCCCCCAGCCGCATGAAACACTCCGAATAGGGCCGTTGTCCCGAAAAATTGTTCCTCATGGACTTCATCAGGGCTATCTGTCCGGGATGGGTCAGCCTGAACCTGTCTATGACGGACTGGTAGATGACCTCCTTGGTGGGGAGCACGAACAGCATGTCCGTATTGGCTATGATGTTCTTTGTGTGCTCGTTCTCCGGCAGCTGGTCGGGATTCTGGATGATGGTGTACACCGCCCCGTTCTCCTTCCTGATCTTCTGATAGCAGAAGGCCACGGAGCTGTGTATCCCGGTTCCCGTGGCCGTATCGACCATCTGCGCGGTCTCGCCGTACTCGTCAAAGATCAGGACGCCCCGTTTCCTCCGGTCACTGAGCAGCTTCTTTTGTATGACGGTGAATATCATGCCCATCACGAGGTTGCTCAGAAACCTGTCCTGCTTGATCTGCGTCAGTTCGAACACGATGAACTTCTTTCCCGAGAAGTCCGTTCCCGTATCCTTGCATACGTTCTCGTAGCGTCTGCCGGGCAGGAACTCGCCGCAGTTCAGGCTGAAGGACTCCAGGGAGAAATAATCTTTGGGGATGTGCTTCCTTGCCAGAATCTCGGGGTAATGTTCCGTCACGTGGTTGTAGAAACTCTCGAAATTGTGCCCTTCACGGACATTCTCGTAATAGTCCTGGATGAAACGGGTGAGGGCCACCTCCTTCTCCGACTCGTCCTTTGTGAACATGTGCCTCCAGTATTTCTGCACGACCCCCGAGAGCATCTCGATGCTTCCGTTGTCCAGTTCCTCCCCCTGCAGGTCGAAGGGGTTGATGCCCAGCGCCGTCCTGCCGTCGTAGTCCACGTGCAGGGAGATGTCCGGATAGAGCCTGCAGAGCTGGCTGAAGCTCTTTCCGAACTCGACCACCACGACCGTATAGTCCTGCTCGATGAGTTGCTGGGTAAGGTTCAGGGTAAAGGCGGACTTGCCGCCGCCGGTTCCGGCTATGACCATCCCGTTACGGGCGTTGACCCTCTTCTTGCCTGCATCCCAGATGTCCTTTCTCAGAGGGACCTGGTACATCCTGTCATGCACATAGATGCCCTCGCTGTCATTCCTGAAACTGCCGCACTGGAGAAAGAAGCACAATGCCATGGGCAGGGTGGTCAGGAACAGGTATTTCCGTGGCATCAGGTGGATCTGGCCGGGGACGCAGGCGAAATGCACCGCAGCCAGGTTCTCATATCCGGGAATATAATACCCGAGACGGGCCAGGTTGAGCGTCTCCCTGATCTTTTTGTCGGCCTTCTCCAGTTCGGCCCCCGACTCGTCGAACACACAGACCGAGAAGAAGCTGCGTACCAGTGTCTCGTTCTCCTCAAGGATTTCCTGCTGGAGTTCGTCCAGTTTCTGGTACTGTACCTTGATGGACCTGCTCATGCCGGAATTGCTTCCATAAATGTCGATATTGCGGGCGATCCGCTCGCGCAGCCGTCCGTTCCCCTCAAAGAAAACCACCTGGTTCACGATGTGGTTGTACGGCAGGTACATCCCAAGCCGCTCCAGCATCGGATGGTACAGCAGGGAGCCGGCGGGAGGAAGGGAGTCGTCCCGTACACAGGAATCCAGGCTGCCGTCAGGGAGAAAGATTTCATCGCAGACGGCGAAACAGCGTGCCCGTTTCTTTCCTGTGCGGAGTTCCGTGTCGGCATGTCATGTCCACAACCGCCCCCGGGGCGTCGAACAGGGTGGTGTATCCGGCCGTGAAGTCCCGCATTTCCTGCCCTGACATCGGGGCTATCTCCGTATCACGCATGCTCCGGATGATGCCGACGGCGTTGTCAACTCCCTCGAGGAATTCATCGAGCCTGGCGAGGTCCTCCTTATGGAGGTTCTCCTTATAGGACAGGGGTGAGGATATGTAGGCCTTCTCAAGACTTTTGAGTCCGGAAAGTACAAAGTGCATGACGCAGGTATGGCTGACATACAGTCGTCCCCGGAAATGCCGCGCATCGGCCCGGTCAAGGAAAGAACCGCCGGCAATGTCCGGACAGTACCTTTCCTTGAGGAACACATCCTGTTTGTGCACATATGTGCCGTCCGGGAGAAACTTGAAGGCTTCCCGGAACATGCCGTCCCTCCTGTCGATATCCTCCGGAGTCAGGGAATAGCATTCCGGTTCCCGGAGTTCGAAAGAAACGCATATGCTGCCGCTGCGGGTCAGGACGACGCCCTGTCCCTCCGATTCACTGACAATGTCAAGTATGCTGTATGCCTCTTCTGATTTCATTATGCTCCTTTTTTGTTAATACCCTGTTTATGTCCAGATTACTGATGTTTATCTCTTTTCCCGTCTCCTTGAACTTTTGGGGCCGTGCCTTTCTTTTCAGCTTGTATAGAAGCAGCGGCAGGGTGGGCAGCGAGATGACGAGCACCAGGACCGGCAGGTTCCAGTTGCCTGCGGATATCCCCGCACGGATGCCGAGGAAGAACAGGACGAAAGCGGCGGAACAACAGCCGACGAATATCCAGTAGTCCCCGGAAAGAAGCCCCCGTATCATGCAGGGGCTCTCCAGTCCTTTTCTGATCCTGTATCTCATATCGACAGGCTGATACCGGAAATGGCACTCTTTACGGCGGACACCACGACTGCGGCCAGCAATGCAAAGCCGACATACCAGCCCAGTGCGACAAATCCTTCCTTTTCGCGTGCCCCTGTTCTCCTTGTCGATGATATTGTCCCATTGCTGGATAAGGCCCAGAATGATACCTCCAAGCATAAAACCGCCGAACACGGGTAGTGTAAAACTGTCCAGGACATCATTGATTGCTCCCCGGGCATCCTGGGCGAATCCCCGGAGTGTATATGATGCAGACATGACAGTCAGAAACAATTTTTTTCCTGTAAAATTTCTCATTTTGTATTATTTGTTAGGTTTGATAGTTCCGTTATAGTCTTCTCCTTCCTGCCAGGGACGGACACTTACACCGGAGAGAATGAGTCCCCCTTCTTTGCCCAGGGACAATGCATATCCGTATCTTTTTCCGGCCTCCAGGGTGACGGCCGGCAGCAGCCAGCCGTATGTGTTCTCCTGAAAACGGATCACGACCCTGTTGTTTCCCGCCTTGCCCGGCAGCAGAAGGAGGGTGTTCCCCTCCGAGGGGACCGTTCCTTTTTCCCCTGCCGAGAGTTTGCCGCCGGCAAGGTCATAAGTGCCGCCTGTAGGAACCCCCTCCACACTCAGAGTGCACGCGCTGCTGCCCTCTATGGTGAATTCCAGCAGGCAGAGCAGGTGTTCCATCCCTATGTCCGCTGACCGGTTCTGCCAGTCCAGGCGTATCTCCCCGGATGCCAGGTAGTCGGTCTGGGGGACCAGGCTCAGGGGCAGCTCCTTTCCCGGGATGGCGGCGAAAGGGGAGAATGCGAACAGCCTGCAGGGGGTCTCCGTGAGTGTGACCTCCGGAAAGATCCAGCCTTCCCCGTATGTTACATGCAGCGGGTTTACGGCTCCGGCATAACCGCCGCCCGTATCGTCAAGCAGCACCATTCCGAAATCTTTCACAAGGGTGGGACTTCCGTCAGTTCCGCCACGGCTGGAGCAGCTCTCTCATCTCCAGTCCGGCCGCTTTCCCCGGCCTTGCGGGAAGGGCTCCCGTTCACTCGAGCAGCCCGCAAGGACTGCCGGTAGCAGGAACAGGACAACCGGTTTGTATATGTCTATTTTCATAACCGCATTCAATTGATTTTTTGTTATTGTTCGATGTCAATGGAAGTCTTTCCCGGCTGTACAATTTTCAA
>ENA-OQBV01000567-OQBV01000567.1-human-gut-metagenome-genome-assembly--contig:-NODE-567-length-20641-cov-4.541630_pt1 | contig 20641 bp, 20 predicted proteins | sample MGYA00242750_ERZ504559 | MGnify/ENA primary metagenome ERZ504559 (study PRJEB26092, sample SAMD00036230) | human gut metagenome | host: Homo sapiens | study: EMG produced TPA metagenomics assembly of... | reverse complement strand
TGGCCAATCATCTGACGGTCATGAATCGTAGTCGTGAAACCACCAGAACGCTTAATGAGCTTGCTAGCGTAGGAAGCAGCAGCCACAACTGAAGGTTCTTCGGTAACCATGGGAACCTGATAAGTCACACCATCTACCAATACATCTGGGCAAATGGCAAAGGGAAGTGTGAATCGACCAATAACATTTTCAGCCATTTGATTGGCTGTTTCAAGGGTGAGTTGTTGGTTCTTATCCAGAAGATCTTGATTTTCCTGAGACAAAAGAGCATTCTTTTTCAAATGCTCTTTACGTTCTTGCGGTGTCTTCTTGGAAAAACCAGTCCAAGAGAGTTTAGTCATATTAATTTCCTTTGTAGATACGTTGGTGTTCAGAGATTTCGGCTAAACGGAAAGCTCCGGTTTGGTAATCAGCGAATTGAGTAGAACCAGTGTCATCCAACTGAGCCTCTTCATAGAAAAGTTTTTCATAATCAGAAACGCTCAAGTGTTGACGTTTGGCAAAGATATCTAGACGATCCGAACGAAGCAGGTCTTTGTAACCTTCAACCAGACGTCCTGAGAAAATTTCAGAGACAGCTCCAGAACCGTAAGAGAAGAAGCCAATCTTATCTCCGGCTTTAAGGTCTTGCGACTGTTCAAGCAAAGAAAGAAGTCCAAGATAGAGTGACCCTGTATAGATGTTTCCAATTTGACGACTATAGGTAATTGAAGCATCAAAGTTATTTGTCAGACGCTCTTTATTCTCTGGATTCAAATCTTTTGGAATAATCTTGTTAAGTCCCTTAAGAGCTAGCTTAGGATAAGGAAGGTGGAGACAAAAAGCGGCAAAATCAGCAAAGTCAGCCTGATGGCGTTCTTGATAAGCTGCCCAAGTTGTCTTCAAACTGTCAAGGTACTGTTTGGTTGAATAGATGCCTTGAACATAAGGCGTTGAACTATAGTTTGGACGCCAGAAGTCCATGACATCACGAGTTTGTGCCACATTATCATCAGCAAGTTCCAAAATACGTGGATTCTGACTGACTAGCATAGCTACAGCACCAGCTCCTTGAGTTGACTCCCCAGAAGATCCGACACCATAGCGGGCAATATCACTAGCGATAATCAGAACTTTGCTATCTGGGTGGGCTGCCACGTGCAATTTAGCGTAGTTAAGTCCAGCTGTTGCAGCGTAACAAGCTTCCTTCATTTCAAAAGAACGGGCAAAAGGCTGAATACCTAAAAGACTGTGAACATAGACAGCAGCAGCCTTGGACTGGTCAATGGAAGACTCAGTAGCCACGATGACCATATCGATAGCTTTTTTGTCGTCGTCATTTAAAATATCAGCCGCCGCATCAGAGGCAAGCGTCACGATATCTTCTGTAATCGGCGTAATACTGGTTGCATCAAGCATCAGCCCCTTGCTGAATTTTTCAGGCTCCGCCCCACGGGCAAGAGCGAGATCAGCCATTTTTAGAACATATTGACTGGTCGCAAAACCAATCTTATCAATTCCAATAGACATATGATGTTTCCTTTTTTTCTTCATTGAGAGTATCCAGATGATACTAATCTATAGTGATTTTACCATAAAAGAGCGCTTTCGCCTTTGAAAAAAACTTTGATAGTTAGTTATATCTTATTTTTTGATAGGAACTAGGGGATTTTAAACGACTTACTTTTGCAATTCCATAGCTTATATTTCTCATTTACACCAGAATAAGGTAAAATTGAAATGAGGTGCAACGTTATTTATGGCTATAATTAAATTATACGTTGTGAGTATTAAGTGAGACATTGTCTTCACTTAATTTAAGAGGAAAATCATGACAAAAGCAGACACTATTTTTAAAGAAAATATCACTAAAATCATGGAAGAAGGCGTTTGGTCGGAGCAAGCACGTCCTAAATACAAGGATGGCACCACAGCTAATTCCAAATACATCACTGGAGCTTTTGCAGAATATGACTTGAGCAAGGGAGAGTTTCCAATTACCACTCTTCGTCCTATCGCTATCAAATCTGCTATCAAAGAAGTGTTTTGGATTTATCAAGACCAGACAAACAGCCTAGATGTCCTTGAAGATAAGTATAATGTGCATTATTGGAATGACTGGGAAGTTGAAGGCGTGCCTGCCAATAATGGGGACAAGCGTTCAATCGGTCAGCGTTATGGGGCGGTCGTTAAGAAGCACGATATCATTAACCGTTTGCTAGCTCAGTTAGAGGCTAATCCGTGGAACCGTCGCAATGTCATTTCCCTTTGGGATTACGAGGCCTTCGAGGAGACAGCAGGACTTCAGCCTTGTGCCTTCCAAACTATGTTTGACGTTCGTCGTGTGGGTGAGGACATTTATTTGGATGCCACTTTGACACAGCGTTCTAACGATATGTTGGTGGCCCATCATATTAATGCCATGCAGTATGTGGCTCTTCAGATGATGATTGCCAAGCACTTTGGTTGGAAAGTTGGTAAATTCTTTTATTTCATCAACAACCTCCATATCTATGACAATCAATTTGAGCAAGCCGAGGAACTCCTCAACCGTCAACCATCTGATTGCCAACCACGTTTAGTTCTCAACGTTCCTGATGGAACTAATTTCTTCGACATCAAACCAGAAGATTTTGAATTGGTTGACTATGATCCTGTTAAACCTCAACTCAAATTTGACTTAGCAATTTAATAAACGTTGATAATTTAAGTCCATAAAGAGCTGGCAAAGTTTTTTCCAAGCTCTTTTTCTCTTTTTTTGTTAGAATGGATTGTAAACTTAAAAAGAAAAGGAAATACTGTGTCTAAACAACTCATTGCTATTTGGGCGGAAGCTCATAATCATGTTATTGGGAAGAATCACACCATGCCTTGGCATTTGCCTGCTGAACTGGCACATTTCAAGAAAACGACCATGGGCTCAGCAATTCTCATGGGGCGTGTGACCTTTGATGGCATGAACCGTCGTTGCCTGCCAGGACGTGAAACCTTGATTTTGACACGAGACAAGGACTTCGACTGTGAGGGTGTAACGACCGTTACGAGTGTTGAGGAAGCTCTAGCTTGGTTTGAACAGCAAGATAAGGATCTCTATATTGCTGGTGGTGCTGGTGTCTATAAGGCTTTTGATGGGCATTATGATGCACTCATCAAGACAACTATTGAGGCTGATTTAGAGGGAGACACGTATTTTCCACAACTAGATATGACGGCATTTAAAGAGGTATCACGTGACCGAGTGGCCAAGGATGATAAAAATGCCTACGACTTTAGCATAAGTCGCTATGAAAAAGAAGGAGACTAGGTTCATGCAACGTAGTGTTTTTGGGTTATTTACTGCATTATTGGGAGTACTTTGTGTGCTCTCTGCCATTCCTGCCTTTCGCAAGAAACGTTATGGGTTAGCAGTTTTTCTCTTTTTAAATGCTTTTACCAACCTTGTCAATACTATTCACGCCTTCTATGGCACCCTATTTTAGAAAAGAGTGAGGAATAAATGGCTGGAAATCGTAATGAAGAAATGGTTTATTGTTCATTTTGTGGCAAAAACCAAGAAGAAGTAAAGAAAATTATCGCTGGGAATGGCGTCTTTATCTGTAACGAATGTGTGGCCTTGTCACAAGAAATCATTCGTGAGGAAATGGCAGAAGAAGTTTTGGCTGACTTGGCTGAAACTCCGAAGCCAAAAGAACTTTTGGATATTTTGAACAACTATGTCGTGGGGCAAGACCGTGCTAAACGTGCCTTGGCGGTAGCTGTTTACAACCACTATAAACGTATCAACTTCACAGAAAGTCGTGAAGACAATGATGTGGATTTGCAAAAATCAAATATTCTCATGATTGGACCAACCGGTTCAGGGAAGACTTTCTTGGCTCAGACCTTGGCTCGAAGCTTGAATGTTCCTTTCGCGATTGCGGATGCGACATCATTGACAGAGGCTGGTTATGTGGGTGAGGACGTGGAAAATATCCTCCTCAAACTGATCCAAGCGGCAGACTTCAATATTGAACGTGCGGAACGTGGAATCATCTATGTCGACGAGATTGATAAGATTGCTAAAAAAGGTGAAAACGTATCAATCACTCGTGACGTTTCTGGTGAAGGGGTTCAACAAGCCCTCTTGAAGATTATCGAAGGAACAGTAGCTAGCGTTCCACCTCAAGGTGGTCGTAAACACCCTAACCAAGAGATGATTCAAATTGATACGAAGAATATTCTTTTTATCGTGGGTGGTGCTTTTGATGGTATCGAAGATATCGTTAAGCAACGTCTTGGTGAGAAAATCATTGGTTTTGGTCAAAATAATAAGGCTATTGATGATGACTCATCATACATGCAGGAAATTGTGGCTGAAGATATCCAAAAATTTGGTCTTATCCCTGAGTTTATCGGACGTTTGCCAGTCCTTGCGGCCCTTGAACAGTTAACGGTGGACGACTTGGTTCGTATCTTGACAGAGCCTAGAAATGCCTTGGTTAAACAGTATCAAACCCTCTTGTCTTATGATGGGGTTGAACTTGAGTTTGACCAGGATGCTCTTGAAGCTATTGCAAGTAAGGCGATTGAACGTAAGACTGGTGCGCGTGGGCTTCGCTCTATCATTGAAGAAGTTATGATGGATGTCATGTTTGAAATTCCTAGCCAGGAAGATGTGACTAAGGTTCGTATTACCAAAGAAGCTGTTGACGGTACAGCTGCTCCAGTTTTGGAAACAGCGTAAGGAGGACTTATGGCTGAAGAACAAGTCCTAAATACGCACAATGCTGAGATTTTACTCAGTGCAGCAAATAAGAGTCACTATCCCCAAGATGACCTCCCTGAGGTTGCCCTAGCAGGACGCTCGAATGTTGGTAAATCAAGCTTTATCAATACACTTCTTGGTCGTAAAAACCTCGCCCGTACTTCTGGGAAACCTGGGAAAACACAATTGCTTAACTTCTATAACATTGACGATAAGCTACGCTTTGTGGATGTGCCAGGTTACGGTTATGCCCGTGTGTCCAAAAAAGAACGTGCCAAATGGGGGAAAATGATTGAGGAGTACCTCGTGACTCGAGACAATCTTCGTGTGGTGGTTAGCTTGGTAGACCTCCGACATGAGCCAACTCAAGACGATATCCAAATGTATGAATTTCTTAAGTATTATGAAATTCCAGTTATTGTTGTGGCGACTAAGGCTGATAAGATTCCTCGTGGAAAATGGAACAAGCACGAATCTATCATTAAGAAAAAACTCAATTTTGATAAAAATGACCATTTCATTGTCTTTTCATCTGTCACACGTGACGGTTATGATGAAGCATGGGATACGATTTTGTCAGAATTGTAAGAAAAGCTCGGAGAAATCCGAGTTTTTTTTCTTGTTGTGATAGTCTTTAGCTATCTCTTTGATAGTTTCCACTTATTATCCAAGGGGATGATATTGTGATAAGCTTGTTTTATCACATATATTGGAGGAATCTATGGAAAACCATAATTATAAAAAATGAGGGTCAGTTCCAACGGAAGATGACTTCTCGCCACCTCTTTATGCTCTCGTTGGGTGGTGTCATTGGTACTGGTCTCTTCTTGAGTTCAGGCTATACAATTGCACAAGCAGGCCCTTTTGGTGCGATACTATCTTATCTTGTGGGGGCTATCGTTGTTTACTTGGTCATGCTTTCATTGGGTGAGTTAGCAGTTGCCATGCCAGTAACGGGGTCCTTTCACACCTATGCTACTAAATTTATCAGTCCGGGAACCGGCTTTACGGTAGCTTGGCTTTATTGGATTTGTTGGACGGATAGCCCTGGGAACAGAATTTCTCGGTGCTGCCATTGTTGATGCAACGTTGGTTTCCATCAGTTCCGGCTTGGATTTTTGCGGCATTCTTTGCCTTGGTGATTTTTGGGATTAATGCTCTAAGTGTGAGGTCATTTGCGGAAGCAGAGTCCTTCTTCTCGTCAATAAAAGTCATTGCTATCATGGTTTTCATTATTCTGGGGCTAGGGGCTATGTTTGGATTGGTGAGTTTTGATGGTCACCATGAGGCCATTATGTTCAAGCACTTGACGGCTAATGGTCTCTTTCCAAATGGCGGTATTGCCATTGTGTCAGTTATGTTGGCTGTTAACTATGCCTTTTCAGGAACAGAGTTAATCGGTATAGCGGCTGGTGAAACGGACAACCCTAAAGAGGCAGTTCCTCGGGCGATTAAAACAACAATTGGTCGTTTGGTGATCTTCTTTGTTTTGACTATTGTGGTCTTGGCTTCGCTACTTCCAATGAAAGAAGCAGGAGTTTCTTCAGCACCTTTCGTTGATGTCTTTGACAAGATGGGAATTCCATTTGCGGCGGACATCATGAACTTTGTTATCTTGACAGCTATCCTTTCTGCTGGAAATTCAGGACTTTATGCGTCAAGCCGTATGCTGTGGTCTTTGGCCAATGAGGGGATGCTCAATAAAAAGCTAGTGAAAATTAATAAGCATGGTGTTCCAATGACAGCTCTTTTGATTTCTATGGCAGGAGCAGTTTTATCGCTCTTTTCAAGTATCTATGCAGCAGATACAGTTTACCTAGCTTTGGTATCAATCGCTGGATTTGCAGTTGTTGTTGTCTGGCTCTCTATTCCTATGGCACAAATCAACTTCCGTAAACAGTGGAATTTAGAACATTCTGATGATGAGTTGGACTACAAGACGCCGTTTAACCCAATCCTACCTTATATTACAATCGTTCTCTTGGCCATTTCTGTTCTCGGGATTGCTTGGGATAGTTCGCAGCGTGCGGGACTCTACTTTGGTATTCCTTTCATGATTTTCTGCTACCTCTATCACTACCTTCGCTTTAAAAAATGGTAAGGAGGCCTTGTATGGCAATATTTAAAGACTATTTAGAGAATAAATCTCCCCTCATTCTTCATGGGGCTCTGGGAACAGAGATGGAGAGCTTGGGTTATGATATTTCTGGGAAACTCTGGTCAGCCAAGTACCTGCTTGAAAAACCAGAAGTTATTCAAAAAATCCATGAAACCTATGTAGCTGCTGGGTCTGACTTGATTACTACATCGTCTTATCAGGCAACCTTGCCAGGCTTGATAGACGCTGGACTCACTAAAGAAGAAGCAGAGCAGATTATTGCCTTGACAGTTCAGTTGGCAAAGGATGCATGCGATAAGGTCTGGGCAACTTTGGATGAGACTGAGAAAGCTAAGCGTCCTTATCCATTGATCTCTGGTGATGTCGGTCCTTACGCAGCCTATTTGGCCAATGGTTCTGAGTACACTGGTGATTATGGTCAGATTACCATCAAGGAACTTAAGGAGTTTTCATCGCCCTCGAATTCAAATTCTTCTAGATCAGGGTGTCGATTTGTTGGCTTTGGAAACCATTCCGAATCGTCTGGAAGCACAAGCTTTGATTGAACTTCTGGCTGAAGAATTTCCAGAAGCAGAAGCTTATATCAGTTTTACAGTCCAAGAACCAGGCACTATCAGTGATGGGACTTCTCTAGATGAGATTGCCCAGCTTGTTGGCCAGTCAGACCAAATCTTGGCTCTAGGAATCAACTGTAGTTCGCCTCTGCTCTATAATCAGGCTCTTGCTATTCTTAAAAATGCTGGAAAAGCCCTCATTACTTACCCCAACTCAGGTGAGGTTTATGATGGTAGCACGCAGACTTGGAAACCTAAGGATAAGGATGCTCTGACCTTAGTCGAACACAGCAAAGATTGGCATACTCAGTTTGGGGTGAAGATTTTAGGTGGTTGCTGCCGCACACGTCCAAATGATATTAAAGCCTTATATGCAGAGTTTAGAACCTAGTCAAATTTCTAATTATTTGTTATAATAGGAGACTGTAAGGCTATGAGCTCTACACACTATTAGTAGAAAATGAAGCCAGCGTTAAGCTGGTTTTTAAAATGAAGAGGAAAATATGACCTACGAACAAGAATTTCTAAAAGACTTCGAAGCCTGGGTTGTTACCCAAGTAAAAGTAAACGAAACGGCCTTGGCCGCTAGCAAGAAAATCTGGGAAGAAGATGGCGATGAGCGTGCACGTGATGCAAGTTATCGCTATGAAGCCAAATTGGATGCTTACAATTTCCTAATTGGCAAGTTTGCCAACTATCGTGCTGGCAAAGGTTTCCATGATATGCCAGATGGCTTGTTCGGGGAACGTCACTATTAATAGAGGATGAAAAAGAAAATGGCGACAGTACTTTATGGAAAGGTGTCGCCGATTAAAATAGGAGAATACTAAACATGGCTAAAGTAAAAAATAAAAAGAAAGCTTTTAAACACCGTTTGAAAAAACAAGGACTTTTCAATAATGTTAAAGCCCCTGTCCCACCAGTTGCGCCTGTTCCACCAGTGCCACCAGTAGCACCACAACCTGTTGCTGAAACTAAGACAGTTGCTAAGGAAGAAGTAGCAGCAAAAGACCTTAGTCTTGAAGCTTTTGCAGAACTTCCAGAAGTTGAAGGCCTTCGTTCAAACCTTGTAGAGACTCTTTACAATGAAGGTTTGACTTCAGCAGAGGCTTTTGCTACTGTGACTGAAGAAGAAGTTCTTGCACTCAAGGGTGTGGGACCTGCGACAGTTAAAAAATTGAAAGAAAATGGTGTCAGCTTTAAAGCTTAAGCCTAAAAAAGATCCGAGGTGTAGACTTCGGATCTTTATTCTTTGACTTGGGAAGCATTGTTTGATTAGGAGGACAAGAAAACCACTAGCTTTTTGCTAGTGGTTGATAGATCTGTATTATTTATTTGGCATTTTGTTTGGTTAAATTAAGTCCAAAAGGGACCAAGTTTTCTTGATGCCTACGGATTCGCCCCATATTTTCCAGATGTGGCGAAAGATAATAATCAAAGCCATGATGGTGAGGACCCCAGTGAAAATAAGGTCATAGCCATCTAGCAAGAAGTGGATGGCTGGAAAGACAGCCAAGGTAATCAGTCCAACAATTGCAGCAGTGACACTTGAAAATGAAATCATGCTGGTTAGATAGAGTGTTAGAGCAAAGACCAAGAGTAGGAATACACAGTAGAGTGGTGCAAAACCAAGAAGTACCCCAGCACTTGTCGCAACGGCCTTCCCACCTTTAAATCCAGCAAAGATTGGAAAAACATGTCCGATAATAGCAAAGAAACCAATGATTAGAGGTGAAACCTCTGTAACACCAAGCCAGATAGGAAGAAGAACAGCCAAGGTACCCTTGAACATATCCACCAAGAAGGTGATGGTACCAGCAGTCTTACCTAGAACACGAAAGGTATTGGTTGTTCCAGTATTTCCAGAGCCATGCTCACGAAGATTGATATGGAAGAATAGTTTCCCAATCCAGAGGCCGGTCTGAATGGAACCTAGCAAGTAGGCGATTAGGATTAACAATAAGATTTTCATGAGATAATTATAGCATACAGCCTAGTAATTGACAAAGTCAGTCAGCCTTAAGATATCTTTTGAACTTTCTTGATTTCTTTTGCAAATTCTTCTGAAAACTTATAAAATAATAAGGATGAAAATTTTGGAGGTCACTCTTGGCTAAAAAAGAAATTAATGTAAATAATTATAATGATGATGCCATTCAGGTACTAGAAGGGTTGGATGCGGTTCGCAAGCGCCCTGGAATGTACATTGGCTCAACAGATGGAACAGGACTTCACCACCTCGTTTGGGAGATTGTCGACAATGCGGTCGATGAAGCTCTTTCTGGTTTTGGTGATGTTATCGCTGTTACCCTAAATAAGGATGGTTCCGTTTCTGTTTCTGACTCTGGACGTGGGATGCCGACAGGTATGCATGCCATGGGTAAACCAACAGTTGAAGTTATTTTCACTGTTCTCCACGCTGGTGGTAAATTTGGACAGGGTGGTTATAAGACTTCTGGAGGTCTTCACGGTGTGGGTTCCTCAGTTGTTAATGCGCTGTCTAGTTGGCTTGAGGTAGAAATTACCCGTGACGGTAGTGTTTATCGCCAACGTTTTGAAAATGGTGGTCACCCTGTAACAGGGCTTGAAAAGATTGGTAAAGCGCCTAAGTCTAAGACGGGTACAAAAGTTACCTTCATGCCTGATGCGAGCATCTTTTCAACGACTGACTTCAAATTTAACACCATCTCAGAGCGTCTCAAAGAATCAGCCTTCCTTCTTAAGAATGTCACTATGACATTGACAGACTTGCGTGACGAAGAAGAAGTTCGTGAAGAATTCCACTATGAAAATGGAGTTCAAGACTTCGTGTCATACCTGAATGAGGACAAGGAAACGCTGACACCAGTTATCTATATTGATGGAGATCAACAAGAATTTCACTTGGAGTTAGCCCTTCAGTATAATGACGGTTACTCAGATAATATCCTTTCCTTTGTCAATAATGTCCGTACTAAGGATGGAGGGACCCACGAAACAGGCTTCAAGTCTGCCATTACCAAGGCTCTTAACGATTATGCGCGTAAGACGGGTCTTCTCAAAGAAAAGGATAAGAACCTCGAAGGGTCAGATTACCGTGAAGGTTTATCAGCAGTTATTTCGCTTTTGGTTCCTGAAGAACACCTTCAGTTTGAAGGACAAACCAAGGACAAACTGGGATCTCCTTTAGCTCGTCCTATTGTTGATAGTATCGTTTCAGAGCATTTGACTTACTTCCTTATGGAAAATGGGGACTTAGCTTCTAACTTGGTGCGTAAGGCTATCAAGGCCCGTGACGCCCGTGAAGCTGCTAGAAAAGCGCGTGATGCGAGTCGAAATGGTAAGAAAAATAAAAAAGACAAGGGGCTCTTATCAGGGAAACTGACGCCAGCCCAGTCTAAAAATGCTAAGAAAAATGAGCTTTATCTGGTCGAAGGGGATTCTGCCGGTGGATCAGCCAAACAAGGTCGTGATCGTAAATTCCAGGCTATCCTGCCTCTTCGAGGTAAGGTCCTAAACACTGAGAAAGCCAAAATGGCTGACATTCTCAAAAATGAAGAAATCAATACCATGATTTACACTATTGGTGCAGGTGTTGGAGCTGATTTTAACCTTGACGATATCAACTACGACAAGATTATCATCATGACCGATGCCGATACCGATGGGGCTCATATCCAGACCTTGCTACTTACTTTCTTCTATCGTTATATGCGTCCACTGGTTGAAGCAGGACACGTTTATATCGCTTTGCCTCCTCTTTACAAGATGTCTAAAGGGAAAGGCAAGAAGGAAGTTGTCGAATATGCTTGGACGGATGGGGAACTTGAGGAACTTCGTCAAAAATTTGGTCGTGGAGCTATTCTCCAACGTTACAAGGGGCTTGGTGAGATGAATGCTGACCAACTGTGGGAAACAACCATGGATCCAGAGACAAGAACTCTTATCCGAGTGACTATTGACGATCTAGCGCGTGCCGAACGTCGTGTCTCGGTCCTTATGGGGGATAAGGCAGCACCACGCCGTCAATGGATTGAAGATAACGTTAAATTTACCTTGGAAGAAAGCGGCGCATTTTAGGTTGCAGGCCAGAAGGGAATGTAATAAGATAGAGTTAGGGAGAGCGTTTACAATCAATAGATGCCTGGGATTATAAAGAAACAAGTTGATTATTTTCTACATCGGTTATTAACTATTTGCAGTGCCATTGACTAGAAATCAATGGAGGTAGAAAAATGGATTTTAATGTTATCGATTACCTAGCTTACCATGCAGATGTAGCTGTTCCTGCTATTATTCTTATGGTTATTGTTTCTGCTATATACTTAATTTTTTATGGTATACGTCCTATAAAAACACGCTTTTTGATCCTTTTTCTCTTATCTATAGTCTCCCTCATAATCTTCGTGCTGGATAACCCCCTCTATTATTATTTGGGTAGTCCATTCTCAGGCTTATTATTTGTTTTTTACTACCTGATGGTCTTTTCAGTGTTTTATGTACCATTCTCACTAATAGCTTTTATAAAGAGTCTTCTACATTTAACACGCTTTCAAACCAATTATTCAATCTTATTAGCGATTAATAGTTTCTTCGCCACATTACTGGCTTTCCTCAACCTACTTTTCTTACAAGGGGCTTTGGAATTTCTCCCAAATTCATCCATGTACCTTATTTTTATCCTCCTAGCGGCAAGTGGTATTGCTCAAACTATAATAGGGAGAAAGGAAAACGAAAAAAATAAAGACTATATGGCTAAGTCAGGAAAAGACAATGTGAGGTAGACCTATGTTATCTAAGGTATTAAGTTTCATACTTTACTATCCTCAAATAGTCTTTCCTGTTTGTGGAGTGGCAATAGCTTATTTAAGTGTTTATAAAAAGCGACCAATAAAAACACGTTTTTTACTTCTGCCTATACTAGTAGTGGTAACCTTCCTTCTATCTTTGATAGATAATCCATTCTCAGATAGAACCTACTCGGGTTTATTATTTGTTTTCTATAATGTGTATGTTTTTACTCCCTTAAGTGTTGCTTGTAGTATCACATCACTTTTAAAAAGTATCTATCATTATAGATTATTTCGTATCCCGCTAGCTACTGTTCTCGTAATTAACGCCTCTATAATGACTTGCTTAACACTCTTAAACTTTATCTTATTCTTTGGTGAACTTTCTACTTCATTGACTCTATCTTGTGTATTTTTCATTTTAATTGCGATAAGTACAATCGTTCAATTTGTGGTTGGTGAAATAGAAATTAGGAAGGTTAAAACCATTCTTCTACAGTTGCAAAATCAAGGAAAGACATTGTTAGGCGTGGCAGTGAGGTAGGAAAGTTACTATTTGTCTTTCACATTATTTCAAATCATTACTTAAACTAAAAATAAAGAGAAATCTTATGTCTAATATTCAAAATATGTCCCTTGAGGACATCATGGGGGAGCGTTTTGGACGCTACTCCAAATACATTATTCAGGAGCGTGCGCTTCCTGACATTCGTGACGGTTTGAAACCCGTTCAACGTCGTATTCTTTATTCCATGAATAAGGATGGCAATACCCATGATAAGGGCTATCGTAAATCTGCCAAGTCGGTGGGTAACATTATGGGTAATTTCCACCCACATGGCGATAGTTCCATTTATGACGCCATGGTCCGTATGTCCCAGGACTGGAAGAATCGTGAAATCTTAGTTGAGATGCACGGTAACAACGGTTCTATGGATGGTGATCCACCAGCGGCTATGCGTTATACAGAGGCGCGTTTGTCAGAGATTGCTGGCTACCTTCTTCAAGATATTGATAAAAACACCGTTCCTTGGGCTTGGAACTTTGATGATACAGAGAAGGAACCAACCGTTTTACCTGCAGCCTTTCCAAACCTCTTGGTTAATGGGGCTACAGGGATTTCTGCTGGTTATGCCACAGATATTCCACCGCATAATCTGTCAGAGGTCATCGATGCCGTTGTCTACATGATTGATCACCCATCTGCTAAACTGGATAAATTGATGGAATTCTTGCCTGGTCCAGATTTCCCAACAGGGGCTATCATTCAGGGCAAGGATGAGATTCGTAAGGCCTACGAAACCGGTAAGGGTCGTGTCGTTGTGCGTTCACGTACTGAGATCGAACAACTCAAAGGTGGTAAGGAACAAATCATCGTTACTGAAATTCCTTACGATGTCAATAAGGCAGTTCTTGTTAAAAAAATCGATGATGTTCGAGTCAATAACAAGGTTCCAGGTATTGCGGAAGTTCGTGATGAGTCTGACCGTACAGGGTTGCGTATTGCTATTGAACTTAAGAAGGATGCTGACAGTCAAACTATTCTTAACTATCTTTTGAAATATACGGATCTTCAGGTCAACTACAATTTCAACATGGTGGCTATTGATAATTTCACCCCACGTCAAGTTGGCTTGCAAAAGATTTTATCTAGCTACATTGCCCACCGTCGTGATATTATCGTTGCTCGTTCAAAATTTGACAAGGAAAAAGCTGAAAAACGTCTTCATATTGTCGAAGGTTTGATCCGTGTTATTTCTATTTTGGATGAGGTTATCGCTCTTATCCGAGCTTCTGAAAATAAGGCTGATGCTAAGGAAAATCTTAAGGTCAGCTATGATTTTTCAGAAGAACAAGCAGAAGCTATCGTGACCTTGCAACTTTATCGTTTGACCAATACGGATATTGTCACCCTCCAAAATGAGGAAGCTGATTTACGTGAACAAATCGCGACCTTGGCTGCTATCATTGGTGATGAGCGTACCATGTTTAATGTCATGAAACGTGAACTCCGTGACATTAAGAAGAAATTTGGTAATGACCGTCGTTCAGAGTTGCAAGCAGAAACCAAGACCATTGAAATTGATACTGCAAGTTTGATTGTTGAAGAAGAAACCTATGTCAGCATCACTCGCGGTGGTTACGTCAAACGTACAAGCCCACGTTCTTTCAATGCTTCAACGATTGACGAAGTCGGAAAACGTGATGATGATGATTTGATTCTGGTTCAGCAAGCTAAGACGACACAACACCTCTTGATTTTCACTAATCAGGCCAATGTGATTTATCGTCCAATCCATGAGCTACCAGACATTCGTTGGAAGGATTTGGGAGAGCATTTATCACAAACTATCACCAATTTATCTAAGGATGAAGAAGTGCTTTACGCAGAAATCCTGGATGATTTTGAAACGGGTACTTACCTAGCAGCTACCAAGCTGGGTCAGATTAAACGTTTCGAACGCAAGGAATTTACGCCATGGCGTACCTACAAGTCTAAGTCGGTTAAATACGCTAAACTCAAGGATGATAGTGATTTTATTGTACGGTTACGCCAATTCAATTGGATGATATCATGATTATCACTCAAAAGGGTTATGCCCTTCGCTTTAATGCGGACGAAGTGCCAGTAGTTGGTGCCAAGGCAGCAGGTGTTAAGGCAATCAATCTTAAGGATGATGATACCGTTCAGGCTGTCTTTGTGGCAAATACTCAAAGTTTCTACCTTCTGACACAAAGAGCTAGTCTCAAACGTGTGGCTACAGCCGATATTCCACAGGCTAAGCGAGCTGGTCGAGGTCTCCAAGTTCTTCGTGAGCTTAAGACGAAACCACACCGTGTCTTCACTGCGGGTCCAGTCTTTACGGAAAATGCTGGTGGCGAAATAGATCTTCTAGCAACACCAGTGGAAGAGACTCCTCAGACCTTGCTTGTAACAGCTACAACAGGTGAAACGGCAGAGGTTGACTTGTCCCTTCTAAATCTTTCAGACCGTACTAGCAACGGTAGTTTCATTGAAGGATTAGCAGACAAAGAAGTCTTTTCTGCCAAGATTATTGAAAAATAAAGATAAGAAAGCTTTGTTCTCTTATTAGAGGGCAGAGTTTTTTTTTCTTTGATGGGCAAAATAAGTGTTTTAAAAAGAATTGTCAGAATTTTGCAACATAACCTTGAAATTTTCAATGAAAAGGACTATACTAGAAAGCACATAGTAACAGAAAAGAGGACATACACATGACAGTTGATTTAGACTGGGAAAATCTAGGATTTAATTACCGTAAACTTCCATTCCGTTATATCTCATATTACAAAGACGGTAAGTGGGACGAGGGGCAATTGACTGAGGATGCGACTTTGCATATTTCAGAAGCATCTCCAGCCCTTCACTATGGTCAAGAAGCTTTTGAAGGACTCAAGGCTTACCGTACTAAAGATGGCTCTATTCAATTGTTCCGTCCAGATGAAAATGCTAAACGTTTGCAACGTACTGCGGATCGTCTTTTGATGCCACAAGTTCCTGTTGACAAATTTGTAGATGCATGTAAACAAGTTGTACGTGCAAATGAAGAATATGTTCCACCATATGGTACAGGTGCAACACTTTATCTCCGTCCACTTTTGATTGGGGTTGGTGATATCATTGGTGTGCATCCAGCAGATGAGTATATCTTTACCATTTTTGCTATGCCAGTAGGTAACTACTTCAAAGGTGGTTTGGCTCCAACAAACTTCCTTATCCAAGATGATTATGACCGTGCTGCTCCACATGGTACAGGTGCTGCTAAGGTTGGTGGTAACTACGCAGCAAGTATGTTGCCAGGTAAGATTGCACATGATAGTAATTTCTCTGATGTGATCTACCTTGATCCAGCAACTCACACTAAGATTGAAGAAGTGGGTTCTGCAAACTTCTTTGGTATCACAGCCGATAACGAATTCGTTACACCACTCAGCCCATCTATCTTGCCATCTATCACTAAGTTCTCATTGCTTTACTTGGCTGAAAATCGCTTTGGCATGAAAGCTATCCAAGGTGATGTTAAGATTTCTGAATTGGATAAATTTGTCGAAGCAGGTGCCTGTGGTACAGCTGCGGTTATCTCACCAATTGGTGGGGTACAACATGGTGATGACTTCCATGTCTTCTACTCAGAAACAGAAGTAGGTCCTGTAACACGTAAACTTTATGATGAGTTGACAGGTATCCAATTTGGTGATGTTGAAGCACCAGAAGGATGGATTGTCAAAGTTGACTAATTCTTAATAGATAAATGATTATTTTAAGGCTTGCTCTTGCAAGCTTTTTTCTTTTTCGGTAGAATTAAGAAGATACATTAAGAAAGGATGGCTCGAGCCAAGGATCGGATATAAATCTATGAGTAAAAAAGATAAAAAAATTGAAATCCAAATTAATGATGCTAAAGTAGTCGTCAATAAAGCAACTATTGAAGGTTTTGAACTTCTTGTTGGTAAGAAAGTCATCGGACAAATTGTGGAAATTGATGGTAAGTTTGCCGTTGTTGACAAGGAAAATGTTGTAGGTTTCCACAAAAAAATGGATGATGCAGTAGCTGCCATTATTGAATCATACAATCTTAATCATTAAAATCCAAAGTAAAGGCTTGCTTTGGTCAAGAAACTGTGATATACTATTTCTTGTTCTTAAGGAGAGATAGCGAAGAGGCTAAACGCGGCGGACTGTAAATCCGCTCCTTCGGGTTCGGGGGTTCGAATCCCTCTCTCTCCATGTCTAAGAAACTGAATCGGGATAGTCGATATCAAGTACTTAGATGTTTTTTTATAGCATTTTGCTATTGGGGTATAGCCAAGCGGTAAGGCAAGGGACTTTGACTCCCTCATGCGTTGGTTCGAATCCAGCTACCCCAGTAAAAGGTATCGGGTGCATTGGCACCGTCTATGTTAACCATTGTCTTTGCGGGTACCTTTAAAAATATATTGTTATCAAGGGTCAGAATTGGCTGGCTCTTGTTGGAGGATCTTTTTAGAATGAACGAATTTGAAGAATTGCTAAACAGTGTTAGCGAAGTTAACACAGGTGACGTTGTAACAGCTGAAGTTATCTCAGTAGATAATGATCAAGCAAATGTTGTTATCGAAGGAACTGGTATCGAAGGTGTTTTGACACGTCGTGAATTGACAAACGACCGTGACGCAAACGTTGCAGACCTTGTTAAAGTTGGTGAAACACTTGAAGTGCTTGTTCTTCGTCAAGTTGTTGGTAAAGATACTGATACTGTAACTTACCTTGTATCTAAAAAACGCTTGGAAGCTCGCAAAGCTTGGGATAAACTTGTTGGTCGTGAAGAAGAAGTTGTTACTGTTAAAGGAACACGCGCTGTTAAAGGCGGACTTTCAGTTGAATTTGAAGGTCTTCGTGGATTTATTCCAGCTTCAATGATCGATACTCGTTTTGTTCGTAACACTGAACAATTTGTAGGTCAAGAATTTGACGCTAAAATTAAAGAAGTTGATCCAGCTGAAAACCGTTTCATCCTTTCACGTCGTGAAGTTGTTGAAGCAGAAGCTGCAGAAGCTCGTAAAGAAGTCTTCTCTAAACTTGAAGTTGGTTCAATCGTAACTGGTAAAGTTGCTCGTTTGACAAGCTTCGGTGCTTTCATCGACCTTGGTGGTGTTGACGGACTTGTTCACGTGACTGAATTGTCTCACGAACGTAACGTTTCACCTAAATCAGTTGTATCTGTAGGTGATGAAGTTGAAGTTAAAGTTCTTGCTATCGACGAAGAAGCAGGACGTGTATCACTTTCACTTAAAGCAACAACACCTGGACCATGGGATGGCGTTGAACAAAAACTTGCTGCTGGTGATGTTATCGAAGGTAAAGTTAAACGTTTGACTGACTTCGGTGCTTTCGTTGAAGTATTGCCAGGTATCGATGGACTTGTTCACATCTCACAAATTTCACACAAACGTGTTGAAAATCCAAAAGATGTTCTTTCAGTAGGTCAAGACGTTACTGTTAAAGTTCTTGAAGTAAACGCTGATGCAGAACGTGTATCACTTTCAATCAAAGCTCTTGAAGAACGTCCAGCTAACGCTGAAGGCGAAAACAACGAAAAACGTCAATCACGTCCACGTCGTCCAAAACGTCAAGAAAAACGTGACTACGAACTTCCAGAAACTCAATCTGGATTCTCAATGGCGGATCTTTTCGGAGATATCGAATTGTAAGATAAAAAAAAGAGGCATGGAAACATGTCTTTTTTTCTATTTTAGAGTATGCTATAATAGTATACTGTTAGCACCCTTAGTGTAATGGATATCACGTAAGATTCCGGTTCTTGAGATAGGGGTTCGATTCCCTTAGGGTGCAAAAAGAAAAACGTTGAAAGATTAGTTCTCTCAACGTTTTTTAGTCGGTAAGTTTTAGTGAAAGTATTTTATAAAATCTTTTAGCATTGAAAGGGAAAAGACAAGCATACAGAAAAAAAGTTATTAGCTTATCCTAAAACCAAAGTAAGCTACTTTATTAGCAATTCCATAGTTGATATATTAGGGAGGCAGTTTGGCTAATCTTTTGCAATTGATTAAAAAATTTGCTATAATACTCAGTATCTCATATTGGGGTCGTTACGGATTCGACAGGCATTATGAGGCATATTCTGCGACTCGTGTGGCGACGTAAACGCTCAGTTAAATATAACTGCAAAAAATACTAATTCTTACGCTGTAGCAGCCTAAACACCTGCTCGCGTGACTTCTAGCAGATTGCTTATGTTTGTTTAGAGGTTTTATTGATTTATAAGCTACGTTTGACCATTGCCTAGCTGGTTGAAAAGAGATTTATAGGCTCGCAGATAGAAGGCTTGAGTTATGTGTCGTCTATCTGTTAAATGAAAGACATAACCTATGGTTGTAGACGAATATGTTGGCAGGTGTTTGGACGTGGGTTCGACTCCCACCGGCTCCATAAAAACCAGAGGCGTCAGCCTTTTATTTGTATATATAGGAATTTATTATGAAAAAACTTTTGTCTTTGACCGTTTTAGGTCTCTCACTTTTTACTCTAGCTGCTTGTGGAAAATCTTCGTCCAAGACAGAGACGAAGGGATCTTTGGATAATGAAGCCTCAAAGATTTTAACCGTTAAGCATGGAAATGTTCGCCAGAACTTTGATAAGATTACCATGGCAAATGCTTCTCAGGAATTTTCAGGAGGCTCAAATCTTGATAGCTTGAAGGGCTGGTTTGGTGAACCTTCATCAACGAGTCAGGAGCAGGCAGGAGATGCTAAGCTTGATGTTTATAATTGGCAGTATGACAATGTTGTTGTTACAGCGAAACTCTTTAACAATAGCACTGTGGTTAAGTCAATTTCAAACTTTTCTTACGTCCGTGATCCTAAAATCACACTGAAGATGTACGAAAATCTCAAAAATGGAACTAGCTATGACGATGCTGTCAAAACGCTTGGTACACCGGATGTTTATTCGATTGCTGTTTCTTCAGATGCAACAATGACACAAGCACTTTGGTCTTCGAACCTTGTTGCTAAGAAGGGTGAAACAGGTAGCCTTACCCTTAACTTTAAAAATGGTGCCTTGGAAAACAAGACACAAGCGAATTTGATTAATAAGTAATCACAGTAAAAGATGCCTTTTTAAATCAATGAAGGCATTTTTGGCTCTTTGTCAACTGTAGTGGGTGACGAAAAGCTAACATCTAGAGAGGACCTGATAGGTCTTCTCTTTTTTTATGTTTAGAGTGATGAAGATACGTTTCTTAAAGTTGATGAAGTTTCTAAAACCGAAGCCCAACCGTTTGATGTCTTTAATCAACTTGTTAGTAGCTTCCAGTTTTGCGTTTGAATAGTCTGTTTCTAGTGCATTTTGGATGTATTGCTTGTGTCTAAGAAAAGTCCTAAAGACCGTTTGAAAATAGTGATTGACCTTGCTTCTATTTTCCTCTATCAGCTCAAAGAACTCATCTACTCTCTTCTCCTGAAAGTGAAAAAGCAAAAGCTGATAAAGTGTATAGTAGTCAGTAAGCTCTTTTGAAAAGCCTAGTGTCTTCTCAACAACTTCATGTGGTGCTAAAGTTTGGCGGAAAGTCTTTGAATAAAAAGAGTTGAGAGATAGTTTACGGCTGTCCTTTTGGAAGAGTCGCCAGTGATTTTTCAAGGCTCGATAGGGTAGTGACTTCTTATCAAACTGGTTCATAATCGCAATTCTTGTCTTTAAAAAGGCACGTCCAAGGTGCTGGATAATGTGGAAACGATCAAGAACGATTTTTGCGTTTGGAAAGAGCTTGCGAGCCAGTGGAATATAAGCTCCAGACATATCCATCGTGATAAACTGTACCTGTTGTCGGACTTTCAATGGATACTTCAAAAAGTAGTTTCGTATAGTGGTTTGGCGGCGATTATCAAGGATGGTTATGAGTTCGTTTGTCTCATAATTCTGCGCCACAAAAGCCAATTCCCCTTTCTTGAACCCAAA